>JABAOE010010459.1_pt1 | contig 33160 bp, 25 predicted proteins | sample 7062141 | NCBI WGS metagenome assembly JABAOE01 (sample SAMN14538627, study PRJNA623070) | marine sediment metagenome | biome: marine biome [ENVO:00000428]; feature: marine pelagic biome [ENVO:01000023]; material: deep marine sediment [ENVO:00002113] | place: India: Gulf of Khambhat ...
GCCGTTGGCAATGGTGCCGTTGTTCAGTCCGCCGATACCGGCCGTGGCGGAGTTGGTGGCTGCATAGGCGCTTGCTGATGCCAGCAAGGCGCTGATCAGGACGGTGCACAAAGCCGCAAGGCCTCGACGCGTAGAGTTTCTCCAGCGTGCACAGAGCACCGACGCAAACTTGAGTTTGCGCATGCCCACGTTCATGCCTCGCGATAAGGGTTTCATGCTGGTCTCAACGGCTATCACAACGCACAGGCGCCAGTGACATGGCCGAGGTACAGCTAACGGATCGTGAAATTCGTTTCAGCAATGTGCCGGGCAGGCGCGGTCAGGATGACCGCGCCCACCAGGCGTCATGTTTGAAACGGCAATTTCAACATTCGCCCGTTACTGCACCTGCGCCGTGAAGACAACAGCCAGAACCCGGTCCGCGGTAACGTTCAGCTGACCGTTAGCCACGTTCTCGTTTCCAGCATCCACGGTAACGCCAGCAAAGCTGGAGGTATCACCGTCAACGCCATCAGTGTTGGCAGCAACGACGGATACCGCTGCGTATATCTCGGCTTCCTCGTCTGTGTCGCATGCCGCCAGCGCACAACTGCCGCCCGTTGATGGCAGCGCCACGTTTGCGACGCGAATCGTACCCGCCTGGTAGACAAACAATGGATCGAGCACGTCCTGGACGCTGACGTCGTTAATATCGACCGAGCCGATATTGTTGAGGTAGATCATGAAATCCACGCTCGTGCCCTGCGGTACAGTCGAACCGCTCGTTATCGGTGAACCATCGCTGGTCATCCACGCGGTTTTCACGAGCGCCAGGCCGGCACCGGTACTGAACAGCTGGAAGACGTTCGAGTTTGCCAGCGCGTTCGTGTCACCGGCGACGTCACCGGTACCCTGGTTATCCTCGGCGAACGCGGTCTGCCAACTGCCTGCTGCCAAAAGAACAGCGAAAGCAGTCACGGCGAGACGCCGGAGGTTTTTTCCTATTTGCCGTTTCATGGTTTTCTCTCCTTCAGAGGGGCCCTCACCCCGGTTAAAAAATCTTTTCGTCACGGAATCTTCACCGTGAACAGAATTGCCCAAACTGAATCTCCATTGATGTCGAGCTGTGCATTGCCTGCGTTGCCGTCGCCGGCATCGATCGTCGTCCCTGCAAAACTCGCGACGTCGCCATCCGGCCCGTCCGTCAGGAATGGCGTCGCATCAATGGAGCTGAAAATCGTCTGTTCTTCCGCGGGCGTGCAGCTTGCGGCCGCGCATTCGCTGACCGAGTTGTCGACCTGGATCGTGCCGGCCTGGTACAGGAACAACGGATCGAGCACGTCCTGGACGCTGACGTCTGTTTCCGCGCCGAGCTGGTTGTTGATGTACAGCAGGTACTTGAAGTCGACGCCGCGCGGTATCGTCGCGCCGGTCGGTATTTGCGTGCCGTCGGACCAGAACGCGCGCTTGACGATGTTCAGGCCGGCGGGCGGCGCACATGTTGCGAGTGCCGTAATTTGCGACTGGCTCAGTGCGCCGTCGTAAATGCGAACGTCATCGAGATAGCCAGCAAAGAAGTTGTTGACTGGCGTCACAATCAGATCGTCGGAATTCTTCGTACCGGCACCGAGTGCGATCGGCTCGAAGTTGCCGGGGCCGCCCGAGGTGGTGCCAAGCCCGCCGGTATATGCATTGGTAACCGGCAGGCCGCCGTCAATGTACAGCGCCATGCCGTCCGGACCCCAGCTGAATGCGACATGGAACCAGGACCCGGGCGTGATCGGCGCGCTGTTGACGAAATTGTCGCCGGTCGTGCTCTGCAGCCTGACCTCGACGTCACCACCCGCCTGCACCACGATCGTCAGGTGGCCACCGTCATCAAAACCTGTGGAGTCCTTGGAGAACATGCTCTGCTCGCCGCCCAGCGCATCGACGTTTGCCCAGAACGTCACCGTGCCTTCGTCGAGCAGGTAGTCCGCCGAGTGTGGGATCTCGACGTAGTCGTCGAAGCCGTCGAAGTACGCCGCGTTGCCGGTATTGGCGCAGGCAGCGGCCTGGTCCAGGATCACGCCGTTTCGGTATGTGCCGTTGTTCGATGCGATGATGTCGAACGCAGTCAGTCCGGAGGTTTCATCCAGTGGCCAGCGCGCCGCGATATCGCCGACGGCGGTTTCCGCGTTGGAGAACTCGGAGGTGGAGCCGTACGCCGGTCCAGCGAACTCCTCCGTAGCGGTCGACGTAATGATGTCGCCGGCAGAACCTGCGAATGAGTAGCTGAATATCTCGAGCCCGGTACCGCCGTGCGTAATCGTATCCGTGCTCGCATACGATTCCCCGCCGCCGTTACCGGAGCCGTGCGCGCCGCCCGGATTCTTGAAGAACTCGATGCGGTAATCGCCTGCCGGTACGTCGAGTGTGTAATCGACCGTCAGGATGCCGCCTGAATGTCTTACCTTGGTGATGTTTGGATAGTTCAGGATGTCGTTCGGACCGGCATCCGCATCGTTGGCGTCGTTGGCACTGACGCCATCGTCATTCAGGTCGATGTCGAGAGACGTATTTCCATAGATATTGTTTCGAATGATCGAATTGTTGACGGACAAAGGTTCGCGAACCTGAACACCGTAAATTCCATTACCTCGTATCAGGTTGCCTTCGTTGGCGTTCCCGCCGCCGATCAGATTATTTGTTGCACCATCGCCAGCGTTGTCGTTGATATCGATGCCATCGCGGGTGTTCGGAACGAAGAACACACCCGTGCTGTCCGTGCCGATATAGTTGTTTTGAATGACGTTGGAATCGCCGCCGTCGATCTCGATACCGTCACTATCATTGCCCGAGATAACGTTTCTCTGGCCAGCTAGCGGTCCACCGATTGTATTACCGACGCTGAATTGGAAATCAATGCCCTCGCCTCCGTTGCCGCGATCGAGCGTGCCGACGGCGTCGAGACCGATGTAGTTTCCGTAGATCTCGTTCCCGGTCGCTCCGGCGCCAAACAACTGAATGCCCGCGCGCCTGTTTCCCGAAATGACATTGCGATCTGCATCCGTGGTACCGCCAATCGTGTTGGAGGCAGACTCGATGCGAATGCCGCCCTGTTGCGCGGTGTCATTGCTGTTGTTTGCCGCAGCGGTCGTGCCGTCTGCGCTCAAACCGATGTAATTGCCGGCGATGGTATTGCTTCCGCCGAGCAGCAGGATGCCGTTGTCGGAGAAATTGCCGATCGCAAAACCGCGGATCGTATTGCCGCTGGAGGCGGCGGCGATGACGAATCCGTCGGCCGAGGCGCCGGCTCCGGTGCCGTCTATTTCGACTTCCGGGCCACTGGAGTTCGTATCGCCCTGGTTGGTGGTCTGCGTCGCGGCGTCGATATCGATGTTGTCGGCGGTTATGGCCGGTAGTGGACTGGTCGGGCTGATCGCCCACCAGTCGTCGGCACCCGCCGAGCGATTGGTCGCCGTGGCGATATCGAAACGGATCGTGATGCCGGGATTGCTGTTGGCGTAGTTGATGCAGTTGCGCAGCGAACCGAGCCCGGAGTCCGCCGTCGTCGTTACGGTGCAGAAGGAAACTGCGGCCGCTTCGTAGGAGCCGACGTCACAGCTGACGCCGACAGGGCGCGCGGATCCTCGCTGGTCGGTATCGTTGTCGGGACCGACGCAGACAGTACTGTCGCCGGCGTCCACCGCACGGCTCGTGTCAGGCGGTGCATGCGTAAACGTTGGCCCGCCGTTGTCCTGCAGCGCACCAAGTTGCGGGTCCGTGTTTTCCTGGTCGCCCGTGTTCGTAAAGTCGCAACTCGCATCGCTCGAGATGTTGTAACCATTGGACGTAAGGTTTGCCGCGGCGCCGGCACATTCGGTCGCGCCCGCGGAAAGATTGCCCGCCACGATCGTATTGACGAAAGTAATAGTGCCCGTGCCTTGCTGGCGCACGCCGTCGCCGCTGGTCGGCGCAATGTTGCTCGTGACGGTGACGTTCGTCAGCGTACAGGCGCCGGCACAGTCGAGCCCACCACCCTGATCTGCCGTGTTGGTACTCAACGTCACGTTGGTCAGGTCGACACCACCGCCCGCGGTGGCAATGCCGCCACCATCGGTCGTTGTCGTATTTCCGCTGACCGTCGAGTGCGTCATCGTCAGCGAGCCTGTCGCATCGACGGCGATGCCGCCCCCGTCACTCGTGATGTCGCCGCCCTGCACCGTCACGTTTGTCATCGTGACGTCGGCACCGATGATGTCGAATACGCGATCCAGCGAGTTGCCGTCGATGATGGTCGCCGCCGCGGCGTTACCGTTGATGATGACGTCGTCGGTGATATCGAGGTCACCGGTATCCGCGGCGTCCTCGCCCGTTCCCGCGCGGGTCAGCGTGTAAGTGCCGGCAGGAATCGTGATCGTGTCGGTCCCGGCATTTGCGTTTGACCAAATCACACAGGCACGCAAGGAACTGTTATCGGTGGAATCCGTGGTGGTCGTTACGTTGCCACCCGGACAGATACCGGGTGTCCAGTCGACGGTGAGCAAAGGCCGGTTGGCGACCGTGCCTGCTTCCGATGAATCGACGTCCCACCCGTCGATACTATTGCTGATCAGTGCCCAGCCGTGGTTCGGGTTGCCATCCGACCAGTATTGCAGTGCCGCGGCGAGGCCGGTGATTACTTCCGGACCGGTACTCGCAGGATCGGCGACCTGGGCATCGTGCGCGGACATCGCCTCGACGTCATCCGTCTGGATGCCATTGATCATCGAGTTCCAGGTATCCGCTTCCGACCAGGAAACCAGCATGCGGTGCAAGCGAATCTGTGCGCCCGGTGACGAAACGTTGTCGACTTCGACGGTCAGCGTTGCGGAATTGATGATCGAGCCGAAGGGAATCTGACCGGGGCCACTACCGAAGATGTTGTCGAAACGAATCAGGCCATGTTGGATCTGCGGCGCATCATTTTCTACCTTGATGAGATTTTCATCGTGCGGGGTATCGGGGGTATTTTGTTCAAGGAACGTGTCCTGCGTGCCGGAGTAACCACTGACGCCTTGCTGAAACGTGTCGACGGCAGCGTTTGCATGCGGGGAAAGCAACAAGAGAACGCAAATCGTTAATGCGCGCGCCATAGATATGGGCGCAAAGTCGCGCGGAAAACGTTCCTTGTTACAGAAGAACTTCAATTCTCTTCCTCGTTCACCCAAGCGTTGCGGTGAGGAAATCCAACATCGAGAGCCCACGAGCTTTCGATGAACACAAATACGCCAGCGCTCCGGCAGGGCTAAACCTCGCCAGAGACGATTACTTTTGAAATATTAGAGAGTTACCTTAATTTGGAGTGTGATGCGGATTCCGATTGACCCGCCGTCCGGGAGCTACAATGTGAACTGCGTCACAAGATAGGCAGCGTTTTTCCATAACGACCTTCCTGAGGGGGATTTCGTGGCCATATAAATAAGGAGTAATCCGGTTGGCCCTGCTGATATGATGCGCCCGAAAATGACTCCGGAGTCCGGCGAAATCATGCGCATGTCTTACTCTTCACGCGGCAAAATAACGTCACTCATCTTTGTTTTCTTATGTTCAGTGCCTGTGTTCGCGCAGGAACAATCATTCAATTTCGAGTTAACACCGTACGGTGCATATCGCGTCGGTGGCAAATTTGAAGAACAAAACACCGCGACGTCGATCGATATCGACGACGGCGCAAGCTATGGACTCATCTTCAACGCAAAACATTCGCCGGTTACGCAATGGGAAATCATTTACTCCCGGCAGGAAACGAATGCCGACGCCGCCGGTCTCGGACTCAGCAATTTGTCGCCGGATCTATCGGTCGAATACCTGCAGGCAGGCGGCACCTACCTGTGGGATGGCGAACACGTTCGTCCTTATCTCGCGGCAACGATTGGTGGGACTCGTATCGACGTTAGTACACCAGGCTTCGACGACGACACATTTTTTTCCTTTTCACTTGGTCTCGGACTACAGCTCAGGCCGAGTAGCCGTTTGGGCATCAGACTCGAGGCGCGCGGATTCGGCACCTTGCTCGATTCCGACTCCGATCTGTTTTGCGAATTCGGCCCGAGCAATAATATCTGTGCCGTGCGCATCGACGGCACCCTGATGTGGCAGACCGAAGCGATCGCCGGAATCGTATTTCGATTTTGAGACGCGATGAAGCGCCTGATACCGCTGCTGCTGTTGATCACCAGCCATGCGCTGGCCGATGCGGAGGTTGTCAGTATCGCGGCGTCGACCAAGGGCACGCTGTTCGACCAGGCCGGTACCGCGGTTGCCAAGGTTGCGACCAATCACGGCGACCTCAGGTCAACGCTGCGCAACTACACGAGCGCCAACGTATTCATTCCCGCGATCGCGCGCGGCCAGGTCGACTTCGGCGTCGCAAACCAGTACGAGGTCATGCTCGCGTTGACCGGCCAAAGTTACTTTGCCGGACGGCAACACGACAATCTGCGTGCCGTAGCCGTGCTGTTCCCGTTACGGGTCGCGACATATGTCAGGCTGGATTCCGATGTCAGGCGAATTGCCGACCTCGAGGGACGCCGCATGCCCGACGGCTACGTGGCCAACAAAATCATCCTGCCGCTCATCGACGCAACGCTCGCCGTCGAGGGGCTGACCCGTGACGACGTCGTCGGCCTGAACGTATCCGGCGTGGCGGCCGGCGCAGATGCCTTCATTTCAGGTCGCACGGAAGGGTTCCTGATGGCGTTGCGCGCGCCAAAGGTCCGCGAAGCCAATGCGAGACACGGCATTCGCGCATTGCCGATTGAAAACACGCCAGAAAGTCTCGCGGCTATCCGGCAACACATGCCAGTCGCGTATCTTGCGCTCGAGGAGCCGGCACCCGGAAACCCCGGTATCGTCGAGCCGACATGGGTGATCGCTTATGACACCTTGCTGGTCGCCAGCACGCAAACGGACGACGATGTGGTGTACCGGATGACCCGCGCTTTGTTTCAGAACAGGGACCGGCTCATTGCCGCGTCGCCTGCTTTTCGGCTGTTCAGCCCGGACGCGATGGCGAAGCGACTGGCTCCCGTCGCCTACCACCCGGGTGCCATTCGCTTTTACCGCGAGCAGGGCCTCTGGCCGCCAGCGCTCGCTGAATAGGCCTGAGAATTCAGGTTCCTGTCGTGCGCCAGCCTGCCGCGTATTCTTCGCGCGCAGCTCTCGAATACGGCACCGGGCTCACGATCGCCCTTATTTCCGCCTGGTTGTGCGGGCGTTCGACGGTCGTCTTCTGCGTGCCGCCGTCTTCCTCACCCCATACGAGGGTAAGTTCCGTACCGATCTCGATGTCGGGATCCACAGTGCCGAGTGACAGCATCGAGCGCTCGTTGTAGCTGTAGCCGCTGAACATCGAAAAGCCGACGATCTTGTCACCCTGCACGAGCTTGTCGTAGTTCGCGGATGCGTAGTTCGACAAGGGCAGATCGATGTACTTGTAGTGTTCACCACCCGGTTCGAACAAGGAGCGGAAAATATTGCCGACATCGCCACTGTTCCAATCCAGCGTTACTTTCTTGCGATGCGGCTCGTCGGCGATTTTCTCCAGTGCTTCCCGGCCGATGAAGTCATGATCGAATTTGACGAAGGGGCCATAGCCCATCTCGTACGGCGTGACGTAATAGTCCTCGATGTTGTCGGAGACGAAGCTGCCACCAAGCGAGCCGGATGCTTCATAGCCTTCTGCCGGCAGCCACTCCCTGTATGGCTTCATCTCGTCTCCGGTATACACGGCCGGCAGCGGCGAGGGTATCCAGCCCGATTCGAGCGTATTGGTCGCGTACGCCCTGGCGCCCACCATGCGCATTCCATAGTCTTTGCCGACCTCGTAGATGGCCGCGCGAATCTCCTCGCCTTCCTCGTACGGGCCCCAGACTTCCAGTCCCGGCGCACCGGCCATGCCGTGGCGGAGCGCGCGGACCTTTCTGCCGGCGATGTTGATCGAGTCCATGTAGAAGAACTTGACGTCCGGTGGTGGTCCGCCATTCAGTTTCTCGATGACCTTCCAGGCATTCGGGCCCTGGATCTGGTAGCGGTAGCACTTGCGAATCGCGGGTTTGCCCCCGAGGATTCCCGGCGACCGGTCGTCTTTATCTATCGCTACGTCATAGCCCCCCGTAGCGGCGTGGAATTCGATCCAGTTGGCCGTCGGCGCGCGACCGACGAATACGTACTGGTTCTCGGCAAGATGGAACAGGATGCCGTCGCCAATGACATGTCCGCTATGACTGCACGGAATAAATTGCTTGGCTCTGTCTACGGGGAAATTCTTGAACGTGTTGACCGCGAGATGGGACAGCATCTTGAGCGCATCGGGGCCTTCGACGTAGATATCCACCATGTGATGCGACTGGTCGAACAGTACGCAGGTTTCCTGCCAGGCTCGTTGCTCATCGCGCCAGTTCGTGTACTCGGGAGGCACCACCGGATATATATAGGCGCCAATCTGCGAATTTCGCAGCATGTCGACCGGATTCCCTACACTCTGCAGTAACTCTTCCAGGTTCTTGTAACTCATGATTCCATGAAACCTCGTGCTTGTTTCCAGGGGCAGCCCGACGCGTCCCATACGCTTTTATTTTCGCCGGGTGGTCAATAATTTTATCCGAGTCGGCAATATTGGTTATCGTCCGAGAGCGAACACCTTCTCGACATTCGGAACCACAACAGGACCGAATCGGTGAACCCGGGTGGCAAACCGACCTCTTCGGGCTATGCCGGGAGCGATGACTAGCCGCGGGCCACGGAATAGAAGTCGTAGGCCTCGGAATCGGCGCCCCGGAAGTAGCGTTTGATCTTTGCGTCGACGAGGTAGGGCCGGCCATCCTGCATCGCCCGTTTGCAACGTTCGAGCGCCGGGCCCAGTTGACCCGGCTCGCTGACTGTCTCGCCTTCGATGCCGTAGGCACCGGCCATCTTCGCGTAATCGATGTCCGGGTGGCGCAGGTTGGTACCGACATACTTTGCTGACTCGTAGATTCGTCCCCTCAACGAGTTCTGTGCCATGCGGTTCGCCTGGTATTCGCCGTTGTTGAAGATGACGACACCGATCGGCACTTCATAACGTGCCGCGGACCAGAGTGCCTGGCTGCCGAAATTGAAGCAGCCATCGCCCGTCAGGCACCAGACCTCCTTGTGCGGATTGCCGATCTTGGTGCCGATCGCCGCACCGACACCCCAGCCGAGAATGCCGCCGGTCGTGTAGTACTGCTTGCGCCGCTGGCTCGTCGGCACCGTATGATCGAACTTGATGTACTTGCGCGGATACGCGTCCGAGGTAATCAGCTCTGAGACGATCTCGGCATCCGGCTCCATCACACGATCGAGTTCTATCATCAGTCGTGACGTGGATAGCGGGCTCGAATCCCACTCATCCCTCGCGATCGCTGCGTCTTTCTCGCGTTGTTTCGCGGTGTACTCGCTAAGCCACCGTTGCCGGTCGGCGATCGCCGATTTGTCGAGCTTGCGTTTCCTGAGTTCCTCCAGCACCAGCTTCGTCGTTTCCTTGACGCTGGCTATCGCGGCGACATCGACCGGGTAATTGCGCCCGACTTCCGTGTCGACAAGGCTCGTGTGCATCACCGTCGCGCTATGGGGAACGATCGGGCTCGGTGGCAGGAAGAACGTCTTGATCATGTGCGCGCCGATGCTCCAGAAACAGTCGATGTCCGGCATGAGGGCCGGGTCGTCGAGAATTTCGCCGACGAAGTTCGGATGTGTCGTCGGAAAAACGGCGGGTATCTTGACCGAAAACATCACCATGGCGCCGATCGCCTCGGCAATACCGGCGACTTCTTCGCTGATGTCATACTTGATGCACTCGTTGCCGACATAGAGGGTCGGTTTTTCCGCAGCGAGGAGATTGTCGACGATGCGGTCGATATGCTCCGGCGACGGGGACACTTCACCGTCCACCCGCGACCGCGACCGCGGGACGATCTCGACCTGATCGACTTTCTGTTCCCACAGGTCCTTGGAGAAGGTGACGAAGGTGGGGCCGCCCGGCGGCGCCTCGGCCAGGAGGAACGCGCGCCGCAGCACTTCCGGAACCGTCTCCACGCTCATGACATCCCAGACCCATTGCGCATATTCGCGCGGCATTTCGGCGAGATTCGGCGACTCGAGGAAGCCCATGTGGCCGCGGAAGTTGGTGGACTGGCGTCCCGCGGTTACCACGACCGGAATCCGGTCACGGTAGCTGGAGGCGATCTGGCCCAGCGCATAGGCGACGCCGGCGACTGAATGCAGATTCACTATCGATGTTTCACCGGTCGAGCGCGAATAGCCGTCCGCCATCGCCATCGCTGCGTTCTCGTGCAGGCAGGTCGTGTACTTGACATCCGGCCGATCGACCAGCGCATCCAGCAAACCGATCTCTTCCGAGCCAGCGAGGGCGAACATGTACGGCACATCCCAGTCGAGCAGGAACTCGATCATCACCTCGCCACCGGTCATATCGCGCACGACCCGCCCCTTCTCCGGGGTAACGCGATCACCCGGCAGCGTGGTTGCCTCGCTTGCCTCGAGATTATTGGCAATAGCGGCAGCCCCGGTCAGCGATACGCCGGCCTGCACCAAACCATTGATGAATGACCTTCTGCCGATCTTCTTGTCGAGGAACTGTTTGGATAATTCGTACATGACTCGTTCCTGCCTCCGCGTACAATACGGCTCTGTCCGGTATTACACAGGTTCGCAAACACAAAATGAGCATTGCGCTACTCGATGATTCTACACTGAGCACCTGTCCGGTTGTGACTTCGGCGGTCAATTACCTCGGTGACATGGATGTACTGCCGGTTTTCCATGCACAACACCGCGAACGGGACAATCTCGTCCTGGAATCGCATGACGTGGAAATACATTACGCACGAGCGCTGCCCGATGCGCCGGCGCGAGCCAGTGTCGAGATTCGCGCTTTCGCGTTCTACTGAGCAGCAACACCGAACCAGCGTATTGCCGCCATTAGCAGCAGCGTCGTCGTAATCAGTCCGATCCCGACCGATACCGACAATGCCGCGGTGGCCTGCTCGGCGTCTAGCCTGCCGATCGATGCCAGCGATACCGAATTGAAGCCGATAGGCGCTGCCGCCAGGACGATCACGACTGCCGCGGTCACGCCTTCAAGATCCAGGCCCCACACCATGACTAATCCAATGATAAAGCCAAGCAACATTCGCAGCATAATTGTGGCGATTGTCAGGCGGCTGAAAAGCCCCACCGTCGAAAACGAAATACCGACCGCAATAAGGATCAGTGGAATCGTCGCCGAGCCGAGCGGCGAGAGAACACTGCCCACAACCGTTGGTACGGGAAGCTGTAACAGATTTGCTATCAAAGCGGCCGCGACCGCAATGAAAATCGGCGCACGTAGTGTCTTGAACAGATAGGTCGCCGCTGATTGTGCCTCTGCATTGCCGAAATGCAGGCTTATCGGGTAAGCGATGATACCGACGAACACCGCATTGCCGAGATCGAACAACGCGGCTTCGGCCAGCGCGGACCGTCCAAGGACCGACAGGATAAACGGAAAGACAAAGGCCGTGTTCATTATCCCGGCACCGAGAACAACGGCACCAGCTTTGCGATTGTCGGTCTTCGTCGCCCGCACATAGAATATTGCCGCCGTCGCACAGATGAGATTGACGGCCGTTCCCGCTATCGGCAGGAGCATCGTCCTCCGTGAAAGCTCGGCATCGAAAATTGCACCGAAAACCAGCGCCGGCAATGTCACATAGAATACGAGGCGAAAAAGAAATGCGGCGTGCTCTCTGTCGGCAAGCCTAAAGACTCGCAATAGATATCCGACGATAAAATAGGCGAAGATTGGCAGGAGTGTCTCGAATAGCATAGGTCATTATACGGGCACATCTTTTCCGGTTTTGGTAGAAAGTACGGATTACGCTGGAGTCAGTATGAAAACCTACAAATGGAACCGAACCGTTATGTTTGCGCACTGTGACGTGCACGGAACGATCTTCTATCCATATTTGTATTCCTGGTTCGATCAAAGCACGGAAGAGCTTTTCAGGAATAACCAGTTGTCGTACGCGGATCTGAAACGGGATTACGGCGTCGTGGGCATGCCGCTCGTCGAGACTGGCGCCCGTTACCTGAATGCCTGCCGTCTCGGGGATGAACTCGAAATTTCCACCTGGGTGGAAGAATGGGCTCGCAAGACTTTCTTAGTGAAACACCGGGTAACCCATGACGATGGGCGCGTCGCCGTGGAAGGATTCGAACGCCGCGTCTGGGCCGTCGCCGACGAATCGAGCCCGAACGGGATTCGCGCGATCGAGATTCCGCAGGTTGCCATCAAAAGATTGAAAGCCTGAACAATCCGTAAATGCTCTCGTTCTTATCTAGACGTTCGAATAGTCGGCCAATGAGCCGCCACTTTCCTGCAGGTCACGCAATAGTTTTGCCGCCTCCCAGTATTGCGGGTCGAGCGACTTGGCAAACTTGTCAAGCTGCTTGCACACCGTATCGAGACCCAAAGTATCCGCGTAAAACATCGGTCCGCCACGAAATCTCGGGAATCCGTACCCCGAGGTGTACACGACGTCCACGTCCGCTGCACGCAAGGCGACTCTTTCCTCGAGCACCTTTGCGCCTTCGTTGATCAGGGCGCAGAGACAGCGGCTCTCGATTTCCTCATCCGATATTTCACGCCGTTCTATCCCCAGTCTCTCCGCTTCTTCGGCAAACATTTCGAGCGCTTCCGGATTGTCGAGGCGTTCCCGCGAGCCTTTCTCGTAACGATAGAAGCCGGAACCCGTTTTCTGCCCGAGCCAGCCACGCTCGGCAAGCATCGAGGACGTCCGGCAAAAGCCGGGGTCGTCCGGCAGAAAGTCCTTGCGTTCCTGCCTCACTTTGTAACCGACGTCGATGCCGGCCATATCGTAGACAGCGAGTATGCCCATCGCCATGCCGAAGCGCTCGAGTATCGAATCGATCTGCCTCGGCGTCGCGCCTTCCAGCAGCATGTGCTCCGCCTCGCGCCCGTAGGGTTCCATCATGCGGTTGCCGATGAAGCCATACTGGTTCGCGGACAAAACGCTGACTTTGCGCAGCCGGCCGCCGAGTTTCATCGACGTTGCGATGATTTCGTCGGCTGTTTCGTCCGTGCGCACGACTTCGAGCAGGCGCATGACCTGGGCAGGACTGAAGAAATGCAGGCCGACCACATCCTGCGGCCTTTTCGTGGCGCTGGCGATTTCCGAAACGTCGAGCGTGGATGTGTTGGTCGCGATAATCGCGCCCGCTTTGCAGGTGGCATCGAGGGTCGCGAAGATTTTCTTCTTCAGCTCCATGTTCTCGAAAACTGCTTCGATCACGACGTCAACATCTGCTATATCGGCGTAATCGGTCGACCCGCTGATCAGTGACATCCGCTGCTCGACCGCCTCAGGCGTCATTCGCCCTCTCTCGACCCGTCTTCCGTATTCGCCGCGGATTGCCTCGACTCCGGCGTCAACCGCTTGTTGATCGACGTCGAGCATGATTACCGGGATGCCGGCATTCGCGAACGCCATCGCTATTCCGCGCCCCATGGTTCCGGCGCCGATAATGCCGCCTGACGAGATGTCCTTCGCCAGCTTCGGGTCGATGCCCGGAATCTTCGATGTTTGCCGCTCCGCGAAAAACAGCCGCATCATCGCTTTGGCCTCGGTGGTCTGAAGCGACGCGTCGCTGATCTCCTTTTCACGCGCGATACCATCGTCGAACGGCAGATCGATCGCTGCCTCCACCGCGTCGATATCCATGCCCGGCACCTGCCTGTGCGGCATTTGTGCTTCGACCCGTGCGCGTTCCTCGCCCAGGAACGCCTCGATATCGGCGTCGCGGGCCAGCTCGACCTCGCATGCGCGACGCGGACCTTTGCCGCTATCCACCAGCTCGTTTGCGAACTCGATCGCGAAATCACGCAGGTCGGCGTCGGTAACCGCATCGACCAGCCCGGACGCCAGCGCCCCATCGGCGTCGACCGGACGACCGGAGAGCAACATGTTCAGCGCTTCCTTGACACCGATGGTCCGCGGCAGGCGCTGCGTGCCGCCGGCGCCCGGCACGATGCCGAGGTTGATTTCGGGGAAGCCCAGTTTTGCCTTGCGGTCTGCGACCCGGTAGTGGCATGCCAATGCGGCTTCGACGCCACCGCCGAGTGCGGTGCCGTGCAGGGCGGCGACCACCGGCTTTTCCGTCGCCTCGATCGCGGCGAACAGTTCGAGGTAACTCTTATCACCGATCGCATCATCGAGCTCGGCGATGTCGGCGCCGGCGATAAACGTCTTGCCGTCACAGGCGAGCACTATTGCCGCGACCGAATCGTCGGCTGCAGCATCATCAAAACATTCCTGCAAGCCTTCGCGCACGGCTTTGGATAGCGCATTGACTGGCGGACTGTCGATCACAATCACGCCGGTCCTGTCGATTCTTTCAAAGCGTACTACATCGTTCATTTCGAATTCTTCGTCCGGGGTATCGGGATTGTCGCTTGCAACCTAAGCCGCATAAACGCACAACGCATACAAGTTCATGTTGGATTGTACGGGGCAACCGCGTAAAGACTCGACTGACAGTCTATAAGTCATATATCGATAAAGAAATGCGATAGATTACGACAGACGCAGGAATGAGCCAGCGCACGAGACAGCCACGAACACCCGAACGCAATCCCTCTTTCGCCGACATCGTCGAGTTCGTCAAAGGCCCGAGGATGGCGCTCATTGTGGACCCGGGCGACGGCGCATACGGTACTGAAATCGGTGGAGGGTCACGATGAGAACTCTCAAGATTATTGTTGGCGGCACCGGCAACTGGGGCGTCGTGCCGATGGTGCCTAACGAACATGTGAGCATTGACGAGGCGCGTGCGATCTCGCGCTGGATCCTGGATTTGTGATAGCCGGCTTACATTCCGTGTAAGCTCTTGCAACCTCAGTCCTGCCCTTCCTCGGCGTCGGTCTGAATATGCCACCATTCGCGCAGCCGGCGACACTTGCCGTCCGCATCGAACTCGAGAACGAAGATGCCGTTCAGTTCAATATGCGGTCCGTCCGGCGCGACGTCAAAATTTGCCGACCAGTGTGCGATGCCGGTGTTGCCGGTAACGCTTAATGTTTGATAGTCGAACTGGACATTGCGCTGGTTCTCGGTCACGCCTGCCCAGTAGTTGCGCACTCCATCCTGCCCGAGATGCGGATCTTCGTATGGCGTAACCTGGTAAGTCGTATCTGCAGAAAAAATCTTCGCCGCCGCATCAGCGTCCCTGGATTCCCAGGCTTCGCCATAAGCATCGAGCCAGTTCGAAAGCGCGGACATCGTCAGCTCTTCGGCCATTGCACCCCCCGTAACAAGCATGAGAGAAACCAGCAAAGCATAAGATAGTGACTGCTTGGCGCATCGATTTGCAGAGGTCATCTCGTACCTCCTTATTCACGATCAGTCTTCGGTGACAATAAGCGAATACCTGTCATCCGCGGCGAGGCATTCCGCCTCGGGGAGACCGAGTTCCTTGCGGACGATATTGGCGCCCTGCACCAGCGACGCCATCTTGTAACGGGCGTGGCGCCGGCTCATGCCTTCGCGTCCCATGCCGCAGTCGGAACACAGGATCAGTCTTTCGGCGGGAATGTGTTTCAGCGTCTCGCGAATGTTCGCGGCGATTTCGTCTGGTCGCTCGATCTGCAGCGAATGGTGATCGATCATGCCGATCGCAATTTTCTTGTCGGTGATCGCTTTGCCGATCGCAGGGATATCCATCATGCCCGAGCTGCAGGATTCGAATGTGATCACATCGGCATCCACCTTGTTCAGGTGTTCGAGCGATGGCTCGTAACTTTGCACGTCCTTGAACATGCGCTGCTGCGACGGGTTGCCCCAGCAGGTGTGGCACCAGACCTCCGTCTTGTCCGTGAGGCCTTTCGCCGTGTTGTTGAAAACGTCCACCATGTCGCCCATGTCGAGTTTGCCGAACAGTTTCCCGCGAGCCGGGATCATGTGAATTTGCGGTTCTTCGATTTGTATTACCGGGCATCCGGCGTCGGCGAGTTCGTTCAGTTCTTCATTGATTGCGTTGCTCAATGCCATGACGCGTTCGACGGGGTCTTTGTAATATTCGTCGTCCACCGCGGCAGCCAGGATTTCAGGTGTAACGGTTCCGAACTTCACCGGCTTTCTCGTCATGCGCTGAGCGGCTTTCCACATCGCCGCGTATTGCAGGTCGCCGCGGCCGATCGGGCCGACGATCCTCGGCATGATGCGCGCCTCGAGGTAGTCGTGGAGTATGTGTCCCATCGGGAATGCGACACCGCCGGTACGCATGATGGCCGGTTGCGGGTCCTCCCTGCTGAATCCTTCCATGTGGAACAGCGGATAACTGGTCCAGCTCTGGCCGCCGACTTCCTCGTCGTAGTGAGCGTCCCCGTCCGTGCAGATATCGAGTCCCGCCGCTTCCTGGTCCTTCAGGTGTACGGCGACCGCGTCCATATATTGCTCGCGAAAACGTGAGTTCATCATGCGGCGCAGAAAACTCTCGGCGCCGATATTTTCGGTAAACCAGCTCGGTCGTGGCAACGAGCCAATGACCGTTGTCGGAAGCGTGAGATCTGCAGTTACCTTAAGCATGCTGTGAAACTCCTTTGTTCTTGTCGCTCACCGCCGCGACCAACGATTGGAGTCGAACTGTCGGCGAGCATTCTGTTACGGACAGCATGACGAGCGTACAACTGAATCGCTCGAGGCGGCAAGTCCTCTGCAAAAAGGGAAAAACCGGCGTCGACGGTGATTTGGAAAGTGGGCAGTATCCCTTGCCTTAGAATCGATTGTCATTTCGCAGATGGTCGATAGTGGCACATTGTTGCGTGTGCTAAGATTTTCGTCAAAAGAGCTGGTCTTCGCCGGCTGCAGGGGGTGCATCATGAGAATACGTCTGTGGAAGGTTCTGTTACTTCCGTTACTTTCGTCCGCGCTGTATTTTGGTATGTCGACCGCGAGCGCGCAGACCGGAACCAGCGATGTTATTGAAGAAATCCTCGTTACTGCTCGTAAACGTGATGAGAGACTGTTGGACGTACCGGTCTCGATGACGGCATTCACTTCCGATGAAATTGCCTCCGCTGGCATCGACAGTCCACGCGATTTTATCGCGCTGACACCGAACGTTACCCTCGTCGAGACGCAGAATGTGGGTACGTCATTTTTGACCATCCGCGGCGTCTCACAAGCCCGAAACAGCGAAATGTCGGCCGCGGTACTGGTTGACGGCGTACTCATGCCGCACCCGGCACAGTTCACCCAGCAACTATACGATATCCAGCAGATCGAGGTGCTCCGAGGCCCGCAGGGCGCACTGTACGGCAGAAATGCGATCGGCGGCGCAATCACGGTAGTCACGAAGCCGCCCGGTGACGAATTCGAGGGCAGAATCGAGCTGGGTGCCGATTCGGGGCCGGGTTATTCCGTCCGCGGCATGGTCAGCGGTCCATTTGGAGATTCGGAAACGCTCAAGTACCGTGCCGCCGTGTCTTATTTCGATACCGACGGCTATATCGATAACGAGTTTCGAGGCGAGGAGGCGGATCCTTACGAGGAGCTGGCCGCTAGACTGACTTTACTTTACGAGCCCAACGACCGATTCTCCGCCGATTTTCGCGTCAGCACGTCTATGGTGGATACGCAGTCGCTTTACTTCGTGATTGCGGCAGAGGCCGATGACACGAGCATTCCGGTGCGTGCAAATAACGACGGGACCAATGAACGCGACATATTCAATGCAAGCCTGCGCCTTCAGTGGTCTCTCGACGCAGGCACATTTACCTCGATCACGGCCTACGACGACCTGGAAGAACTCCTGACTGGCGACCAGTTCAACTTCGTGCCACGCGATGAATCGCTGATCAACTTCTTCCCGATCGGGCCGATAATTACGGGTCTCACTGGTGATCCGGTCGCCGATTTGAGTCAGACCCAGTACCTCGAGTCCGACGCATGGAGCCAGGAGTTCCGTTTCGTCTCCCCGGCGGACCAGCAGCTCCGCTGGATCGCCGGCGCCTACTTCATTAGCACCGATCGTTACATCTCCACGGGCAATCAAGTCGATCGCGGCAATGGTGTCTTTGATGTGAAAAAAGTGCCTCGCGTTTCGCTGTTCATCGACCCGACGGATCCGAGCCCGCAGCTGAGCTTGCTGGAGGATGCGCAGGACAATTTCGCCTGGGCGATTTTCGGCGAAGTTGCTTATGACTTCAGTGACAACTTCGAGGGTTCACTGTCACTTCGCTACGACGAAGACGAGCGTGAGAATACCACTCTGACTCAACCAATCTTTGACCCCTCACAAGGGACGATCGGGATCACCTTTGGCGAAGTTCGTGAAAATACCTGGAACGAATTGCAACCGAAATTGACTCTCCGCTACAGGCCGAATGACACGTTGACAATTTACGGCGGTTACAGTCGCGGTTTTCGCAGCGGCGGCTTCAATCAAAGCGGCGTTGGCGCGGCCGTGCCGGTAGATGGTGTAGACGACCTGTTCCAAGAGCAGATTGCTGACACGTACGAAGTGGGCCTCAAATCTATCTTCGGAGGTGGTCGTTTCTCAACTTCGATTAGCGCGTACTTCACGGATTTCGAGAATGCATACTTCTTCTTTTTCGATCCTGGCACCAGTACACAAAACCTCGGTAGTATTCCCGAGGTCGAGTACACAGGGCTGGAGCTGGAGGTCAACGCACAATTCAATGACTATTTCAGTGGCTACCTGGGCTACGGCCTCACCGATAGCGATATCAAGAGAGCGGCGGATTCTTCGCACAACGGTAATAATGCCCCTCTGGTATCCGATTACACGCTGAACCTTGGCGCCCAGCTTCGTTATCCGATGAATGTTTTCGGCGACAGTGCGTACGGCGTATTTCGAATCGACTATCAGAAGATCGGCGATACCTGGTGGGATCCCGGTAATATTTCCAAACGCAGTCCGGTAGATCTTGTCGATGCCCGTCTGGGTATCGAAGTGGAGAACAATTGGTCCCTGATACTCTGGGGCAAGAATGTATTTGATGAGGAATACAACTCCGAATTTTCACCCGGCCCGGCTCCCGGTCTTAACTTTTTGTGGAAGGCGCCACCTGCTCGCGGAGGCCTGACGTTCACGAAGCACTTCTGACGAACTAAGAGGAGAAGCCTGTCCGATGTATACAGCGACCAAGGACTTAGTCATACCCACGACGGTTACGGGATCGTGGCCACGTCCCGTGTGGTACACGGGCAACCTGAACGGCCAGCCATTTTCAACTGCGATGTCCGACGTTGCTTTCCGCGAGCAGTTCACCGATGCGGTGAGCAGCATCATCAGCGACCAGGATGCGGCCGGGCTGGACATATTGACGAACGGCGACTATCACCTCGATTCGGACCTGGCCGGTCGTTCCTGGTTCTCCTACCCGACGCAACGATTCTCGGGCATTTCCGAGCACGAGCTGGATAGGACCAACGCGATGTGGTCCTATCCGGTCGGCACCTGGCTCAATGAGATTGTCGCCGGCTGGAAGTATCCGAAGATCACCGGCAAGGTCGGGCCCCGTATTCCACTGGAATTCGCCAAGATCTGGCGTATCGCGCAGTCGAAGACGGAAAAGCCGGTCAAGTTCGGCACGATCTCCGCGGACCTTGCCGCCGCGGTTCTCAACCTGGGAACCGACATTTACGCCGACGACAAACGCGAGCTCATGTGGGATATGGCGACGATCATCAATGCCGAGCTCCGCGAGTTGGCAGCGGCCGGCTGCAAGGTCATCCAGGTCGAAGAGCCGGCAATCCACAGCACGGCCGCCTTCACGGATGACAAAGACACGCTGGATTTCTATGTGGACCTGTTCAACCACCAGGTCGATGGCCTCGATGACGTCGAGCTGTGGATTCATACCTGTTGGGGGAATCCGGGCGCGCAGCACTGCTTCGACCCCAACATCTCCTATGAACCGTCTATCGACATGTATCTGAACAGATGCAAAGGTGACGTGTGGACCATCGAGTCCAAGGACAACGGACACAAATCGTTGCCGCTGTTCAAGCCTTATAAAGGCAAGCTCAAGAAGAAAGTGGCCCTGGGCTGCATCAGTCACCGCGCCTTGCAGGTCGAAACTGCGGATGAGATCGCCGCCGATGTGCGTGAAGCATTGAAATACATCGATGCGGAGCACCTGATCCTGTCCTCGGATTGCGGTTTCGGCCGGCAAGGGGTACCGAGACCGATCGCCTACTACAAGGCCGCGGCGCTCGCGCAGGGCGCGAACATCGTGCGCAAGGAGCTTGGCGCGGCAGAGACGCGTGTCCGGGCCGCCGACCCGGGCCTGCAGATCGACGTCTGAGCGAATTCGCCGGCCCCGGCGTGGAATTCTGCCCAATCAAGGGCCGCCTGTTCTGGCGGCCTCTGGGCACTGCGTGGGACCTTTTCCACCGGGTAGAACGTTATCAGGTCTTCGCGGCTGCGGCGGATGGGCAGTAGGATATATCCCAACTTTTGTTGATCGAACAAAAATGGGATAATCTCCAGCCTTAATCGCGCCGGCGACGGGCGCCGGCGGTACCAAAAGAGTGGCCAGCCATGCAGAAATCCACCCAGGCGCTCCTCGACGAAATCGAGGAATACTGCCAGAGCGCGGGAATCGCCGAATCCACCTTCGGTCGTCATGCCATCAATGACGGCAAGCTGTGCGCGCGCTTGCGCAGCGGCAAGGACGTTACCCTTGCCACCGCCGAGCGCGTCAAGTCCTATATCCGCGAGCACCCGGCGAACGGTCATGCCGGCATCGAGGAGCGGCCGACCACTCAATCGTCTGCGACCTCGGCGGGCCGCGAGACGACGGCACTGCCGGACAGGCCCTTCCGCTTCTACGACAATCGCCAGAAATACCTGGCTTTCGTCAATACCTGCAACGAGAAATGGGTCGTTGCCGAGCGGGCCTCGCGAGAGTTTGCCCACGTCCGGCCGAACCCGCCGGCGGTGCGGCTTTTCGATGCGGGCATGGGGGACGGCACCGTTCTCAGTAACGTCATGCGGGCGATGCACCAGAAGTTTCCGACGATGCCGTTCTATGTCGTCGGCAAGGAAATCAGTCTCGAGGACATCAGGCTCAGCCTCGAGAAGCTGCCGGACCGCTTCGTGGAGCACCCGTCGAGCGTGGTCGTTTTCACCAATCTTTATTACAAGGAAGCGCCCTGGCTCATGCCGCTCGACGTTGCCAAGGCCGCGGCACTGAACTGGATTGTCGTCGAGCTCGAGGGCACGTCGGCTTACGAGTACGGCCAGCAGTTGCGATCGATGGACGATGTACTCGTCGACGCCTGGCAGGCCACCGCGAGTCCCAAGACCGGCAATCCGCAGTACGTGCGGCCGTCGGTCCTCATCATGTACCGCAAGGACCACAGGTTCCTGCTGGATTCGGTCATTCCCAAGCCGGGTCATGCCGGGGCCAATTACGATCTGGTGATCGCGTCGCAGCCGTGGCGCGCGCGCATGGGCGCCGATTTCAAGGTCAAGTACGTGCTGTCGCCGTTGATCCGCAGCCTCGGACCCGGCGGACGCGCGCTGGTCGTGCAGTCATTCGGTCGCGATCCCGGTCTCGAGATCATTCGCGAGATCTGGCCCGATGAAGACCCGTTTACCGTCAACCGTCATGAGTTACTCAAGACACTGAAAACGGAATTAAGACACGAGGCTCGCAGTTTCAACTTCAACGCGCTGTCCGATTCGAAAGCAATACTGCAATACAAGATGCACACGCTTCCCGAGGAGATCGCCGATAGTATCGGGACGTCTACCCTGCTCGCCGCCTGGAATGCGGCCATCTATGTCGCACAGATTGACGATCAGAAACTCGAGAGCGTGCTCGAATCACGGGAATACGTGGATGCGACGGGGCGCATCCTGCACAAGCACAATGGCCTGTGGTTCAACGACGAGAGTTTCATCGTATCGAGGCGGGCGACCTAGATTCGAATGTCATCGACCGCGGATATTGACCACCGGTCGGGCTGGCCGGAGGAACTGTGTGCGCTGCTCAGGGAGTACCCGAGGGAATCGTGGCGCCGGAAAGGAAAGTAACCGAGGCGGCTTATCGATGAAATAACCGTAGATGTACTGCAAGCGGCGGATGGCATGAATGTCCTGCTGTATGCCGAGTTCATCTTCGAGCATCTCGATTCTTTTTTTCAGTTCCGCGATTTCGTTATTGCTGGACATGGCTGTCTCTCTTGCTCATTCATAAGGAGTAGTCGGCCCGCTCTTCTGCGAAGCGGACGAAGTAGTCGAGCGAGGACGGGTTGGCCATCACGTTGCGATTGGCCGCCTTTTCTTCCGGCACGCCCATCAGGATCTTGCGCACCGGCACTTCCATCTTTTTGCCTGTCAGTGTGTAGGGAATTTCGTCGACCTGGTAGATCTTCTCCGGCACGTGCCTTGGCGAATACTTTTCCCGTAGCGTCTGGCGTATTTTCTTGTCGATTGCCTCATCGAGTTCAATATCGTTCGCCAGTTGCACGAACATCGGCATGAAAAAATTGCCGCCAGGCAAATCGAGATTCACGATCAGCGCATCGTCGACCTCGTCTATAAGGTCCATGCATCGATAGATCTCGGCCGTGCCGATGCGGATGCCGAAGCGGTTCAGCGTCGAGTCCGAGCGACCCAGCACGAAGCAAGCTCCCCGGTCATTGATCATGAAAAAATCACCCTGGCGCCAGATGCCTGGGTACATGTCGAAATAGGTTTCCCTGTAACGCATGTCGTTCTCATCGTTCCAGAAACGGACCGGCATCGATGGCATCGGCTGCTTGATGACCATTTCGCCGACCTGGTTGACCAGGGAATTGCCAGCCTCGTCGAAGGCGTCGGCGTCGACGCCCATGTGCGCGCCCTGGATCTCCCCGGCATATACCGGGTCCCCGGGAACCCCACCGACAAAACCGGAACACACGTCAGTGCCGCCGCTGCCGGGCAGCAACCACAAGTCGTCTTTCACGTTTTCGTAAAACCAGGCCGTGCATTCCGCGGACACCGGCGAACCCGCGAGCATAATGGAACCCAGGTGCTCGAGTTTGAACAGATCGCGGGGCACGATGCCGGCCTGCTGCTGCATCTGCACGAAAGTCGGGCTCGCGCCGAACAGCGTTGCTTTGCTGTCTTCGGCCAGCTTCCACAATGTCTTGCCGTCGGGATAGTTGGGGTTGCCGTCGTACAGGACCGGCACGATGCCGACGAGCATCGAACTGACCAGGAAATTCCACATCATCCAGCCGAGTGTCGTGTAGAAAAACAGGCGTTCGCCGGGCTTAAGGTCGAAGTGCAGGCAGGTGAGTTTCATCTGCTCGATCAGGATGCCGCCGTGACTGTGCACGATTGCTTTCGGCAGGCCGGTCGTGCCCGACGAGAACAGGATCCACAAGGGATGCGCGAACGGCAACTGGGTGAACTCGATGTCGGTATTGGCCGCTGATGCGCCATCCATCAATTTATCCCAGGATGTGGCTCCGTTGATCGGAACCTCTTCCCAGTCCTTCTTCAGACGCGGCACGAAGACGACGGATTCGACCGAAGGCAATCCTTCGAGCAATGCATGAATCTCGTCGAGCCGCGCGTAGGCTTTGCCACCGTAGTTATAGCCGTCGACGCAGATGAAGAATCGCGGTTCGAGCTGGGCGAACCGGTCGAGTACGCTCGGCGTGCCGAGGTCGGGGGAACAGGCGGTCCAGATGCCGCCGGCGCTGACGGTGGCCAGCATCGCGATGACGCCTTCCGGGGAATTGGTCAGGTAGGCGGCGACCCTGTCCCCGGGCTTGATGCCCTGGTCACGCAGCCACCGGGCGAGGGCTGCGACCTTCCCGGTCAGCTCGCCCCAGCTCATTTCGGCCAGTTCGCGATCCTCGCTCGCATACACGAGCGCCGTTTCTCCCGGGTCGCGGTCGCGGAAGATGTGCTCTGCGTAATTCAGCTGCGCACCGGGGAACCAGTCCGCGCCGGGCATCTTTCGCTCGCGTAACACACATTCATAGGGAGTCGATGACTGAACGTCGAAGTACTCCCAGATCGCAGCCCAGAACTCCTCGAGGTGCTCCACGGACCAGCGTTGCAGGCCGCGATAGTCAGCGAACTGCAGGTCCCTGGTCTGACCGAGCCAGTCGGTGAAAGCGTCGATGTTCAGGTTTTCGAGGCGCTCTTTCCCCGGCTCCCACAGGAGCTGGCCTTGTTCTACCATGCCTTTAGTGCTCCGGAATTCTTGTCTTTTCGTTCAGAACGGGACTGAACATATAGTCCGGTGGCATAAACTATCACATGAAATCGATCTCGCATCATGAGTCTGCCGGCATCGCTCATGAGTTTTGCCGTGCATTGCTGGCCGTGCCGTATGATCGATATCTATAATCGAAGGACCGGTGTACCCGATTGTCCTGGCTGGAGTTACCGCAATGAGCAACAAGCAAGGCAGCCGCCCGTTTCCACTGGCGTCTGAAATAGAAGATATTCCCGGCACTGAGGGCTGGGAGAACATGTACCCTTATTACACGCTTCGGCAGCCCGGCGACGACGAGATCTTCTGGTTCTACAACTCGATGCATTTCCCGGAGCCGATGCCTGCTTTCGACGCCCTCACGGCCGAAGTGCCGTACACGGCGATGGGCGCCAATACAACGCGCGTATTTGCTTTCCCGGCGACGCTCGGCGTGGAATACCGCATTATCAACGGCAGGGTATATATCACCGCGCATGCGGTTACGGACCCTGAGGAGATCGAGCGCCGCACGGAGGTCTTCAACAAGCGCGCCGGCCATTACTTCGAAAACTGGGACAAGCTTTACGACCAATGGCACAAGAAGATGCTGGCACTCATTGAGGAAATCGACAGCATCGAGGTTCCGCAGCTGACGGAGTACGAGGATGAGTCCGCGGTGCTCGAGGGCCGCGGCATCGCGCAGAATCACTTTGTCCGCGAGAATTATCATCGCTGCATCAACCTGTTTTCGGTCATGTGGCATCACCACTTCGAGTTGCTGATGCTGGGCTACGGCGCATACCTCGTGTTTTTCCAGTTTTGCAAAAAAGCGTTCCCGGAGATCCCGGACCAGATGGTTGCGCGCATGGTCGCCGGTATCGACATCCTGATGTTCCAGGCGGATGACAAGCTGAAGTCGCTCGCACAGACGGCCGTCGACCTCGGTGTCGGGGAACATTTTGTCGACGGCGCCGATCCCGAAGCCGTCATGGCGGCGATCGAGGGATCCGGTGAGGCGGGCGCGAAATGGATCGAGGCGTTCGACGAGATCCGTCATCCCTGGTTCAACGTGTCAGTCGGCGACGGCTTTTACCACTATCACCGCAGTTGGGACGACGACCGCACGGTGCCGTTTTCCGCGATCTCGCATTTCGTTAAGCGCATCGAGACGGGCGAAGACATCGTGCGCAAGACGGAAGAGTTGAAGGCGGAGCGTAAAAGGATCAGCGACGAATACCGCGCCCTGCTCGGGTCGGACGAAGAAAGAACCGCTTTCGACCAGATGCTCGGGCTTTGCCACCATGTGTTCCCGTATGTCGAGGATCACAAGTTCTATTGCGAACATTGGTTCACGACCCGTTTCAACGCGAAGATCCGCGAGTTCGGCAACCTGCTCGTCAAGTGCAAGATACTGAAGGATCGCGAAGACATCTTTCAGCTCAATCGCTCCGAGGTCGAGGATGCACTCGTCGACGCGATGCTTGCCTGGGCAGCCGGGTCCGAACCGGCGGGTGCGGCTCACTGGCAACCGCTGGTCGAAAGACGGCGCGACATTCTCGCGAAATTCGCGGAATGGGATCCTCCCGTCGCAATCGGCCCGATGCCGGAGCACCTCGAGGACCCGGCCGTGCAGATGTTGTGGGGAATCACGTCCGAGACGCTCGATCTGTGGTCGCTGCCGCCCGACGAGGTCAGCGCCAATCAGCTTCACGGATTCGCGGCGTCGCCCGGCGTCGTCGAAGGCATTGCGCGCGTGCTGAAGAACGTCAACGACATCGGCCAGGTACGCGAAGGCGATATCCTCGTCTCCCCGGTGACCACGCCGAGCTGGGGCCCGGTGTTCCCGAAGATCAAGGCGGCAGTCTCCGATATCGGCGGCACGATGTCGCATGCGGCAATCGTCGCGCGGGAATACGGCATGCCGGCTGTCGTCGGCACCGGCAGGGCAACGAAGCAGATCGTTACCGGCCAGCGGATTCGCGTGGATGGCGACAACGGGATCGTCACCATCCTCGAATAGCACGGGTCGCCAGTGTCACAGCCAGTCCGTCCATACATCAGCCGGATCACCGACCTGACCCTGGCCGATCGTCCCTTCGCGGGCGGCAAGAGCGCGAGCCTCGGTGAGCTGACGAAAGCGGGCGTCAGGGTACCGCAGGGATTTGTGGTCATGACCTCGGCATTCGAAGCGTTTCTGGATGCGGCCGGCGCCGATATCAGAAACGAAATTGCAAAGCTCGATCTCGATGACGCGCCGCAGGCTGCCGCCGTGAGCGAACGCCTGCGAAGACGCATTCGGGAAATGCCGGTGCCGGGCGATATCGCGGATGACATTTGCCGCCATTATCGCGAGATGTCGCAAAACGGTGCCGGATGTCCGGTGGCGGTTCGATCCAGCGCAACCTGCGAAGATTCGGAAGCCGCGAGCTTCGCCGGACTGCAGGATACGTATCTCTGGGTACGTGGCGAAAATTTGTTGATTGAGCAGATTCGCTCGTGCTGGGCCAGCCTCTATAACGGCGAATCCATTACGTATCGGCGGCGGCTCGATCTGCCGGAAGAGCAGATCGCAATGGCTGTCGTCGTGCAGCAGATGGTGGACGCCGTCTGCGCCGGCGTCATGTTCACGCGCAGCCCGACGACCGGCGACAAGTCCGTTATTGTCATCGAGGGAAGTTGGGGCCTGGGCTCGAGCCTCGTAAGCGGCGAGGTGACGCCGGATCACTTCGTCGTCAACAAGGTCACGGGCGAGATCGTGAGCCGCGAGATTTCTGACAAGACAGTCGAACACATCGCGGACCCCTCTGGCAGCGGGGTGCGTGAGCAGGAAGTGGACGATGCGCGACGGCGCGTGCCGTCCCTGTCGGACAACGAGATCTGGGACTTGTGGCAAATTGCCAGAACTGTGGAGAAGCATTACGGTGCGCCCCAGGACATCGAGTGGGCGATTTGCACACATACGGATACCAGCGAACGGATCGTGAATCTTTTGCAAAGCCGTCCGGAAACCGTCTGGGCCGCGCGCGAATCGGAACCTGCAGCAAAACCGACCGCGAAAGCATTCGACCACGTGATCGACATCCTTGGCGCGAGGAAAAAACAGACGTGAACCTGACGGAAAAGGATGTGCAGGAAATCCTGAGACTGCTCGACGAATCCGGGTACGACGAGCTGAAACTGCAAACGGACAGTTTCAACATCACGCTCAGGCAGTCGGCGTCGCGGGACGAGAGTCCGCAAACCGGCGATCCGTCGCCTGCACCGGAAGCCTTCGAAGTCAGCGATTCGCCAAAGAAGCGCGGCGCTGCGGTTCAGCCTGCTACCGCCGGCGGTGGCGTGCGCGACATCTATCCGCCGCTGCCGGGCACGTTTTACCGGGCACCGAGCCCAGGCGCCGAGCCGTTTGTCGAGGTCGGCAGCCCCGTCAGCGAAGACACGGTCGTCGGGCTGGTCGAGACGATGAAGCTCATGAACTCGGTCATGGCCGGTTGCAAAGGCGAGGTCATCGAGATCTGCCAGGACAATGGCGCCCTGATCGAAGCACAGGACGTCCTGCTGCGTATTCGCGAGGAATAGGGGTCGAACATGACAGACATCAAACTCGTTGACGTTTCCGTGCGCGACGGCAACCAGAGCCTGTGGGGTGCGACCGGCCTGAACACCGCGCAGATGTTGTCGATTGCCCCGGCCATGGCGGACGCCGGTTTTCGCGCGATCGACTTTACCTCGAGCACGCACATGGGCATTGCAGTGCGCAATTTCCAGGAAGACCCGTGGCGCTGTATCCGGCTCATGCGACAGGCGATACCGAATACGCCGCTGCAATTCATCGGCACCGGTTTTCGATTCATCTCCTGGGAGACGGCAGGTCCGGATTTCATGCGCCTCGTCTACCGGCGCCTGATGGCAAACGGCATTTCGAAATTTATCGTGCTCGACCCGATGCACGATATGCACGCGCTACTCCGGGTAGCGCGCATCATTCGGGAGGAAGGTGATGCGGAAATCATGGCCGCGCTTACCTATACCCTGAGCAAAGTTCACGACGACGACTTCTATGCATCGATTGCAGCCCAGGTATCCGCTTCTTCCGATGTTGATGTTGTTTACCTCAAGGATCCGTCCGGGCTGTTGACGCCCGATCGGGCGCGCACGCTGATTCCCGCAATACAGAATGCGATGAACGGCAAGCCGCTCGAATTGCATTCGCATTGCACGATCGGCCTCGCGCCGCTGACCTACATGCTTGCCGCCGATCTCGGCATCGAAACCTTGCACACCGGTGCAGGCCCGCTGGGTAACGGCACCTCGCTGCCGTCGGCGGAACGCACGGTCGCCAACCTGCGCGAGGCGGGACACAAGGTCGACATCAACGACGAAGCATTGCGAAAAATCTGTGACTACTTCGAGCGACTCGCCGATGCGGAAGGATTGCCCAAAGGTGCGCCCCGCGAATACGACGCGGCATTCCTGCGCCACCAGATTCCCGGCGGCGTCATGACCACTCTCAAGCGGCAGCTTGCCGAACTCGATCTCGAGACAAAACTCCCCGCCGTAATTGCCGAGGTCGAGCAGGTGCGAGCCGAGCTCGGTTACCCGATCATGGTGACACCGTTTCCGCAGATTGTCTGTGCCCAGGCATTTGCCAACATAGTCGGCAACGAACGTTACGAGCAGATACCCGACCAGGTCATTCGCTATGCACTCGGCCGTTTCGGGCGGCCCACCGCGCCGATGGATGCGAACATCAAGGACCGCATCCTGGCGCAGCCGCGAACCAAAACCATTACTGCCGAACCACCCGCCTTGATATTGAAAGACCTGCGCAGGAAACATCCTGGCGTAAAGTCCGATGACGAATTCCTGCTGCGTGCGGTCATGCCGGCTGCCGAAGTCGACGCGATGATGAATGCGACACAGCCGGAGCCTCATTACAATCCCGATGCGCGCCCGCTGATTAAACTGATGCAGGGCCTCCGCGACCGGCCGGCCAGGGACGAGCTCATCATCGAAAAGCCGGGTTTCAGGCTTGAGCTTCGCAAGAAACCGGCAGGCGAGGCAGCTGCACCCATATGATCGAGTCGGATGTACGCGCAAGGCTGGCGTCCGCCCGCGGCTACCTGTTCGATCTCGACGGCACGCTGGTACTCGGCGACAAGCACAACAAAGGGCTGGAGGGCCTTCCCGGCGCCGCAGAGTTGCTCGGCCTGCTCGACTCGCGGGGCGTTGCCTTCGGCGCATTGACGAACGGTACCGCCAGGCCGCCGGAACGCCAGCGGATCGAGCTCGAAAAAGCCGGGCTGCAAATACCGGAAGAGAGAATCATGACGCCGGCGACGGTCGCCGCGGATTACTTTACGGATAAGGCTTACAAGACGATCCTCGTGCTCGGCGTCGCAGGCGTCTGGAAACCCCTGAGTGATGCCGGGCTCGAGGTGATCAGGCCGACGGAGGGCGGCGACCCCGAGTCGGCCGACGCCGTGTTCGTCGGCTGGTATCGCGAAATCCGCATGGACGAAGTCGAGGCGGCGTGCAACGCGGTATGGAACGGCGCCGGACTGTATGCCGCATCGCTCGTACCGTTCTTCGCGACGAGGACCGGGCGCGCGCTCGGCAGTTCGCGCGCAATTGCCGCGATGATCACGAGTATTACCGGGTGCGACGCAACGGCGCTCGGCAAGCCGTCGCCGCACGCCTTGCGCAGCGCGGCCAGGCGCCTCGACTGCAAACCCGAAGAAATGGTCGTTGTCGGCGACGATCCTGAACTCGAGGTCAGGATGGCATTGGAGGGTGGTGCGCTCGCAGTCGCAGTGCACACCGGCATTGCCGATGCCGATGCGACCGCCGCGGCACAATACCAGGCCGATCTATCACTGCCTGGTGTCGCAGACCTGCTCGAATTGATTAAGTAACGCAGCCGATATCGGGCCGCGTTCTCGAGCACCAGCAAACCTGACGCCGTGTTCGAGATCGGGATGTGATGGTTGCGGTGGATCTCTTTGACCCTCTCGATCGCCGCCTTGTGAAAACCAAGGATCTTTTGCCGGCTTCCCGGCCCTGTCATGAATTTCGCTTGCCGTGCCATTACATGCCCGATGCACCTTTTACTTCCCATTGCCCGCCACTATAATGAGCAAACCGAACGGTTCGGTAAGGCCGGGGGATTTTGGAACTCCGTCCTGGCGGATCATCTGGAGCGGTACGTCGCCGGACGGAACATGTGTTAATCGACGGTTCGGAAAACCGAGATGCTATTGGCGGAACCATACCGGCAAGGCATTTACAGCGTCCCCCGGGCAACGCGGCCACTAACGAGCCGCAATTTTTATGACATTGGCTCAAGGGGGGCTTCAATAATGTCAACACTAGTCTGCTTAAAGGAACGGATCCTGTGCGCAGTTATCCTTGCTGGTTCGCTTTGTGCAGCCGCTTTGTTCACAAGTGGAACGGCGCTCGCGCAGGAGGAAGGCGAACTCGAGGAAATTGTGGTCACGGCCACGTTCCGCGAAACGAGACTGCAGGACACGCCGATCGCCATCACCGCGATTTCCGGTGACATGCTGGAACAACGAAGCCAGCTCAGGATCCCCGAGATCGCCGCACAGGCGCCCAACGTCACAATGACGCAGGCCGGTGCTTTCGGCGGCAATTCTTTGACGGCGTTCATCCGTGGGGTCGGTCAGGTCGACTTCATTCCGGCCGTTGAACCGGGTGTCGGCATCCATGTCGATGAAGTCTATTACGCCACTATTACCGGATCCGTCCTCGATCTGCTCGACCTCGATCGGGTCGAGATCCTGCGCGGGCCGCAGGGCGTATTGGGGGGCAAAAATTCGGTCGGCGGTGCCATCAAGCTTCACACCAAGAAGCCGAGCGACGAGCGGGACGGCTTTGTCGAAGCCGGCTTCGGCGAATACAACGCCGTCAGGCTCCGTGGCGCGACGAACTTCACCCTGATTGAAGACAGGCTGTGGGGGAGGATATCGGGTACGGCGATGACGCGTGAAGGTTACATCAAGAACCTCGACTACGGGTGCACGCATCCGGGGTCGGGATTCGTGGACTCTAAACAGACTGACGACTGCGTTACCGGCACTGAGGGAGGTATCGACTATGCCGGGGCGCGCATGGCGTTCCGCTACGTTCCCAGCGACGATCTCGAGTTCAACTTCAGTTTCAATATCGTCGAAGAACAGAGCGACCCGATCCCCAACGTTCCGGTCAACTTCGGCCCGACGACGGCACCCATGTTGGATTTCCCGACCGGACCTCCCAGTCTGCTGTGGGACCACCCTCTTGGAGAAATAGGGGTCTTTCCATATTCGTTTGGCGGGTCGATCGTACCCACCGCGCCGGGCTGCCTGTACCTGGCCTGGCAAAACTCGTGTGATCCACAGTCGCCGAACAGCCTGTACGTCAACTATGCGACCTATGACGATTTCCGCAGTGGCGTTCAGATCACACGAGAGAAAACGCTCGAATCAATTGACTTCACGTTTATGATCGACTGGCTTCCGAGCGACAACCTCGCCTTCAAGTCCATTACCGCATACCGCGATCTGGAGAGCGGCTGGGGTCAGGACGAAGACGGCACGCCAATGCCGATCGGGTATCTTTACCAGTTCGCCGAGCACGAGCAGTTAAGCCAGGAGTTTCGCCTGACCGGCGGTTCGGCCGACACCTTCAACTGGACGGTCGGTGCCTTCTACATCAACTCGGAAACGCCCGTGACGGGACGCATCGGCCTTGGCTATGTCGCCTTCGACTTTATCCACGGCCCTGACCCGCTCGAAACCACGAACATGGCCGTGTACGCTAACGGCACGTTCTATCTAGGCGAAAATTTCGAGATCAATCTGGGCGCTCGATACAGCGACGACGAGAAAGACTATACCTTCCAACGTCGTAACCCTGACCTGAGTCCGATTCAGCCTTGCGTAGGGCCACTGGGAGATCCGGCCAATCCGCCCAACTGTCTGATCTCCTCCGTTGCCGGCGAATCGGCCAAATTCGAAGATTCGCGTACCGACTATCGGCTCGCATTGAGTTACAGGTTTAATGACAGTGCCATGGTGTACGGTTCGTACTCGACCGGCTTCAAGGGCGGCGGCGTCAACCCGCGGCCGTTCTACAATTCCCAGATCGCGCCGGTCGCGCCCGAAGAGCTCGATACTTTCGAGGTCGGCTTCAAAACTGACTTCTGGGATCGCCGGGCTCGCCTGAATGGTGCGTACTTCGTAAACGACTACCAGAATATCCAGGCGCAGTTCAGCTTCTGCCCGCAGTTCGCTGACCCGGTTCCGTGCCTCGCGACGCTTAACGCAGGCGATGCTGACGTCGACGGCTTCGAATTAGAGCTTGACGTAGCGCTTACCGAAAACCTCCTGGTAGAAGCATCGTACTCATCGCTCGACTTCGAGTGGACGCGCGTGGATTCGGACGCGGACGTCAATCCGGCTGGCGTTAATCCGTTCACGCCTGAGTCGACCTGGAGCCTCGGCGCGCAGTTCTCGACCAGTGGACCCCAGGGTTCGTTCATCGCCCGCCTCGACGCGAATTACCAGGACGATATCTTCACTGAGCCGAACAACAACTCCGGCGCGTTCATCGGTGACTACACCCTGTTGAACGGCTCGATCGTATACCGGTCACCGAGTGATCAGTGGAGTATCAAGCTGGAAGGCAAGAACCTCACCGACGAGGAGTATCTGTACTACGTGCAGGACGGGAGTTCCGAAGGAATCGACTATGCGGCGCCGGGTCTGCCGCTTACCTGGATGCTTTCGGTACGTCGTGACTTCTTCTGATAGTCAGCTGTCAGCAGATTGAGCCTGGGTCAGGGGGAATAATTCAGGAGTTGCACCAGGGATGTGCAACTCCTGAAGT
>JABAOE010011989.1_pt2 | contig 33104 bp, 30 predicted proteins | sample 7062141 | NCBI WGS metagenome assembly JABAOE01 (sample SAMN14538627, study PRJNA623070) | marine sediment metagenome | biome: marine biome [ENVO:00000428]; feature: marine pelagic biome [ENVO:01000023]; material: deep marine sediment [ENVO:00002113] | place: India: Gulf of Khambhat ...
CGATCGGTCCGCCCGCGTTCGGCGAGCCCCACTTGAGGGGGATCGGCAGCGGCGACAGATGCTCGATGGTGCCGAGCGGGACGTCCCACGCGATCTCGCCGGCGGCGATGTCGACGGCGACGAGTGACGACCAGGGCGGCGGGGTGCACGGATTGAACAGCGGGCTGAGGAAGATCCGTTGCTCGATCGCATAGTCGGTGCCACGGATGATCGCGGGCGGCCCCATCGGCGCGCCCGCCGAGGCGTCGAACGCGGTGACCGGATCGGCCCGGTCCTTCGGCAACAGCCGCAGCCACAGGCCGACCTTTGACACATTGGTGACGATCAGGTTGCGTCGCGGGTCGAACGCGCCGCCGCCCCAATTCGGCCCGCCGGCCGTGCTCGGGTACATGATCCAGCCGTCGGTGCTGGGCGGCGTGAAGATGTCGCCGTGACGCGCGTTCTCGATCTGCTTCCGGCACCAGCCGCGATCCCAGAAGGTCAGGCCCCAGGCGTCGTCCGGCGTGATGCCGGTCTTCATCAGCGGCGGGGGCGCGACCGGGAACGGCTGCGTCGGCGACAGGACCTCCCCGGGGACGCCGTCGGTCGGCACCGCTCGTTCCTCGACGTCGAAGAGGGGCTCCCCGGTGTCGCGGTGGAGCACGAACACGAAGCCCTGCTTGGTCAGCAGCACCACGACCGGTATCGTCTCGCCGTCGCGCGTGACGTCGACCAGGATCGGCGCGGCGGGCGTGTCCCAGTCCCAGACGTCGTGATGGATGTGCTGGAAGTGCCAGGCCACCTCGCCGGTCGACGCGCGCAGCGCCACGACCGAGTTGGCGTAACGATTGTCGCCCGGGCGCGTTCCGCCGAAGAAGTTCGGGGACGCGCTGGACGTCGGGATGAACACCAGGTCGCGTTCTTCGTCGGCGGAGAGGAGCGTCCAGGCGTTCGCGCCGCCGGTTTTGGCGAGGCTGTCGGGGTCCCAGTTGCGGGACTCGGGATCGTCGGGATCGTGCGGCACCGGGTCGAAGCTCCAGCGGAACTCGCCGCTGCGGGCGTCGAATGCGCGGATCGCCCCGCTCGGCGCGCTCGCGTACTGGTTCTTCATGTTGTTGATGTGGCCGATGACGATCACGCCGTTGACGACGACGGGCGGCGGACCGAAGGTCGTGCCGGCCGGATCCGGGTGCGCCGGGATCGCCGCGGCGATCAGCGGGTTGACGTCGACCTGTCCGCCGGCGCCGAAGTCCCGGCACAAATTTCCGTCACGCGCGTCGACTGCGAGGATGCGGCGGTCATGCGTGCCGGTGAACAGCCGGTGGCTGCAAGACGCCGCTTCATCCGCGGCCGGGTCTCGCCAGTACGCGACGCCGAGGCACTTGAGCCTGCTCGGGATCTCGGGCAGGTCGAGTTCGGGTTCGTGGCTCCAGCGCTCCGTCCCGGTCGCCGGATCGACGGCGATGATGCGGTTGAACGGCGTGCAGAAGACGAGCGAGCGGCCGGCCGCGGCCGGCAGCAGGAGCGGCGTCGTGTGGTAACCGGCGAATCTGATGCGGTCCTGATACTTATCGAGGTCGCCGTAGCGGTGGGTCCAGGCGAGTTCGAGTTCGCTCACGTTGTCTCGGTCAATCTGCGCCAGTGGCGAGAACCGGGACCCGCCCTGATCATAGCCGTAATAGACCCAGTCCGAGGCGGCGGCGGGGAGCGTCAGCGTGCAGGCGACTATTAGCGCGGACGCGTTGGAGACATTCTGGTTTTTCCAGCGTGCGGAAAAAGCAGAATGCCGCGCATGAATTCCTAGTCGCACCATTTGGTGTTGAACGAAACCCGATGCATCAGCCGGTGCTTGCTCCCGAAGTCGAAGATCCCGCGGTGCAGGGTCGAGAAGTTGTCCCACAGCACCAGCGACTTCGGTTCCCAGTGGAAGCGGGCCTGGTACTCGGGACGCGTCTGCTCGGCCTGCAGGAAGTCCAGCACGGCGCGGCTCTCGCGCTCGTTCATGCCGACGATTTCGCGACTCATCAGCTCGGACACGAACAGGAACTTCCGCCCGGACTCGGGGTGCGTACACACGACCGGGTGTTCGGACGGCGGCAGGAACTTGCGGACGTCCTCGAGCGCCTTGCCGCCGCTCTGTTCGAGCACCCTGCGCCAGTTCTTCCACAGGTTGTCGTGCACGCAGGTCAGGCTCTCGGCGAACGCCTGCCATCGCGGCGACAGGTTGTCGTAGGCCGCGCACTGATCGGCCCAGGCCGTGTCGCCGCCGTTGACGGGAACGTCGAGCGCGTACAGCAGCGAGCCGCGGGTCGGCACAGCGCGGAACGAGCTGTCGGCGTGCCAGTTGATGTCGGCGACGACGCCTTCGTAGAGGTCCGGGTATTCCTGCACCCAGACGCCCGCGTATCCGTCGAGGCTCGGGGCGTAGCCTTGCTTCTGGATGTCGCCGAAACGCTGGCCGATCGCGAGGTGTTGCTCGGGCGTCAGTTCCTGATCGCGAAAGAACAGCACCTGGTAGCGGATCCATGCGCGGTAGAGTTCCTCGAACAGGTCGTCGTCGGCGATGGCATCAGCGATTTGCACGCCGGAGACGCGGGCGGCGAACGTGCCGGTCACCGGTCGGGCGGTGAAGCGCTCGTATGCCTCCGGCTCGAGCGTGGGGAGGTTCTTCAGATCCAGTTCCATCGGCCAGCCCCGATTGGGCACCCGCTGCACTTGTCCCACTGTCGGACAAGAGCCGAGCGACCCGCTACGTTCCCGACAGCGTCCTGATCCATGCCACCAGGTCCTTGATCTCCCGGTCGGTAAAGAGGTCTCCCCAGGCGGGCATGACGAGCGAGCGGCCGACCGCCTCGCCGCCGCGGCAGATCGCGAGATACAGGAACGCATCGGTCAGCGTGCTCATGTACTCGGCGTCAGACTGGTCGCCCGGCAGCTCGTCCATATGCATGACGATGACCTCCGCCTTGCCGTCGTAGCCGTGACATTCTGCGCAGTTCTCGAGATAGATGTCCTGCCCCACTTCGGCGTCGCCGCGCAGCTCGCCGTCCGGTAAGCAGTCGTTGCTCACCAGCGCCGAATTGGCGGCAAGCGCGGCCGGCAGCCCGAGGGCGACGATGAGGGCAATCAATCGTGACGCATGCTTCATCGTGCGCTCCTAAGCCCGCACCCAGCCGTAGCTCGTGTTGCTCGGCTCCGGACCCGCCTCGAGGTACGCCTGCTTCATCTCGGTCAGCTTGTCGCCAGGCACCGCCTTGCGCACGGCATCGACGTCGATGCCGTACAGGTCGGCTGCATTCAGGCCGAAGATGATCTCCTTGTCACGCTCTGAGAGCGCCGAATAACCGAATTTTTCCTGCAACGCCTCAGGGATCTGGAAGCGGCGGAACGCCTCGATCAGCCATTGCGGGGAGCCCCACCAGATACAGTCCGTGCCCCACAGGATGCGCTCCGGGCCGAAGCNNAGTTGTCCCAGCAGGTGGGCAGCGATCTCCGGGTGTGTGACGACCGTGAATGCAAACACGGTGCCGAGTTCCGGGTAGACATTGGTCAGCGACGGGTCGGCCTTGACGTCGTTGACGAGGTCAGTGGTCCAGGGGATGTAGCCGTCGTCGCCGATGCCGCTCGTGCCGGGCGGCAGCGTCGAGACCATGTTCTGCATGCCCGCGTGGTAGATGATGAAGTTCAGGTCGGGGAACGCTTTCGCGGCCGGTGCGATGTCGTCCGGCAGCCAGTACCAGTTTTTCGGCTTACCTTCCGGTGAGCGGCCCGGCAGCGGCAGCCCCTTGTGGAAACTCAGGTTCTTCATGCCGAGTTCCCGGCATTTCTCGAAATACGGGAAAGCGATCTCCTCGTCGTCGGCGCGCCACGGCCCGGTCGGATTACCGGAATAAAACTTGACGCCATCGATTCCGAGTTCCTTGACCTGGTACTCGAGGTCCTCCAGCGCGTTGTCGAGCGTCGGGTCGCCGAGTCCGTGACTCAGCATCCGCTGCGAACCGGCCATCTCGTTCAGCACGTCGCGGGTCTTCACCATCTCGTCGGCCGGTAGCGCATGATGCTCGCGGTCGCCTATGACCGCCCCGCTGATCAGCGCCATGACGGTATCACTGTCGAAAAACATCTCCTTGTAGAAATTCGTGCGGTGCAGCGCGTCGGGTTCCGGCGTGACGCCCGCCAGCTCCGGGTTCAGGCCGAGCTTGCCGGTCAACTTCCTGAATCCTGCGGGCCCGGCGATGCTGTCTTTGACGTGGTGTGTCTGCACGTCGAAGATGAACTGATCCTTGGGCCAGCGCTCCGCAAACGCATGCGGCTCGGTGATTTCCGCCGCGCTGACGTCGAACGCCTGTCCATAGACCTTGTTCATCGCCAGGAACGCCGCCGCCATGCCGCCGCTGGTCGCGAGGAACTGCCGGCGCGACATCCCGAGCTTGCGGCCGTATTCGTCGGCCATCGACAGGATCAGCGCCTCGACCGTTTTCTGATCGACGGTCTGCGGCATCGGGTAATACTCCTCGTTGGAGACGACCTGCGTCGGCAGCGGCAGATTCTTCCCCGTTAACCGGTCTTTGCGACTCTTTCTGATCCACATGGCTAGATCTCCTGGCTCGTGATCTGTCGGATATTGTCAACGGCCGCGCCTACGCGATCGACAGAATCTCGCCGACGACCCGCTCGGCGGACGCCATCGCCGATTCCAGGCCGAATTCGCGGCGGCGGGTGTGCTCGCCGGCAAAATGAATGCGGCCTTCCGGCTGGGGCAGAATGTCGGCGAAGCGCGCGACCTGGCCGGCCGAATACGTGTGACCGCAGCCGCCGATAAAGGCGGATCTGCCCCACGAATGATAATGCATGACCTCGACCTGGCGTCTCGAGGCCGGCCGGATGCGCGCCAGCGTCTCGAGCACGAGCCGGGTCGCCGTGTCGCGATCGTACTGGTCGATTCGACGGCTGCCCTGGCCGTTGATCCAGACCAGCAGCGTGTGGACCTCGTCGTTCTCGTCCGTGGCGGCGAACACGCGTTCGATTGGCCCGTCGGTCCACATGCTCGCGTCGTAGCCGTCGGCCTCCCAGAATTTCGTCTTCGGGCGCAGGTAGAACTTCGTCGCGGAGTAGTAGCGTATCTCGCTGATCGCCGCCGCCTTGGCGGGCGACAGGGCCGGCGAGATCGAGATTCGGCGCAGCGCTGTCAGCGGTATCGCGCTGACGAGAAAATCGCCTCGGTAGCGCCTGCCGTCGACGCAGGCGACCTCGACGCCGCTCGCGTCTTGCTCGATCGCGGCAGCCGCCTGGCCGAAGCGCACCTCCGTCTCCAGGCTGGCGGCCATCGCCTCCGGCAGGCGCTGGATGCCGCCCCTGACCTGACTCAGCGGCGCGACATCCTGGCCGGCCGCCTTCATCCTCCGGAACGCGTCGATGCCGAATCGTGTCCGCGTCGCGTCGCGGAACAGCTGCAGCGCCGACGTGCGGCCCATGCCGATGCCGTTGTACGTGTGGCCGACGAAGCGAATCGCCTCGTCGGACACGCCCTGCTGCCTCAGGAACGTCGCGATCGGGATGTCGAGCGAGCGGTTCTCGGGGGCCAGCCAGTCGTCGAGCCCCGTCAGCGGGTTATAGAGGTTCAGGAGGTGCGACTGCATGCGGGGCGGGGGAATCGGCCGTTCGTCCCCGGCCGTGCGGTTTGCTTCGGAAGCTTCCCACTCGTCCGCGCGCAGCAGTTGCCCGCGGACGTGATAGCTGAACGGCCTGACGCGGATGGCGCTCGGCACGCGCTCGAGATCGAGCCGCCGCATCATGTCGAGCACCCGCGCATACATGACGCCGATATCGCTCGCGCCGAGCTCGTGCATCGTGCCGTCGATCATTCGCGACTGCACGCGACCGCCGACGTGATCAGACGCCTCCAGCAGCGTGACCCGAAAGCCCTGCTCTTCGAGCAGCCACGCGGCATTGAGCCCCGCCAGGCCAGCGCCGAGGACGACGACGTCGGCGGGCTCGGCGGCCCGCACGCGCGGGCGGGCCCCGAGCGCGAGTGCGCCAGCGCCCAGAGCGCCGACGAAGCTGCGGCGAGTGACGGGTTTTGAACGATTGAAAGTCATTCTTCGTAAGCGCGGCCAGGCCCCATTTTCACCCGAGCTTCACACCCGGCGTCGCGTTTGTCACCTCGAAATTGCCGTCTGACACCATAAAATACCCGAGTTGACCGCAGAGCAAGAACTACAGGATTTCCGACTATGAGACAGTTGCCATTCGCCGCGTTCGTTGCCGCGGTTTTGTTCGCGGGGGTCGATCCCGCCGTCGCGAGCGATCTGGGCGTCGATCGCCCGACCGTATTGATCACGGGCTCGAACCGCGGTATCGGCCTGGGATTCGTCCGGCATTATGCCGCCGAGGGCTGGAACGTGATCGCGACGTGCCGCAGGCCCGACGCCGCGAATGAACTGAAGCGCGTGCGAACGGAGTTCCCGAATGTCGTCATCGAGCAACTCGACGTCACCGATCACGCCCGCATCGACGCACTCGCGGAGCAGTATCGCGCTCAGCCGATCGACCTTCTGATCAACAACGCGGCGATACTCGGCGGCCTGCCGGAGCAGAAGATCGGCGGGCTGGACTACGAGCTGTTCGAACAGGTCATGGCGGTGAACCTGTACGCCCCGATGAAAATGTCCGAAGCGTTCACCGAGCACGTGGCGGCCAGCGAGCAAAAGAAGATCATCGCTCTGACGAGCGGGCTGAGCTCGATCAAGATGACGAGCAAGATGCCGGGTTTCTATTACTACCGCAGCAGCAAGGCCGGGCTGAACATGGTCATGCGTGGCATGCGCACCGACCTGCGGGATCGTGACATCATCGTCGCGCTGGTGTCGCCGGGCATGGTCGACACCCAGCTGCTCTTCGACTCCGGCTGGCGCGGCAAGTCCCTGACGCCGGAAGATAGTGTCGCCGGCATGGCGGCTCACATCGCACGACTGACCCTCGACGATACCGGCGAGATCGTCAATACCGACGGCAAGATCATTCCGTGGTAGTCGCACGGGAGTCCCGGTTCGTTGGCCGGTAAGGCGAAGCCCCGCCGGCGCCTGACGCGACGCCGTTTTCTGATCGGCACGGCGGCCGTCGCCGGCGGCGGGCTGATACTGGCCTTGCTCGATGACGAAGACCCGGGCATCGACAACGATCCATCAACGCTGGAGCCGAACGCCTGGCTGCAGCTGCGGCCCGATGGTGAGATTTTCGTGCAGGTGGACAAGCTCGAGATGGGACAGGGCGTGATGACCGGCTTCGTCACGTTGGTCGCCGAGGAGCTGGGCGTCGATCCCGCCCGTATTGAGGCGCGCCAGGGCCCCGTGCATGAGCTGTTCGCCGACCCGTCGCAGACGACCGGCGACAGCCGGTCGATGCGCACGCGCTGGCGTAAGCTGCGCGAGGTGGGTGCGACGGCGCGCGAGATGCTGGTCCGCGCCGCCGCGAAGCGCTGGCGTGTGGATCCGTCGCTCGTCGCGACGACCGGCGACGGCGTGCTGGTGAATCGTGAGACCGACGAGGAGCTGGCTTATGCGGACGTTGTGGAAGCTGCGGCCCGGCTCGCGGTCCCCGGCTCCGTCGAGTTGAAGACCGCGGATCAGTATCGGTGGATCGGCGGGCGCGTCGAGCGCCCGGACGCACCGGGCAAGATCGCCGGCAGGACCGTGTTCGGCTTCGACCTGGAGCTGCCGGAGCAACTGACCGCGATCGTCGTCCGCAGCCCGACGATCGGCGGCAAGTTGCTGCGTTCCGATGCGGAGAAGGCGATGGCGGCGTCGGGCGTCCGGCACGTGTTCCCGATCAGCTCGGGGATCGCGATCTGCGCGGACGGCTTCTGGCAGGCACAACGCGCCGCGAGCCAACTGGAGATGGAATGGTCGGAAAGCCCGGTCGCGGAGATGACACTCGCAGCGATTCACGCCGAACAGCGGGCGGTCCTAGATTCCGGTGACCTGGTCAATGCGCGCGACGACGGGGACGTCGAGGCAGCGAATGCAGGTGCCGATCGGTTCATCGAGGCTGAATACGCGCAGCCGTTTCTGGCGCACGCAACGATGGAGCCGATGAATGCGACGGTGCATGTCGCCGAGAACCGGTGCGACGTGTGGACGGCGTCGCAGTCTCCGGACATGACACGCGAAATCGTCGCGGGCATGACCGGATTGCCCCGCGCTAGCGTTCATATTCGCACGCTGCCCGCGGGGGGCGGATTCGGGCGGCGGATCATCAACGATTTCGTCATCGAGGCCACCGAGATCGCCTTGCAGGTCGATCGGCCGGTCAAGCTGTTGTGGTCGCGCGAGGACGACATGCGCCACGACCGCTTTCACCCGGCCAGCATCGCCCGCATGCACGCCGCGCTCGACGCGTCGAGCCGGCCGATCGCATGGGAACATCGAATCGTCGTCCCGAACACGGGCAACGAACTCATGCCGTCGGTCATGGCGACGGTATTGCCTGAGCGGGTCCCGGATTACGTGCACGAGAAACTCACCGACTGGCTGTTGGCCGGCATGAAGCGTTTCTTCGGCCCGGTGCAAGCCTGGGACGGATCGAGGACGATGCCGTACGCGTTCGACAACGTTCGCGTCGATGTGCAGGGCTATGACTCGCGGATTCCCGTGGGGATCTGGCGTTCGGTCGGCAACCATTTCAACGCGTTCGCGGTGGAGTGCTTCGTCGACGAGCTGGCGCAGGCGGCCGGCGAGGACCCGATCGAATTCAGGAAAAGCTACCTCACCGCCAGCCCGCGGCACCTGGCAGTGCTGGATCGCCTGTGGACCGAGGGCGATTGGGGTAGCGCGCCGGCGGGTCGCTTTCAGGGCGTCGCCGTGCACGCGGCGTACGACTGCGTCGTCGGCCAGGTGGCGGAGATCTCCATGATGGGTGGCGCGCTGCGCGTGCACCGCGTGACCTGTGTCATCGACTGCGGCGTCGCGATCAACCCCGACATCGTCCGGCAGCAGATGGAGAGCGGCATTATCTTCGGCATGACCGCGGCGCTGTATGGCGAGATCGACTTCGCGGACGGCCGCGTCCGCCAGAGCAATTTCCACGACTACCGGATGGCACGCATGTCCGACGCGCCCGAGATCGATGTGCACATCATCGAGGGCGCCGATACGCCGGGCGGAATCGGCGAGGCCGGCACCCCGCCGATCGCGCCCGCGATCGCGAACGCCGTATTCGCCGCGACGGGGCGTCGCGTGCGCGAACTGCCGCTCAGGATTGACGCGTAATAGCTCAGGACGGACCCCTGTCGCCGATATTCAGCTCTGATTGTTCGATTGGTATTGTTGCCTTCGAATCCCTGATAGATCATCATCTCGCCATGCAAGCCAAGCCGTTGCGCAAGCTTAGAAGACTCGGGCTCATTGCCGTGCTCGTCTTCGCGCTTGGGCAGGTCACCTTGCTCGTACACGAAGCCACGGCCGATCACCTGGCCGAGGACGTCTGCGAAGTCTGTTCGAGTTTCGATCGGCCGGCTGTGGGTGCCGATTCCTCAAGCGCCCGGATTTTTGCGCCGGTCGTCGCGATTCTGCTGTTGAGTCTTGCCAGCACTGTGGCGCCGCGGCGAGTCGTCCGTATCCACCGTTTGCGCGGACCTCCGTCTCTCTAGTCCATCCCTGATTCTCCCTATGCACGCATGGCCGCGAGCCGTGTGTGTGGTGATTGATCGATATGGATAGAGGGCATCGAAATGCGGGCCAATATGACCTGTGCCGCGGTGGCGGCAATTTCTCTGGTAGGTTGGGCGGACGCTACCCACGGCGAATCTCCTTCATCGGACGAGATGGTCGTGACGGCGACGCCCCTCGGAGAGATTCTGCAGTCGAGCGAGGTGCTCGGCGGTGAGCAGCTACTGTTGAAGTCGGCGCCGACGATCGGCGAGACACTGAGCGGCGAACTTGGCGTCAGCAGTACCTATTTCGGTCCCGCTGCGAGTCGCCCGGTGATCCGCGGTCTGTCCGGGTCGCGGGTCAAGATGCTGACCGACTCGGTGTCGACGCTCGACGTGTCCGACGTCAGTCCGGACCATGCCGTCGCGGTCGAGCCGCTGCTGGCCGACCAGGTCGAGATCATCCGCGGCCCGACCACATTGCTGTATGGGAGTGCCGCCGCGGGTGGTATCGTCAATGTCAGCGACAATCGGATTCCCGAGTTGCCCGCGGAGAAGCCGATTGGCGGCGGGATCGAGCTGCGTGGCGACACTGCCGCAGAAGAGCGCGCCATCGTGGGACGCCTCGACGGCACTGTCGGGGCATTCGGCTATCACCTGGACGGCTTTACCCGCGAGACCGAGAACGTCGAGATCGCGGGTTTCGCGACGGCCGACCCGGCGGAACGGCCGGATGACGAGGTCGAGGGCGTGCTCGCGAACAGCTATAGCGAAAGCGATGGCTACGCCGGCGGGTTATCGTGGGTCGGCGACCGCGGTTACCTGGGGGCGTCGGTGAGTCGCCTCAAGCAGAAATACGGCCTGCCGGGCCCGGAACCGGAGGAAGAGGGCGAGGAAGAAGAAGGGGAGGAACTGTTCGAAGGTCCGTTCCTCGACATGGATCAGACGCGCGTCGACGTGCGCGGCGAATACCGCTTCGAACAGGCAGCCTTCGAGTCCGTGCGCGTCGCGTACGGCACGAACGAGTACGAGCACAACGAGGTCGAGCCGACCGGTGAGGTCGCGACCGAGTTCAAGAACGACGCCTGGCAGGCGCGCGCCGAGGCCGTGCATGCTCCACTGGCGGGCTGGCGCGGCGCGCTCGGCATGCAGCTCGACGATCGCGACTTCGCCGCGGTGGGCGAGGAAGCATTCATTTCGCCGACCAAGACGGAGGCGTGGGGGCTTTTCCTCGTCGAGGAGCGCGGGTTCGATTGGGGCCATCTGCATCTCGGTGCCCGGCTGGAGTCCCTCGAACACCGCAACGTCACGCTCGCCGGGTATGACGACGAGGCGTGGTCTTTCGGAGCCGGACTGGGCATCGACGTGCCGGCGGCATCGGAGGTCGTGCTGAACTTGTCTTATACGGAGCGAAATCCGAGCGCCGAGGAACTGTACTCCGACGGCGCGCACATCGCGACGCGGCAGTTCGAGATCGGCCTGCTCGCAGTGCCCGGAGGCTCCGCGACACTCGAAAAATCGACCAACGTCGACCTCGGCTGGCGCAGGGAAGACGGCGACGTGCGCTGGGACGCCTCCGTGTTTTACTACGATATAAGGGACTACGTGTTCCAGGATCTGACGGGCGACGTCGACGACGGCCTGCCGGTTGCGCAATACGCGCAGCAGGATGCGGAATTTCTCGGGTTCGAGGCGGCGGTGACGTTTCCGCTGTGGAATGCGGATGGGCTGACGAACGATCTGCGACTATTCGGCGACTATGTCGGGGCGGAGCTGAGCGATGGCAGCAAGCTGCCGCGGATTCCGCCGTGGAGGACCGGGGCGAATTTCGCATTCGGCCAGGGCGCGTGGCTGACGGGCCTCGACGTCGTGTACTACGCGAAGCAGGACGACATCAGTTCGTTTAATACAGACTCGTACACGATGGTCGATCTCAGCTTCCTGTACCGACTCGACCTCGCTCAGCTGGACTGGGAAATCTTCGCGCGCGGCACGAACCTGCTGGACGAGAATGCTCGCAAGAGCACGTCGTTCCTGGCGGCCTACGCGCCGCTGCCCGGACGGTCGCTGCACCTCGGTCTCAGGGCGAGATTCTGATCCGAATACGGGGAACACGCGCTTGATGCGAACCCAGTCAATCGGCCAGCGCCGCGATGACGGCCTCCAGCGTGGTCAGCGGCGCCGTGCAGGCGGTGCCGCGACAGACGTACGCGACGGAGTCGCCCCGCGGCCGCCTGAGTTCCAGCGCCTCGGGCAGGTGCTCCGCATCCGCCGGGATCGCGAACAGCAGGCGGCGCGGCGTGTAGACGGCGGCCAGCGTGGCTCGCCACTCCTCGATCTGCCGGGGGCTCCCGCGCAGCACCACGATCTCGGGCGGATCGATGATCTCGTCGAGCGCCGTAATCATCGATGTGTGCGCGTGAGGATATTCGACCAGCGCCGCGCCGGTCGCACGCACCGTCTCGGCCGCGGCATCGAGATAGCGCGCCTCGCCGAGCAGATGGCCGAGCCGATTCAGCGCGAGTGCGGCGACGCCGTTGCCCGACGGGAGCGCCTCGTCCGACATCGACTTGCTGCGGTGGATCAGCGCCTCGTGCCCGTTCGCGGTGAAGAAGAAACCCCCGCTCCGCTCGTCGCGGAAGTCCGCCAGCAGGCGTTCCGCGAGCCATATCGCGAAGTCGAGGTGCTCCGCACGCCAGCGGGCCTGCAGCAGTTCTAGCGCCGCGTCGAGCAGGAACGCGTGGTCGTCGAGGTAGGCGTCGAAGCGGGCGCGCCCACCCTTCCAGGTCGCCAGCAGCCGGTCGTCGACGACGAGCCGGTCGCGGATGAAGTCCATGCAGGCGGCTGCCGCATCGGCGAGTTCCGGTCGTTGCAGCCCGACGGAGGCGATCGCCAGCCCGCGAATCATCAGCGCGTTCCAGCTCGTCAGGATCTTGTCGTCGCGCCCCGGCCAGACGCGCGCGTCGCGGGCCGCGAGTAGCTTCGCCCGGCCTGCGTCGATCAACCGGGTCACGGTCGAGGCGGCGATACCGGTTTCCTCGGCGACTTCGTCGATCGCGCGCGTGACGCGCAGGTGCCAGCGACCCTCGAAGTTCGGCTTGCCGTCGAGACCGAAGCGCGCGGCCAGCGCGCGGTATTCGTCGTCGTCGAGGAGTTCGCGCACCTGCTCGGGCGTCCACACGTAGAACCGGCCTTCCTCGCCTTCCGAGTCCGCGTCGAGGGCCGAATAGAAGCCGCCTTCCGGCGCCCGCATGTCGCGCAGCGCCCAGTCGGCCGTCTCGGTCGCGATACGACGGTAGAGGTCGTCCCCGCTGACCTGCCACAGCTGCGCGTAGAGCGCCAGCAGCGGACCGTTGTCGTACAGCATCTTCTCGAAGTGCGGGATCAGCCACTCGGCGTCGACCGAGTAGCGGCAGAAGCCGCCGCCGAGCTGGTCGTAGATGCCGCCCTCGGCCATGCGCGTCAGCGTCAGGGCGCACATGTACAGCGCGTCGGTGTCGGGCTTGGCCGTGTTCGCGCTCGCGCGCCAGTGGCGTAAAAGACGCTCGAGGTTGGCCGGGTGCGGGAACTTCGGCGCGCCGCCGAAACCGCCGAATTTTCTATCGAATGACACGGCGAGCGCACGGCGGGCGCCGGCGATCGGCGCCTCGGTCAGCAGCTCGCCGTCGACCGATTCCGGGGTGTCGATCCGGGCGAGCGCTTCGACCAGTGCCTCTCCGTGCCGGTCGATCTCGCCGCTGTTGTTGCGGTAGTACTCGGCCGCCTTCTCGAGCAGCTCACCGAAGGAAGGTAGCCCGTGGCGCGGCTCGTTCGGGAAATATGTCCCGCCGAAGAAGGGTCGTCGAGTGCGAGGGCTCAGGAACATGGTCAGCGGCCAGCCGCCAGGCCGGCGCTGCAGGAGCTGATGGGCGTTCTGATAGATCTTGTCGATGTCGGGGCGCTCTTCGCGGTCGACCTTGATGTTGACGAAGAGTCGGTTCATCAGCGCGGCCGTTGTGCCGTCCTCGAACGACTCGTGCGCCATCACGTGGCACCAGTGGCACGCCGAGTAGCCGATCGAGAGCAGGATCGGCTTGTCCTCGCGCCTGGCCAACTCGAGCGCTTCGTCCCCCCACGGATGCCAGTCGACCGGGTTGTCCGCATGCTGCAGCAGGTACGGGCTGGTTTCGTTCGCGAGGCGGTTCATCGAATTATTCTATACTCGCGCGATGCTCTACACCCCATTCGACCCCATCGCGCTCCAACTCGGGCCGCTGGCCATTCGCTGGTACGGGCTGATGTACCTGATCGGCTTCGTCGGAGGCTGGTGGCTCGTGCGGATTCGCGCGCGGCAGGGGAACGCCCCGGTCACCGTGCCCCAGGTCGACGACCTGCTGTTCTATACCGCGCTCGGCGTGATTCTCGGGGGGCGCGTCGGCTACATGCTGTTCTACAACTTCGGCGCGCTGATCGATAACCCGCTGAGCCTGCTGCAGATCTGGAAGGGCGGCATGTCGTTCCACGGCGGCTTCCTCGGCGTGCTGTTCGCGATGTGGCTGTATGGCCGCAAGACCGGCAAGGGCTTCTGGGCCATGACGGATACGATCGCGCCGGTCGTGCCGATCGGCCTCGGCGCCGGCCGCGTCGGTAATTTCATCAATGGCGAACTGTGGGGCAAGTCGACCGACCTGCCGTGGGGCATGCAGCTCGACTGCGGGCAGTTCGCGGAGGTCTGTTTTGGCCAGCTGAAGCTGCCGCCCGAGACCGCGCTGAGCCCGCCGTTGCATCCGACCGCGCTGTACGAGGCCGGGCTCGAGGGGGTCGCGATGTTCGCCATCCTCTGGGTCTTCTCGTCGAAACCGCGGCCGAAGATGGCGGTGTCGGGTATGTTCCTGCTGTGCTATGGCGGGTTCCGGACGGCTGTCGAGATGGTCCGGCTCCCGGACGCGCATATCGATTATCTGGCGGGTGGCTGGGTCACGATGGGCCATGTGCTGAGCTGGCCTATGATCGCGTGGGGTCTGCTGATGCTGTGGCTGGCCTACCGACTCAAGCCCGCGGATCCATAGGTAACGGGCAACCGGCAATCCCGGCAAAAACTTTTCGCGCTGTATGCTGCGAAAAGTATTTCCCGCGCTTGCCGGTTCCTACGCGGCGGCTTTGGCTCCGCGCGCGTTCACGGTAAGATCATCGCCATCATCCACACCGGGACGGGAAGCAGCGGGTGCGGCAATACCTCGATATGATGCAGCGCGTTCTGGACGCGGGCGCGCGGAAGGACGACCGCACCGGGACCGGCACGCTGAGCGTGTTCGGCCACCAGATGCGGTTCGATCTGCGCGAGGGTTTCCCGCTCGTCACGACCAAGAAGCTGCACACGCGCTCGATCATTCACGAGCTGCTGTGGTTTTTGAGCGGCGACACGAATATCGGCTATCTGAATGCCAACAATGTCACGATCTGGGACGAGTGGGCCGACGAGTACGGCGAACTTGGCCCCGTCTACGGTGCGCAGTGGCGCTCGTGGCCGGCGCCGGATGGGGCACAGATCGACCAGATTCAGCAGGCCGTCGACACGTTGCGCGACGACCCCGATTCACGTCGCATCATCGTCAGCTCGTGGAACGTGGCCGAGCTCGACCGCATGGCGCTCGCGCCGTGCCACTGCCTGTTCCAGTTCCACGTGGCCGATGGCCGGCTGTCATGCCAGCTGTACCAGCGCAGCGGCGACATCTTCCTCGGCGTGCCGTTCAACATCGCGTCGTACGCGTTGCTGACCCACATGGTCGCGCAGCAGGTCGATCTTGGCGTCGGCGACTTCATCTGGACCGGCGGCGATTGCCACCTGTATGTCAATCACCTGGAGCAGGCCCGGGAACAGCTCGGACGCGACCCGCTGCCGTTGCCGAGGCTCGCATTGCGTCGCCGTCCGGCGTCGATCTTCGACTACCGGTTCGACGACTTCGAGATCGTCGGCTACCAGAGCCACCCACACATCAGGGCCGCGGTCGCGGTGTAAGTTCTTGCGGTTCCCGACCCCGGAAAAGCAATAATTTTTCGAGCTAAACCTCCGGCGGCCATCCCTGGCCGCCTCCGGAGCGGTTCCGGCGCGCTCTCGCATCCTGCTCCGCGCGCCTCCAACGCCGCTCTCAGAATATTGTCTTTTCCGGGGTCGGGGGCGGTGGGAAGCCAGTCAGCCGGCCCGGACGCTGATGGTCCGCAGCGGCCCGTCCAGCCGCACGGCCGTCAGCTCGCGCCCCCAGACGCAGCCGGTGTCTATCATCAGCAGATTCGGCCGCATCAGGAGCCCGAGCGCGGACCAGTGCCCGCAGACGATCCGCACCGATTCGGCCGCCCGGCCGGGCAGGTCGAACCACGGCACGAGGCCGTCGGGCTGAGAGCCCGGTGGGCCCTTCTGCGCGAACTCAAGGCTGCCGTCGGGGCGACAGAAGCGGATGCGCGTCAGGCAATTCGTGATGAACCGCAACCGGTCGATACCCTCGAGCCCGGGCGACCATGCCGCCGGCTCGGCACCGTACATCCCAGCCAGGAATCGGCGGTAGTCCGGCCCGCGCAGCGCCCGCTCCGCCTCGCGGGCGAGCTTGACGGTCTGCAGCGGGTCCCACGACAGGTAGACCCCCGCATGTACCAGCAGCGTGTTGAGCTCGGGCCGGTACAGCGCAAACGGCCGATGCCGCAGCCAGCTCAACAATTCATCCGCATCCTCCGCGCGGATCACCTCCCGCATCGTTGCGTCGATGCGGGTCGGGTCCTCGCTGGCCGCCAGCAGGTGCAGGTCGTGGTTGCCGAGGACGACATGCGCCGATTCCCCGATTCCGCGGACGTAGCGCAGCGTCTCGACGGATTTTGGGCCGCGATTGACGAGATCGCCGACGAACCACAGTTCATCGGCGCCCGGATCGAAACGCAGTTTGTCGACCAGGCGACGGAGTTCGTCGTAACAACCCTGAACGTCGCCGATTGCGAAGATGCCCATTAATTGACGATGCCGGGGACGGCCAGTCGGAACACCGGGATCGACGCGTCGAACGCCTCGCCCTCCTTGTCGACCATGCCGTAGCTGCCTTCCATCGTGCCGACCGGCGTCTCGAGCACCGAGAAGCTCGAGTAGCGATGATACTTGCCTGGCCGGATCGTCGGTTGCTCGCCGACGACGCCGTCTCCGGCCACCTCCTGAATTCGGCCGCTCGCGTCGGTGATCAGCCAGCGGCGCGTCAGCAGCTGCACCGGGAGCTGGCCGTTGTTGTGAATCGTGATCGTATACGCAAATACGTAGCGATTCTCTCCCGGTTCGGACTGGTCCGGCAGGAACTGTGTCTCCACGTCGACCGTAATACATTCGCTCTCCATGATTCATCTTACCGTGACGTCGCCCGGGCTGCTGAGTTCGCCGTAGCGGTTGCCGAGCCGAACGAACTCCTCGACGCTCAGGGTCTCGGCCCGTGCGCCCGGATCGATGCCGAGCATTTCGATCGTATCCTCGGGGAGCAGATCGCGGAGGGCATTCGCGAGTCGCTTGCGACGCTGGTTGAAGGCCTGTGCGACAACGCGATCGAAGGCACGCTCGTCGACGATCCGCGCGCGGCGCTGCGGTTCCGGGATCAGTCGCACGATGGCCGAGTCGACTCGCGGTGCGGGAGTGAACGAGCCGGGCCGGACCACGAACAGGGGCTCGATCCGGCAGCGGGCGGCGAGCGAGACCGACAGCCTTCCGTAGGTCTTGCCCCCGGGACTCGCCGCCATGCGATCCACGACTTCCTTCTGCAGCATCACGTGCGCATCTCGGAACCACTCGGCGTGCGCCAGGAAACGAAACAGCAGAGGTGTCGAGATGTTGTAGGGCAGGTTGCCGACCAGCCGCAGCGACGCCGGACCGGAGGCGAGGCGGGAGAAATCGAACCGCAGCGCGTCGCCGACGTGGACGGTCAGCCGCGTGCTCGTCATCTCGCGTTCGAGCGCGGCCGCCAGGTCGCGGTCGATCTCGACGACGTCGAGACGCCCCGCCGCCTCCGCCAGCGGCCGCGTCAACGCGCCGTGCCCCGGCCCGATCTCGACGAAGTGATCGGCCGGGCCCGGTTCGATGGCCGCGAGTATCTTCGCGACGACGTTCCCGTCACGCAGGAAGTGCTGGCCGAAGTGCTTGCGCGGGCGATGCGCGCTCATGTCGCCGCGCGGCCGTGCATCCGGATCGTGAGTGCGAGGGCGGCACGCAGACTGCCGGCGTCCGCGGTGCCGCGGCCCGCGAGATCCAGCGCAGTCCCGTGATCGACGGACGTGCGGATGAACGGGAGTCCGAGGGTGACGTTGACCGCGTGGCCGAAGCCACGGTGCTTCGGTACCGTCAGTCCCTGATCGTGATACATCGCGAGCACCGCGTCCGCCTCGGCGAGATGGCGGGCAGTAAACGCCGTGTCCGCCGGCAATGGTCCGGTGAGCCGCATTCCGTCCGCGCGCAGTTCCTGCAAAACCGGGTCGATGATCTGCCCTTCCTCGTCGCCCAGGTGTCCCGACTCCCCAGCGTGCGGGTTCAGTCCCAGCACCGTGATACGCGGACGCGTGAGGCCAAACCAGCGCGTCAGGCCGGCATCGAGGACGCGCAATGTTGCGCGGAGCCGATCGGCGTCGATCGCGTCGGCGACATCGCGCAGTGGCAGGTGGGTCGTTACCAGCGCGACGCGCAACTCGTCGGCGACGAGCAGCATGACCGGGAGCTCGGCGCCGCAGCGCCGGGCCAGGAATTCGGTGTGGCCGCTGAACGGGATCCCGGCGTCGTTGATGACGCCCTTGTTCACCGGCGCCGTCAGCATCGCGTCGAACTCGCCAGAGGCGCAGCCGTCGCAAGCGCGCTCGAGCGTCTCGATGACATAGGCCGAGTTGCGCGGGTTCAGTTCGCCGGCGACGGCCGGAACGCGCAGCGCGCAAGGGTCGACGATGAGAGTGCCGGCCGGGACCGGGGTCGGGGGCGCCGCGGGGTCATAGCCGGTGATCTCGACGTCCGCACCCGTTTGTCGCGCGCGTTCGCGCATCAATTCCGGATCGCCGATCACGACGACCTGGGCCGGCCGCGACTCCTGCGCCAGCGTTGCGACCAGCTCGGGCCCGATGCCGGCCGGCTCGCCGGAGGTCACGGCGATCCGCGGCGTTTGCCTGTGGTCGCTGCGCGTCATGCGGCCGGAAGGTGCCCGGGGCACCGGCTCATCAGAGGCGGTATTCGACGAAAGCCTGGTCGCGCAGGCGCCGGGCCCACAGCTCGGTTTCCTCCTCGAGCTTGCTGTTGCGAATCGCCATGATTGCCTGCTGGCGCTCGACTTCCTCGGTCATATCGTAGGACCGCCGTTCGAGCACCTGCACGAGGTGCCAGCCGAACGGCGACTTGAACGGCATGCTGATCTCGTCGATCCGCAGCGCCTCGCACATGGCCTGGAACTCCGGCACGAACGCACCCGGTCCCTGCCAGCCCAGATCCCCGCCTTCGACGGCCGAGCCCGGATCCTCCGAGACGGCCTTCGCGACCGCCGCGAAATCGTCGCCGTCGATGATTTGCTGGCGAATCTCGAGCAGCTTCTGTTCGGCCGAGTAGTCGTCCAGAACCGCATTGGTCGTGATCAGGATATGTCGCGCCCGAGTCTGGTCTTCCATGATCGGCTCGCCGCCGCGCTGGTCATCCAGGCGCACCAGGTGAAAGCCGCTCGCGCTGCGAATCGGCTCCGAGATCTGGCCGACCCGGAGACCCGGCACGACGTCGGCGAACAGCGTCGGCAGTTCGTTGCCCTTGCGCCAGCCGAGGCTGCCGCCTTCCAGCGCGTTCTGACCGGCGGAGTAGGTCACGGCCAGTTCCGTGAATGCCTCGCCGGACTCGGCACGTCGGTAGATGTCGTTGATCCGCTTTTCCGCCGAGTCGATCTCCGCGCCCGACGCGGAGGCGGAGACCGAGATCAGGATGTGCGAGAGCTTGAATTCCTCGTTTGCCGTCGCGCGACCTTTCTGGCGCTCGAGGAATTCCTCGAGTTCGCGCGGCGTGACGTTGATCCGGCCGATCACGTCACGCTGGCGCAGTTGCTCGACCACGAGCTGCTGGCGCATGTCTTCGCGATAACTGTTGTAGTCGATACCCTGCTGGGCCAGCATCGCCGGCAGGTCGGATAGCCCGACGCCATTGCGTTCGGCGATATTCGACAGCGCCATGTTCAGGGCCTCGTCGGGGATCTCGATGCCGATGCGTTCGGCACGCTGGAGCTGGATTCGCTGGACGACCAGGCGTTCCAGCACCTGCGGGACCAGCGCGTTCATGTCGGGAACCGGGGTGCCCTGCTGCTGCAGACGCGTGACGATGCGCTGGACTTCCAGTTCGAGCTCGCTGGTCAGAACGATGCCATCGTTCACGACGGCGACGATACCGTCGAGCAGCTCTCCGGTGCTGCTCAACTCGAGTGTCTGCCCCGGCGCCCGGGCGGCGAAGCCCAAGCACAGGCATATGACGGTTAGGCGGAGGTAGTTCATGTCTTCGGGGTTCACTTCCCGGGTCTTCGTGCCGCCGATGATGCGATACGGGAAGGCTCAGTAATAGCTAAGAATACCACGATCGAGCATTCGGTCGGCGGCGCTGTGGGGGCTGCCGAAGCCTTTCAAAACCAGCTGTACCGAGAACGACGTGTCGGAATCGCCGGTGCGGCTGGCGAGGTAGCGGCGGGCACTGGTCCGGATGGCCCAGCAGCAGGTGGCGTATTCGGCGCCGATCAGCGTTTCGAGGGTCTTGCTGTCGAGGATCGAATAGTTGTAACGGCCGATCAGGTTCCAGCGCCCCGCGACCGGCCATGCCGCGGAGATGTCGAACTCCTCCAGCGAATCGCGGCGATAGCGATACGTGAAGTTCGCAATTTTCGTGTCGTCGGCGCGATAGCGCAGGCGGATATCCGTCCACTTCGTGTTGCGGTCGTCCGAGTTGTACTGGTAGCCAAACCAGGTCCGCCACTTCTCGGCCAGTTTCATGCCGATCTCGAGCAGGTAGTCGGACTTGTTGCTGTCGGCCGGGCTACCCCCGGGCAAGGTGACGTCCCGATCGCTGAAATACAGTATCTCGCCGAGCGTTGCGCGCATGAACTCGTCCCCGTCTTTGGCATCGATCAGGCGTGTCGTGACGCCGAGGCTCAGCTGGTTTGTATCGCCGAGCCGGTCATAGCCGACGAAGCGATTCTCGCGAAAAAGCTGCACGATGTTGAGGTCCGGCGTGATCGTATCGAATACCGGCAGATCATCCTGGTTCCGAAACGGGATATACGCGTACAGGATTCGTGGCTCGAGCGTCTGCAGCCAGCCGCGCTTCGGCGTCAGGCGCTCCAGGGTGGTTGCCAGGTCAAAGCTGAGGATCGGCGCGTTGCGGCTTGGAGAGTCTTCCTGACCCGGTTCCGTGTTCGCGAGGTTGTAGGCGGTGTACTCGTACGCGACGGCCGGCTTTACGGTCATATAGCGCAGATCGAGCGGCAGCGCGATCTCGGGCATGATGTGACCGCGCAGTCCGGTCACGCCGATGTCGCGCCGGAAGTACGACAGTTCTCCATCGAGCGCGTACTGCAGTCCGAGCCAGCCGTCGGGCGTGAAGCCGCGCACAGCGAGCTTCGGCAGCGTCTGGTAGGGCTGATCGATCTCGGCGATTGTGTCATCGATGGTCTGATAATCCTCGACCCGCAACAGGCCTGACCAGACGTTGTTATAGAACTCCAGGTCTGCGCGGCGCAGCAGTGCCGTCTGGCTCGTCGAGGCGAGACCCGACGACAGGTCCTCGAAATAGTTCGAGTCGGATACATGCGTGGCGTGAACCATGCCGCGCCAGTTCGTCGTGAAGTTCGATTCGTGCCTGATCGCGGCTAAAGCCCGGTGCTCATCCGTCACGTCGTCGTTCGGGAGGTACTCGGCCGTGAGTACGCCGTCGTGCTTGCGGGCGAGGTAGCGGAACTCGTTGCGCAGCTGAATGCCCCGCTTCGTCATCAGGCGCGGTGCGATCGTCGCGTCGTACCGCGGCGCGATGTTCCAGTAGTACGGAAACTCGATGTCGATGCCGCGCGCGCTGTTCGTGCCGAAGTCGGGGATCAGCAGGCCCGACTTGCGCTCGTTGGTCGCCGGATACGAAACGTACGGAAGCCACAGTATCGGGACGCGCTTGAACGTGAACTTGGCGTTGCGCGCGGTCCCAACACCCTTTTCGTGGTCGATCTCGATGCGCCTGGCACTCAGCAGCCAGTCGTTCTTGCCCTCCGGGCAGGACGTATAGCTGACGCGATCCATGCGAAGGTGACCTTCCCGCTCCACCCGAATGAACTCGCCCGCGCCCCGCGCCGGGACCGACCAGATCTTGAATTCGGCGTCCTCGAACGTGACCTCGGCGGTATCGTGGTTGTACTGCGCGCCGCCGGCCCTGACTTGCGTATCGGCGTCTTGGAATTCGACCGAGCCGTCGACGGAGAAGGTATTAGTCTCCCGGTCGAAGTGCGCCCCGTCGGCCCTCAGCATCCGGCTGCCGCTGGTGAGGGTGATGCCGTCGCTGAAGCTGGCATCGCCACCGATCTGAAACTCGACTCGCCCGCCCGTTACTTCGAGCTCACCGTCGGGGACTTCCGTGATTGGCGGAGGCGGCGCCGATACGACGCAGCTACCCCACCCGGCGACGGCGCCCGCCTGCTTGTCGGTCCCGGTCGAAAATGAATCGCGCGAGGAGCCGGCCAGCTCGTCGACGTTGATCGCGCCGCGGCCGAGGTTTTGCCCCCAGGCGGTCGGCAGGAAAAGCGACAGGATCACAAGAACAATGCGCAGCAAGATATCCGTTCCCGCGACCGGACACGACGCGGGAATTATATCGGACGTGTTGCAGCACCGTTCGGGTTTACACTTCGCCTATGAAGGCGATGATTCTCGCGGCGGGTCGCGGCGAACGCATGCGTCCGCTGACGGACCGGACGCCGAAGCCGCTGCTCAAGGTCGGCGGCAGGGCGCTGATCGAGCATCACCTCGACGCGCTGGCGCGGGCCGGCATTGGCGAGGCCGTCATCAATCTCGCGTGGCGAGGCGCACAGATTCGGGAATACTTGGGCGACGGCGCTGAATATGGTCTCAAGATTTCATATAGCGACGAAGGCCCGGAGGCCCTCGAGACGGGCGGCGGGATCCGGCGCGCGCTGCCGCTGCTCGGCGCCGAGCCATTCTGGCTGGTCAACGGCGACGTCTACAGCGATTTCGACTACCCAAGACGCGGTCTCGAACCGGAGGTGCTCGGGCACCTGGTCATGGTGCCGAACCCGGCGCACAACCCGGCGGGCGACTTCGCGCTGCGCGGCAAATTCGTGATGGCGGATGGCGGTGAGAGGTGGACCTACTCGGGCATCGCCGTGCTGCGGCCGGCATTGGTCGCCGCCTCGAAGCCCGGCAAGTTCCCGCTGGCGCCGCTGCTGATCCAGGCCATGGAACGGCGCGCGATCACCGGCGAACTGTATCGCGGACGCTGGGTCGACGTCGGCACGCCGGCGCGCATGCGGGCGCTCGACCGGGAACTCGGCGCCGCTCGCAGTCGCTGAATGTCGGCGGCTCGGCACTGCGCTTGCTCGCGCAGGTGTTGCCGTTCGGTTGCGGGCTGGGCGCAGGCGGCCGCTCTGTTTCCGGTCGGCCGTCTGCCGGCGACTATTGATCGAAAAATTCCACGATGCCGGTGTCGAGTGAGTACTCGGCCCCGACGACGACGAGACCGTCTCGTTCGATCAATTGCTCGAGTATCTTCGATCCATGCCGCAAATGATCCACCGACATATGAACATTCGCGCGCACGGCGCGGCGCACCAGGGACTCCGGGTCGTGACGGGCATCCGAATCGAGCAGTTCAGCCACTGCCGGCTTTATCCGGTCCACGCTGGCGCTGAGATTCGGGGAGCGGGCGTCGATCGGTTGTTCGAGCTGCTCGAGGGTCGCGATGACCGCGCCGCAAGTGGAGTGACCGAGGACCACGACCAGCCGCGCGCCCGTCTGTTCTGCGGCATACTCCACGCTGCCGATCTGTGACGGCGCGACGATGTTGCCGGCCACCCGGATGACGAACAGATCACCGAGCCCCTGGTCGAAAACGATCTCGGCCGGGACGCGGGAGTCCGAGCAGCCGAGGATGATGGCGAACGGCTTCTGCTCTCTCGCAATCGCTTCGCGCTGAGCCTGGCTGCTCATCTCACGGCGGCCGCCCGTGTCGGTGGCGAAACGACGGTTACCCTCCCGCAGACGCTTGAGAGCCTCCAGTGCGGTAATCATGCGGTCGCCCGCGGCTCTCAGTTCTCGAGGAGACGCACGAGGCAAGGGGTCGCGATGACGATCAGCGCGCCGATCAGGATCTCCTGGTTCTGGGCGAGCCACGCGGCGTCGTTCCAGCGGGTCGCGACTTGCGCGACCGCTTCGGCTAGGCGATTCGTCACCTGCGCGAACGGCAGCGCCGCGATGATGGCGCCGATCGTACCGGCAGCCGCGAGCACGAAGCGCCGAAGCCAGCATCTCCGTGCGACACGCCGAGCGACCGCTGCCGTGAAGCCATCGTCGGCCAGCGGCGGCGCGAAGCTGCTGAAAAGCTCGTCGAATTCCCGGTCGTTGTCGGGCGTCTGACTCATGCGCCGTTCTCACTGGTCAGAAATTTCTGACGGATCTTGTTGCGGCCGCGCGTGACGTGGGATTTGACCGTACCCAGTGGCATGCCGGTGATCTCGCTGATCTCCCCGTGACTCATGCCATACGCATGATTCAGGATCATCGCCATGCGCTCGTCCTCGGACAGCACGGCCAGCATGCGCGGTAGATCGGTGACGCCGGGCTCCGCTGCATCACGAGTGGCGATTCCGGTCATCGTGGGATCCGCCGCATATGCTTCCCGCAGCCGCCGCGCCCGCTGCAGGCTACGCCGCTGTTGCAGGAATTCGTTGTAGGCGATCTTCATGATCCACGCCCTGAAGGTGCCGCGACCCGAATACGAGTCCAGCTTGTCCCATGCGCGCACGAAAGCATCCTGTGCGATTTCGTCGCCGAGGTCGGCGTCGCCCGCGAGGTGACGCATCCAGTTGCGAATGCCGGACTGATGTCTGCGGACGAGCTCGGCAAACGCGCGCTCATCGCGCGTGGCGACGGTGCGGGCGACGAGTTCCTCATCGCTTGCGAGCATTCTCGTTTCACTTCCCGCGTCCGCTGAGGGTCCAGAGGCCGATGTAGGCCAAGCCGATCAGGAACGGCAGCGAGCCGAGTGCCAGCATCGGCCGCATGGCGTCCTCCTGCCCGACCAGTAACCCGAAGGCCGCGAGCGCGATGCCGAAGCTCACCGCGAGCAAGCCGCGGCGAAGATCGCGATTCGGCGCGAGGGGCTCCTGCCCGATGCGCTCCAGGATCTCCGGCGTCAGTTCCTGGCCGCGCTCGACCGCCGCCCGGATCGTGTGCTGCACAGCCAGCTTGTTCCGGTAGCGCAGGTACATGCTCACCACGATCGGCACCACGATGGCCACAAATAACGCGAGCGGAACCACGATTTCGGTTACCGGGTGGTCGGCCGAGACCTCTATGGCGGCGGAGAGGATCTGCGGATCGATTGGCGCGCCGGCGAGGCCGGGGGGCTCCACCGGTGTGGCGGCTGCGGCCGCGGTGTCAGCTATGTCGCTCATCATGTGTGATCCTCCTCTACTGGCGCGGTCTTGTCACGCTGCATTTCTTGCATCAGGCAATGCCGGCCAGCTGCAGCAGGCATTGCGAGTATCCGAGTCCGATGAACACGATCACCGTGAGTGCGGCGGCGTTCTCAAAACATCGATTGAACATGTCTTTTCTCTCCAGTTTCATGGCATTGCTGCCTCGTTCACGGATAAGATGCTCCGGCACCGGGAATTGGATGCAGTCGTACTGCAAGAATCCGCTACAGGGCGGATAATCTGCGGGCGCGGCACCACTGGCTGCCGGTAAACTTAGGGCCTGCATAGCGGGCACGCGCGGCCGATCGCCGAACGAGGACCATGACGCAAAACCTGATCAGCTATAGCCATCTCCTGGAGATCGTCGGAGACATCGCGCGCGTGCGCGTGCCAACGGCGGGCGGCGGGGCCAAGGTCCGGCTCGGTGACCTCGCGCTGGTCGGGAACCGGGGCGAGCCCGATTCGCTGGCTCAGGTCATCGAACTCGAGCGCGACATCGTGACGCTGCAGGTGCTCGCGGGCACCCGCGGGCTGTCGACCGCGGCCAGCGTGCGCTTTCTCGGCCACCCGATGCGGGTTCGCTACTCACCGAACATACTCGGGCGCGTGTTCCGCGGCACCGGGGATCCGATCGACAGCGGACCGGACCTGTCGCAGGACCCGACCGTCACGGTGGGTGGCGCCTCGGTGAACCCGGTGCGCCGCGTCCTGGCGTCGAAGATGATCCGCACCGACGTGCCGATGATCGACCTGTTCAACTGCCTGGTCGAGAGCCAGAAGATCCCGATCTTCTCGGTCGCCGGCGAACCCTACAACGAACTGCTGGCCCGGATCGGCACGCAGGCCGACGCGGATATCGTCGTGTTCGGCGGGATGGGCCTGGTGTTCGACGACTATCATTTTTTTCGGACGACCTTCGAGGAGGCTGGCGTTTTCGCGCGCACGGTGATGTTCGTCAACCAGGCCTCCGACCCGGTCGTGGAACGCCTGCTGCTGCCCGATCTCGCTCTGGCCGTCGCCGAACGCTTCGCGGTCGAGGAGGGCAAGCGCGTGCTCGTGCTGCTGACCGACATGACTGCGTTTGCCGATGCCTTGAAGGAAATCGGTATCGCGATGGAGCGCGTACCGTCCAACCGCGGTTACGGCGGTGACCTGTACTCGCAGCTGGCGCGGCGTTACGAGCGCGCGTGCGATTACCGGGGCGCGGGTTCGGTCACCATCCTGACTGTCACGACGATGCCCGGCGACGACGTCACGCACCCGGTGCCCGACAACACCGGCTACATCACCGAGGGGCAGTTCTACCTGCACGACGGGATGATCGACCCCTTCGGGTCGCTGTCGCGCCTGAAGCAGCACGTCATCGGCAAGCAGACCCGCGAAGACCATGCGCAGCTGATGAACACGATGGTGCGCCTCTACGCGGAGGCCACCGACGCGGAGCAGAAGCAGGCGATGGCCTTCGAACTGTCCGCCTACGACACGAAGCTCCTGAAATACGCGAAGCTGTTCCGCGAGCGATTCATGCGCGTGACCGTCAGCATGGAACTCGAGCAGGCGATGGATCTCGGCTGGGACTCGTTGGCCGAGTGTTTCCGTGCCGAGGAGCTGTTCATGCAGCAGGCTCTGATCGACAAGTATTTCATGCCACGATTCCAGCAACACCCCTCCGACGCGCCCCAGCATGGCAAGACTGCCCCTCAATCAGACGTCGTTGCATAGCCAGTCGAGGCGACTGGCAGCCTACGAGCGCTTCCTGCCGTCGGTGGACCTGAAGCGCCGGCAGCTGATCGCCGAGCGCAACAAGGCTATCCGCATGCTGGCCGAACGGCGGGCCCAGCATCAGGCCGTGCTGGACCGCGTGTCCGAGGAACTGCCGATGCTGGGCGCCGCGACGCTGAAGCTGACCGGCCTGGTGCGCGTGGCCGACGTCGACCTGGTGCAGGAGAACCTGATGGGGGTCCGGCTGCCGGCGCTGCGACGGGTGCGCTGCGAGCAGCGTCCGTACGCGTTGCTGGCCAGCCCGCAGTGGCTAGATCGCCTGGTCGACTATCTGATGGACGCGATGGAGCTCGACCTGCAGTGCCGCGTCGACGCGGAGCGGCTGCGGCTGCTGGAGGACGCCGTGCGCAAGAGCACGCAGCGCTTCAACCTGTTCGACAAGGTGCTGATTCCGAGGACCCGGGCAAATATTCGGCAGATTCGGCTGTTCCTCGCCGACCAGTCGACGGCCGCCGTGGTCCGCGCGAAGATCGCGAAGTCGCGGGTCGCAAAAGGAGGCGCCTGATGGCCATTCTGCCGCTCCGCCGGGTCACCGTGATCGGGCCGATCGCGGCCAAGCGCGACGCGCTGGACAAGTTGCAGGAGCTCGGCTGCGTGCACCTGATTGCAAGGACGACCGCCGGCACCGGGGATGCACACGGTGGCGGCGAGAGTGCGCAAGCCCGCGAGGCGCTGCGCTTCCTCGAGGACTGCCCGACGCAGCGTCACCAGGCCTGGGAGACCGTGTCCTTCGACATGGCGCAAACCGTGGCGCGCGCGCTCGCCGTCAAGCGCCGCCTGCGTGAACTGGAAGATCGGCGCGAATTCCTCGTGCATCGCATCGGGTTCCTGTCCAAATGGGGCAACTTCCAGTTGCCGCCCGGAAACGACATCTCCGGATATCGGCTGTGGTTCTATGACGTGCCGCTGTACCAGATGGACGCGGTCCGGGGGTCGGGGCTGATTTGGCAGGAGGTGAACCGCGACAACCGGCACGCGTACATCGTCGTCATCAGCGAGCAGGAACCCGATGCCGGCGCAATGCCGGTGTCACGTACGCATACCGGCAACGTCTCGCTGCACGCGCTGATGGACGAGGCTCACCGGCTCGAACTTGAGATCGAGGACCTGCACGCCGAACGCGCTTCGCTGACGCGCTGGACCGAATGGCTGAACGAGAATCTGGCGGCGGCCGAAGACCGCACCGAGCTGGCCCACGCGGTTGCCGACACCTGGACCGAACACGACCTGTTCGTGGTCCGCGGCTGGGCCCCGGTGGACGCGATCGACCGCATCCGGGAGTTTGCCGACGCCGAGCGGCTCGCGCTCGTGCACCGGCCGCCGGGCGGGAACGAACTGCCGCCGACGCTGCTGGAGAACCGCGAGGGACTGGCCGGCGGCGAGGAGATCGTTTCGTTCTGGCAGCTGCCCGGCTATCGTGATTTCGATCCCTCCTCCATTATTGCCTCGTCGTTCGCGCTGTTCTTCGCGATGATCATGTCGGACGCGGGCTACGCGCTGGTCCTGGCAACGGTCTTGGCGATGAGCTGGCGCTGGCTCGGGAGCACGCCTGCGGGGATGCGCATCCAGGGGCTCGCTGTCCTGATCGTCGCCCTGTCCGTCGTGTACGGCGTGCTGGTCGGCAGTTATTTCGGCCTCGGCCCGCGCCCCGATTCGCTGCTCGGGGCGCTGAAGGTACTCGACGTGCGCGACTACCCGCAGATGATGCAGCTCGCGATCATCGTCGGCTCGACGCACCTGGCGCTCGGCAATGCACTGACGGCGTGGCAGCGGCGCGGCAGCCACGTCGCCATAGGGCGGCTCGGCTGGGCGGTGGCCATCGCCGGCGGCCTGATGCTGTGGCTGGGCTGGGTGCAGGACCCGGGCGGTGCCGTCGCGCAGGTCGGCACGGTCGCGCTGGTCGCCGGGCTCGCGGGCGTGCTGCTGTTCCATGGCGAGGCGCAGGTGCGCGGCGTGCGCGATCTCGCCAAGCGGCTGTTGCAGGGCGGGCTGGCGCTGGCGTCGGTCACGAAGGCGTTCGGCGACGTGCTCAGCTATCTGCGACTGTTTGCCCTCGGCCTCGCGAGCGCGTCGCTGGCGATGACGTTTAACGAACTGGCCGCGCAGGTTCACGGCGCCGGTAGGGCCGGCCCGTACCTGGCGGTGAGTCTGCTGCTGCTCGGCCACACGCTCAATTTTGCGCTGATCCTGATGAGCGCGGTCGTACACGGTTTGCGCCTGAACCTGATCGAATTCTATAACTGGAGCGTCACGGAAGAGGGCTATCCGTTTCGCGCATTCCGCAAGAGGAGTCGTCGATGAACAGTGTCTGGTATGAGATCTTCGGCTGGATCGGCATTTTCGCGCCGGTCGCATTGGGCGCCGTCGGCAGCACCCTCGGCTGCGCGGCGGCGGGCCGCGCGGCGGTCGGCGCGCTGCTGGAAGTCGAGAGCCGCTACGGTTTGTACATAGGCACGGCGGCACTGCCATCGTCGCAGATCATCTACGGCATCGTCATCATGTTCATGCTGGATCGCGCGGTCACGGACGGCAATGCGGCCGGGTTGTTCGCGCTCGGCGGCCTGTCGGGCCTGGCGCTCGTATTCAGCGGATGGGCCCAGGGACTGTGTTGCGCCTCGGCGATCAACGTCGCGAAGAGCAAGCCCGAGATATACGCGCTGACGATTGCGCCGGCTGCTATCGTGGAGGGGTTCGCCGTATTCGTTTTCATATTCGTACTGGTAATCGGTGGGGACCTGCCGACGGGATGAGGACCGGTCATGAGCACTGACAAGACCGACACGCCGGCGGGGAAGGCCGAAATCACCGCGTCGGGCGTCGAGGAACTGATCCACCGCCTGCGCCACGACGGCGTCGAGGCCGGTCGCGAGGAAGCACAGCGCATCATCCAAGACGCCGAGGCCCGCGTGAATTGGCTGGTCGAGCAGGCCAAGGCCGAGGCCGACCAGCTACTGGCAGATGCCCGCAAGGAGACCGACCGTTTCCGCACCTCAGCCGAGGAGGCGCTGCAGGTGGCCGCCCGCGACGCCGTGTTGCAGATGAAGGATCAGCTCACGCAGCAGTTCAGCACGGAGATCGGTCGCCTGGTGCGCGGCGAAATGGAGCATGCCGCGCTGCTGGAGCGCCTCATACTCGAGGTCGCGGGCCAGGTTCGCGAGCGTGCCGGACTCGACGAGGAGGGGCAGGTTGAGATCCTGCTGCCGGAGGCCGCGATGGAACTGGCCGAGCTGCGGGAGCATCCCGAAGAACTCCGTCACGGGGAACTGAGTCAGCTGGTCATCGAGGTCGCGGGCAACATGCTGCGTCACGGTGTGACGCTCAGGCCGAGCGGCCGGGTCAAGGATGGCATCCGGATTCGGCTGACCGAAAAGCAGATCGAGATCGACCTCAGCAGCGACGCGATTGCGAAACACCTGTTGGCCCACCTGCTGCCGCGGTTCCGCGCGTTGCTTGAAGGCATGGTCTACTGACGAGGAGAATGCGATCAGCCGCGACAAATACATTACGCTGATGGCCAGCCTGCCGGCGCTGCCGACCCCATTCATCGCCCGCGAGTTGCCGATATCCCGGCTGGGCCTGGCCACACGCCTGAAGCTGCTGCACGAGTCCGATGCGGAACTGCTGGACCGGATCGAGGCGGTGATGCTCTGGGAGCGGATCAACGTCGTCATGAACGAGCCCGACATCGTGCGAGAGGTCGAAGAACTGGTGAGCCGGCTGGATAGCGAGAACCTGCGCGACGTCGTGCGCGACCGTTTCGAACTACGCACCGTGCTCGCCGCGATGCGTCGCCGCCGGCGCGGCGAACCCGCTCCCCCGCCGAAGACATCCTGGGGTTACGGTCGCTACGTCGATCACATCAGGCGCAACTGGACGCGACCGCATTTCGGGCTGCGCCGCGCGATGCCCTGGTTGGCCGGGCTGCGAGAGTTTCATGACGCCGGTGACACGCTCGAGATGGATCGCGTGATCGCACGGCTGGCATGGCGACAGCTCGTCACCGGGTTGGGCTTTCACGAGTTCGATTTCGATGCCGTCGTCCTGTACGTGCTGAGGTACGACATGATCGCCCGCTGGCTCGGTTGGTCCGGCGCCGATGCGCGCAAGCGCTTTGATCGTCTGGTCGCCGCCGGACTCAGCGAGCACGTCGGGCTGGTTCCGAAGCCGTCCTGATGGACATCGATCGGCAGAGCATACCCGAGGCGACCGCGCAGGTGGTCGCGGTGCAGGAGAACCTGGTCAAGATCGAGTCGACCGGCGTGGAGGGGACGAGGCCGCTGATGAAGAACGAGGTGGTTCTGATCTGCCCGTCGCCCCCGCCGGGTGAGCCACGCGGCGCGCAGGAACGGCTTAAGGCGGAGGTGTTGCGCGTCGAGGGCCATACGGCCATCGTCCAGGTATTCGAAGACACGCGCGGCGTGGCGGTCGGCGATCCGGTCATCCAGACCAATAGCCAGCTTTCCGTGACGCTCGGGCCCGGACTGCTCGGGCAGCTTTACGACGGACTGCAGAACCCGCTCGAGTCGCTGGCCGCCGAGCACGGTTTTTTCCTGCCCCGGGGCGTCGAGGCGGAGCCGCTGGACGTGTATCGCACGTGGCCGTTCGCGCCGCGCGTCCGCGTCGGTGATCGCGTCCGCGCCGGCGACGTGATTGGCGTCGTATTCGAAGGGCGTATCCAACACAAGATCATGGTCCCGTTCGATCAGCAGGGCGAGGCCGAAGTCACGTGGATCCAGGCCGGCAGCTTTAACCTGCAGGTCGAACTCGCGCGCATCCGCGGCCGCGACGGCGAGCAGCGGACGCTGCGCCTGGCGCAGCGCTGGCCCGTGCGCAGGAGTCTCGCGACCGCGATGCTGAAGCAGCGGCAGTCGGAGCGCCTGTACCCTGACCGGCCGCTGCTGACGACGATGCGGCTGATCGATACGTTCTTCCCGGTCGCCAAGGGCGGCACGGCGTGCATCCCGGGCCCGTTCGGCGCCGGCAAGACCGTGCTGCAGAACCTGATCTCGCGTTATTCGAAGGTCGATATCGTCATCATCATCGCCTGCGGCGAGCGCGCCGGCGAGGTCGTCGAGACCATCGCCGAGTTCCCGAAGCTGCTCGATCCGCACACCGGGGGGTCGCTGATGGACCGCACGGTGATCATCTGCAACACGTCGTCGATGCCCGTCGCCGCGCGCGAGGCGTCGATCTACACCGGCATCACGATCGGCGAGTACTATCGCCAGATGGGTCACGACGTGCTGGTGCTCGCGGACTCGACCACGCGCTGGGCGCAGGCGATGCGCGAGATGTCGGGTCGAATGGAGGAGATCCCCGGCGAGGAGGCGTTTCCCGCCTATCTGGATTCCGCCATCCGAGGCGTCTACGAGCGCGCGGGGATTATTCGGACGAACGATGGCGACATCGGCAGCCTGACGATGATCGGGACCGTCTCGCCGGCGGGCGGTAACTTCGAGGAACCGGTCACCCAGGCGACGCTGTCGACGGTCAAGACCTTTCTCGCGCTCAGCGCCGACCGGGCGTACAAGCGCTTTTATCCGGCCATCGAGCCGCTGATGTCGTGGTCGCGTTACTTTAAGCAGCTCGCGCCGTGGTTCGAGCGGCATGTCCGCTCCGGCTGGACGGACCTGGTCGCGCGGCTGCTCGATCTGCTGCGGCGGGGCGACGAGGTTCGGCAGATGATGCAGGTCACCGGCGAGGAGGGCGTCAGCATGGCCGACTATATCGAGTATCAGAAGGCCACTTTCCTTGACATGGTCTACCTGCAGCAGGACGCGTTCAACCCGGTCGACGCGAGCGTCTCGCTCGAGCGCCAGCAGGCGACGCTCGAGCTGATCGACGAACTCGTATCGCGCGACTACACCTTCGACGACAAGGACGCGGCGCGCGAGCACTTTACGCGGCTGACGAACCTGTTTCGCAACCTGAATTACGCGCGTGAGGACATGCCCGAGTATACGCGCCTGGTGGAGCAGATTCGCAGCCTGGGCCACGAGGCCCAT
>JABAOE010000421.1_pt2 | contig 33035 bp, 33 predicted proteins | sample 7062141 | NCBI WGS metagenome assembly JABAOE01 (sample SAMN14538627, study PRJNA623070) | marine sediment metagenome | biome: marine biome [ENVO:00000428]; feature: marine pelagic biome [ENVO:01000023]; material: deep marine sediment [ENVO:00002113] | place: India: Gulf of Khambhat ...
GCTCTTTTTTTTACTTATTTCTTAATTATGAATTCCCGCTAAAACCATGCGGGAATGGCAGAGGTAAACATCCATAGGAATAAAGACTAAGGTCATTACAGATAACAAGAGGTTGATTCTGATAAAATAATATTTTTTTCTCTCCTTTTTACCATTAATACCTTAATTTCATGTCATCCCGCACTTGATGCGGGATCCACTCGTTGTTGTGAAATTCGTTAATGCTGCATTTAAGTAAATAGTATCTATCTGGACAAATTATTTCTTAAGTGTTATATTTGACCCAAATATTTTTATAACAATTTTGGAGGAAAATATAAGATGAGATTTATAAAATTATTATTAATAACAATTATTTTTGCCTTTTCTGCTAACTCTTATGCAGGCTTACCGAATGATGTAGAAGATATATTTTCAAATAATCTTAATTTTTCCAGTAAACACAAAAGCGATGGTGATGATGAATATGTTGCATACTACGATCTTAGAAACAGAAAAAGTTATGTACAGATAACAAGAACTGATAATGATACGAGTGAGCCTGAATTATGCGTACATATACAGATATTCCAGCAGGACCTGGGCTGCGAAGATGTAAATTTTAATGACAAGCTTACTATCAACGATACAGTTGTTTATGACATGGATAATATTGTTAGAAACGACGGTTCAGGTACTAACGTTAAACTTGCAGATGATTCTTACGGTTACGTAGCTATCTCGACATATGACTGCAGTGATACGCTTGATAATACTGAAGATATTGGTAATTTAGTCGGAAACTTCAGAATTATAGACGATGCGGGTTATGAATACAGAATGAATTTTTTAGCAGATTACCCAGATGGAGATATTTTAGATTTTGGGGATAAAGATGGTGATGATGGTGATGTTGAGGCACTTCCAATTATTCCGTTTAACACAGTGGATGGTGCCAACCAGGCAGACATTGTTGCTTTTGTATATGAAGACGACAGGAGTATAAGTGGATTTCAAGGTGATGAAATAGATGATGATACTGATTTTGAACATTTAATATATAACGAAACAGCAGGTGCAAGTTTCGAAGTATTTCTGGTAGATGAAAACGAAGAAAGGGTTTCCTGCGGCATTAAGAATTTTGCTTGCGGCCCCAATAAAATAATGAATTATGGAATCAATAAAGATATTCCTGCCAGCAGGGGTGATAATTTGCTGTGTAACTCGGCCGGATTGGATCCCGGACAAACCAATGGATATGTTTCTCTTGAAAGACCTTCATTCGTTTCCTCCATTAACAATATCTTGCTTGCAGAATCAGTAGCTGGGGTTAGTGTAGGTGGTGTTGAGACGTCATTTGAATTTGTATGCTTAGTAGGACTAAACAATGGCAACGGCACAGGCAGCATGGATACATGTCAATATAAATGTGCAGGTGATGATGATTCAGATTGTAGAGAAGATTAGTAATAACTAATTGCTTAAAAGATAGTTAAAAAGAGCTATGGAGCTAAACAGTTTCATAGCTCTTTTTTTTACTTATTTCTTAATTATGGATTCCCGCTAAAACCATGCGGGAATGTCAGATTTTTTAAGCGGGATGCAAGCTATTTGTTAGATTAATCTTAGTATATTATTTTTGAATTTGTCATCCCGCACTTGATGCGGGATCCAGTCTTTGAGATATATAGCTTCCGGCTAAATACTTGCCGGAATGACCAGGTGTGTCGGATATACCAACTCCAATATTTATTTTTTTCTGTTTCCTTTTTTAATACTTTGAAACATTTCATAAATAAGCTGGTTTGTAATGTTGAACAAAAAATATGAATCTTTTTATGATTTTAAACAACTAACATATTGAATATCTTAAGAACCATATCATCCGTCCTCCGAAAGGGTAAAAAGCCCGGCAAAAATTAATTTTGGTCGGGCTTTTTTTTACAATATTTGATAATTTAATATTAAGGTTTGTGAATTACAAAGGTTACGACCCCTCTTATTTCAAAACTCATTGAAGGTGTTATCTCAATTGGTTTATAGTCCGGATTTTCAGGATATAAAAACACCCTGTTCCCTCTTATTTTAAGTTTTTTAACGGTAAGCTCGCCGTTAACATAGGCAACAACTACTTTATTGTTTACAGGTTCCGCCGCACGATCAACCAGCAGCAGATCATCCGAATGAATCCCCGCATTTATCATGGAATCCCCTTCAACCTTGACAATAAATGTGTCGGAAGGGTGCCTTACCAGATCATTTAAATCCAGCTTTTGATCCACGTAGTCATCAGCGGGAGATGGGAGTCCTGCCGGGATCCTGTGGGTGAAAAATGGCAGTTCCAACTTTGTTGATTGATCTAATTCATAAATCTCTTTTACATTCATTCCCTGTACTCCCGTGCAAAATTTATAACTTATTCTATTATAGAAATTTTTTAGATGTTTTTCCACTAAAAATTTTTCGAATCCTTTATAGTTGCATATGCAACTAATATATCAACAATAAAATTAAGGAGGTAGAAGATAATGAAAAAATTACTTCTAGCAACAGTTTTAGGACTATCATTAACACTTCCGGTTGTTTCAAATGCAGGTCAGATTATCTTTGGGGTAGAAACACCAGTGGAGAAAAATGTTGTTAACAGCAATGTATTGGGAGGCTATGTGGCAAGCAATTTCTCAGAGACTCTCGTTCCGCAAAAGCTTCATCAAAAAGAATTATCATCATATAAAGACGATAATTCAGACAATGAAACTTATATAGTGTTTGGCATTGATCTTAAAAACAAGAACTTAATTTGAACTTCACCATATCATCCTCCAACACCGAAAAACCCCGGTCCTTTGGGCCGGGGTTTTTTACTGGAAAAATTGTTAATTACTGAAAGCTTGAATATAATAATTGCAATAATTTTCTAAGGAGACTTAACGATGAAAGCAATAATTTTCCATGAAACAGGCGATCCGGACATTTTAAAATATGAGGATGTTGATGATCCGGTAATCAGCGAGGGCGATGTGATAATTGATGTAAAAGCCACAACATTAAACTCTGTCGATTTAAAACTCAGAAGCGGCAAATCGCCAAGACCCGTTGATCTGCCTCATATAGGTGGAGTTGACATTGCAGGAGAAATAGTACAAACAGGCGAAGGAGTCGCCAGTGTTGAAGTGGGAGACAGGGTTATAGTTATGCCCGCTGTAAGATCAGAAAAAGGGGTTCAGATCGTTGGAGTAAACCTGTATGGCGGATTTGCTGAAAAAGTTAAAATTCCAGCTACAAATGTTATTAAAATCCCCGATGAACTTTCATACGACGATGCAAGCATTATTGTCACAACATACACAACAGCATGGTACGCGCTAGTTGAAAGAGGAAATATCCAGGAAGGACAAACAGTTTTAGTTCATGCTGCGGGAAGCGGGACCGGAAGCGCGGCAATTCAGGTTGCAAAATACTTTAACTCATATGTAATTGCCACAGCCGGAAGTGATGAGAAATTGGAAAAAGCAAAGGAAATAGGAGCAGATTTCACCATTAATTACAAAACCGACGATGTATCCGAAAAATTAAAGGAAGCTACAAAAGAGCACAAAATAAATCTCATATTTGATCCTGTTGGAGCGTCTATGTGGAAAGACAACCTTCAATTTTTATCACCAAAAGGGAAATTATTATTGGTTGGCGTATCGGGTGGTGGAATTGTTGAATCCACATCACTTGGTCCGATAATTATAAAGGATCTCGATATACTTGGAGTAACCGTATTCAATGCGAAACCCGAGCATTTTAAAAAAGTTGCCGAGTTAACAGCAGAAGGAAAACTAAAACCTATAATTTTCAGGAAGCTTCCGTTAAGTGAAGCTGCTGAAGGTCACAAGATTCTTGAAAACAGGGAACAGTTTGGAAAAGTGGTATTAATTCCATAAAGAACAATTGCCTGATATATAAACATATATTTCATACATGTCTGAGAGTAAATTCCCTGAACTAAATCTTGAAGGATTTAATGATACTCGAGATGCTATTCATCTTTATTCAAAGATACTGAGGAATATCAGATCAAAATTCACTCCCTATCATAAGCACTACTGGCATATAAGCTTAAGAACCTGGGCACAGGGTTTTACAACAACACCTGTTGCTATTAACACCACAGATGTTTTTGAAATCTTCTTTAATTTACTGACTCACAAGATAGAAATTGCGACCAACTCCAAAAAATTTATTGATATAAATATTGAAGGGCAGTCACAAAAAGAATTAGCAGGCCAGATACTGGACAGTATTAATAATTTCGGATTTGAAATCAGGATTAATTTGGACGATTTTACCGAGTCTAAACTTTCTTATACAAGAAAAAATGCGGAAGCCTTTTTTAATGCATATTCAATAATCGATATTTTACTAAAAAGATTCAGATCAGGATTCAAAGAAGAATGTGGTCCGGTACAGGTATGGCCTCATCATTTAGATATAGCTTTTAGATGGTTTTCGGGAAATAAGATACCGGTTGAAGATCCCAGCGATGTGGAATCTTCCGATGAACAAATAGGATATGGCTTCATAACAGGTGACACCGGAATTGAAGAACCTTATTTCTATGTACTACCCTATCCAAGTCCAACCAAACCCCCAGAAGAAAATCCTTTACATGGTGGGACTTGGCAGACTGAAAACTGGAGCGGTGCAGTACTGAAATATAATAAAATTTATAATATGGAAAATCCGCACAGGCTTGTGTTAGAATTTTTTAATGACGTTCATAACAAATACCAGAATCAGTATATTGATCAAACTTAATCATTGATAAAAAATACTTCTTATAACCCTGCTTAATTCATCAACCTTGTATGGTTTTGAAATAATTCCCTTAAATCCATACTCCCTGTAATTTGCAATAACGGGATCATTGGAATAACCACTTGAAACAACTGCATTTATATTTGAATCAAATTCTTTTAATATCATTAATGTATCTTTTCCACCTAAACTACCGGGAATAGTTAAATCCATTATTACCAGATCAAATGGTTTGTTGCTGTTATATGCTCTTTTATACATTTCATGTGCCTGGTAGCCATTTTCTGCAAATTCAACAGAATATCCAAGATTTGACAGCATATCATTTAAAACGTCTCTGACAATTTCTTCATCATCCATCACAAGTATCTTTCCTGTACCGAAATGAACTTTCTCATTTGTAACTTCAAATGATTCGCTTATTTCCTTTTTAGTAGCCGGAATATAAATTTTAAACTTAGTGCCTAATCCTAATTTTGATTCTACATCGATGTAACCATCATGATTCTTCAGAATTGAATAAGCCGTTGTAAGACCCAATCCGCTACCTCTTTGTTTTGTTGAGAAATAAGGATCAAATATTTTTTGCAAATGCTCATCGGATATCCCCACACCCTGATCAAGAATTTCAATTAATACATAATCGCCTTCTTTCAAGGGTAGTTGAAAATTGGATTTTAAATTAACATTACAAGCCTTTATAAGGATAGTGCCACCATCAGGCATGGATTGCTGAGCATTAATAATAACGTTATTAACTACTTGACTAATTTGTCCTTCATCTATCTCCACCGCATTTAAATCTTTGTCAAAATCGAATTCACATCTAACATTTGAACCACTAATAGCAAAATTTGCTATCTCCTTTATTTGAACTTCGAGTGAAGAAACAATTTTTTTAACAGGGGCTCCTCCCTTTGAAAAAGTGAGAAGTTGTTGTGTGAGATCTTTGGCTCTAAAGGATACTTTCTCAGCCTCGGTCAACCTTTTAAAATTTTTATTATCGCTTTCCATATTCACCTTAACCAGTGATATATTCCCTAATATCCCTGTAAGAAGGTTGTTAAAATCATGTGCAATACCACCCGCTAATATTCCCAAAGACTCTATTTTTTGTGCTCTCAATAACTCTTCTTCCTGTTTTTTAGATTCCGTGATATCAGTAATTAAGACATGAAATCCTTTCACTTTTAGTTCCTTATCAAAATCAGGAGAAAAAATCACCTTTATTATTTGTTTTTTTCCGTCTTTGGTAAGAGCAGATTCCTCAAATTCAACTTTTTGACCACTTAAAACTTTTTTTAAATTCGTTTCTATTCTTTTAAAATAATCCTCGCCTAAAAATTGATTTATTTTTTTCCCTTTCAGGTCTTCCCTTTTTACATCAAACCAATTCTCGTAAGCCGCATTGTTAAACTGATACCGCAGGTCCGAATCAACATAAGCTATATAGATAGGAAGTGAATCCGTAATGCTTCTCAACTGCTGCTCGCTTTCTTTCAAGGCCTCTTCGGCTATTTTTCGATCTGTTATGTCCTGGGCAACAGCTATACCTCCTGTAACATTACCTTGGGTATCCATAAGTGGCCTTACAGTTAGTGAAAGCCAGATTTTTTTATCGCTTGTTGTTGCTTCGTAAAAACTCTCCTTTGTTACGATGTTCCCCTCTATGGCTTTAGCCATTGTGGAGACAAAAACCTTGTTTTTTAGATTTTTTAAATCGAGACCGACAATTTTATCCAGACTACTGCCTATAATCTGACCCATTCGTTCATTGCACTGAGTAATAACCAAATCCTTGTTAAATATATATACGCCCACCGGAGATTTATTAAATAAAGCCCTGTAACGTTGTTCAGACACTGAAAGAGCTTCAGCATGTTTAGCATTTGTAATTGCTGACTCAATTTGCTTAGCAACTTTTTCAATCAGGTTCAAATCATCAACATCAAAGGCATTTTTAACCAGTGAATGAATCGTGATACAACCAACAACAGAATTACTCAAAAATAAAGGCATAGAAGCATAGCTTTTAGCTCCCACTTCTTTTCCCGCAGGTCCCATTAACTCGTCTTTATCAACATCTGGACAGTAAAGCGGTTTTTTATCTATAATAGTTTTCCAGGTAAGACCCATTGGACTAGGAATTCTTTTTATTCTTTCCACAAACCAATCAGGGTGACCACGGTGTGCCTTTAAAACTGCTTCTTGTCCCTCAACAAGAAAAATTGAAATATGCTCAATAATATTTAATTTGCTAATAACCGCATCCACTGCATTTTCTAACACATCAATCAGGCTAATTGATCTGTGAACACTTTGAGCAATATCATTAATTATAGATTCATACTTGCTTTTCTTTGCCAATTGCTCATTTTTTCTTTTTAGAATATTCTGTGAAACCCTTAATGCTTCGGCCTGGCGGGCATTATTAATTGCCGATTGAATCTGATAAGCAATATTTTCTAGTACGTTTATTTCTTCTTCGTTAAATGCATCTTTTTTAAGTGAATTAATATTTATTGCTCCTATGGTTCTATCTTTATATTTAATAGGCATGGAAGCATAGCTTTTCGTTCCGAGCTTTATACCTGCGGCACCAATAGCTTCATCTTCGGTTGCATCGGAAATGTAACTCATTTTACCTTCTATAATAGTTTTCCAGGTAAAACCGTTTGGAAATTTTATTTTACCAACTTCGTTAATGAACCACTCCGGAAGACCCCGCTGACATTTAAGCACTGCGTTTCTTCCTTCAACCATATAAATCGTGAACATTTCCACGTTTTCAATCCTTTTGATCATCGCATCTGCAGCATTTTCAAGTACGTCTTGTAGATTTAAAGATTCATGGACAGATTGGGTTACAAGTCTGATTATAGATTCGTATTTGTTCTTCTTGGATAGCTGTAACAGATTTTCATTAATAACTTCCTTGGAATCCCTTTTACCGGTTATATCCTCACAGAATATACAAACTGTAATATTTTGATGATCGTCAACCAGAGCAGTAACGTTTTCTTTAACCTGAATAATTTCCCCGCTTTTCTTTATCATCCGGAATTCCAGGTTCCTTGTTTCATATGGTTTTTCAATACATTTTACAAGCTGGGCTTTAACGTTTTCTTTATCATCCGGATGATAAACATTGAGGACAGGTTGCCCGATTAGTTCCGATATCTCGTAACCAAGCTGATTTGCAACTAATTTGTTAACAGAAATTACATTAAGCCCTGAATCAATCGTAAAGTACATAAGGGGATTAAATTCATAAAGAGATTTATAATATTGCTGATTACAATCCGGACCATTGCTGAAATCAAGCAGTTTTTGTAATTTTGCAATTTCAATAATTAATTCTTCTTTTGTCTTGTCCGAATAGTCCATTTAAAACAAAAATCCTTAAATTAATATTTTTTTACTATATGATATAGTTTGAAGATTATAAATGATAATTTGAATGCAACCCGAATTAAATTTGTATTACCGATAACCACTTATCATGAAACATTTTAGTAAATGTTTAATGTTTATAACATCTTATACAACAATATATTGTAGTATTTTCTTGTTATTATCAACATTAATTTCTCCTTTAAAGACGTATGCATCGGAATGTCCGAAGAGCATAGTTTCCTTAACTTTGGCTTCAGATGAAATCCTTTTGGATATTATCAGTGATAAAAATAGAATAAGTGGTGTCACATATTTGGCTTCTGATCAAAAAATTTCAAATATACATGACCAAGTTAGTCAAATACCCGGAATTTATGCAAATCTGGAACAAATCATCGAGCTTGGCCCTGATTTGCTAATTGTTTCAATATACAAGAATATTGATGTCAAAGAGCAGCTAAAGAATGCCGGTATAAACACACTTTACCTTGATGACATTACATCATTTCGGTCTCTTAAAAACAATATAGAAAAGATAGGAAATGCTGTTTGTGAAGTTAAAAATGCAAGCAGATTAATATCTGAAATGGAAAACAAATTAGAGAGTATAATAAAAAAAGTCCCAAAAAATAAAAGACGACCCAACATTCTATTTTATTCACCACCTGGATTCACTGCAGGTGAGGAAAGTACTGTTAATGAAATTATACAAAAAGCAGGTGGTGTTAATATAGGGGCTTCAATTGGAAAAAACAGTTATCAAAAAATTTCTATGGAATTTATTGTTGAGAGTAATCCTGATATTATCCTGTTAAGTAGTTATAATCCGGTTAATCCTGATTTTCAAAAGGAGTTTATTTCAAACTCGGTTTTAAAAGATATTTCGGCCGTAAAAAACAACAGGGTAATAATAATTCCCGGCAAATATTTAACATCAGCTTCTCATTATGTAGTTTATGCTGTAGAAGAATTAGTTAATAATCTATTAGAACAATACTGGCAAATTGAATACTCAAATCAATTCAAAAATTAAGATTGTTTGCATCCCGCTAATATTGATACTTATTACAGTTATTTTACTGTGTGTATCAATAGGTACCACAAATATTCCTTTTATTAACATTTTTTTTATATTCTTCAAAAAACTCGGGTTTAATTTCACAAGTGAGGCATTAAACACTCATGAGTTAATCCTCTGGAATATAAGACTTCCGAGAGTCCTGCTCGCCAGTATTATTGGGGGTGGTTTGGCAATAGTTGGTACGGTAATGCAGGCTATATTTAAAAACCCTATGGCAGAACCGAGTATTTTGGGCTGGTCTAATGGCGGTGCGTTTGTCGCGGTGCTAACCATATACACTGGTTTATCACAAAAATATATATTAATACTTCCATTTTGTGCATTTATTGGAACATTAACTACGGCATTTGCAGTATATAAAATTTCAAACTTTAAAGGAATAATTGAAAATACAACATTACTGCTTTCCGGAATTGCCGTCGGGGCACTATTTATTTCACTCACTACACTGACTCTATCGTTATCAAATGTCTGGTCCATGAAGGAAATACTTTTTTGGATAATGGGTGGTGTTGATGCACGGTCCTGGATACACTTTTTTCTGGCGTTTATACCGGTAGCTATATGTTCATTTGGAATTTTGTTTTATGCAAAGGATTTAAACGTATTGCTGCTGGGAGATGAGACAGCTAAAACCACAGGTGTAGATACAAAAAAAACATTAATTTTACTAATTATTCTATGTTCAGTAATTGTTGGAGCAAGTGTATCGGTTAGTGGTGTGATCGGATTTGTAGGACTGATAATTCCTCATATAATGAGGCTTATCATAGGAGTTGATCATAGAACGCTTTTACCAGCAAGCTTCCTGGCTGGTGCCGCATTTCTGCCTTTGGCGGATTTGATTGCAAGAACAGTGTTAAGCCCCCAGGAGCTTAGATTGGGTGTAATTACTTCTCTGATAGGTGTACCATTTTTTATATACTTGCTAAGAAAAAACATTAGAACAATATAAAGNNTAGAACAATATAAAGGGATTAAAGACTTATGAATGGTTCAGTATCATCAATGGAAGCAAGGAATCTATCTTATCAAATCAATTCTAAAACGATTATATCCAATTTAAACATTAAAATTAACAAAGGTGAATTAGTTGGTATTATAGGACCTAACGGTGCAGGAAAATCCACATTCTTAAAACTATTAACAAACATTTTAAAGCCAACTTCCGGTTATGTATTTTTAAATGACAGGAATATATCAGAATTCTCGCCTAAAGATTTAAACAAAAAGCTAGCTTACCTGCCGCAAAACGTCTCTTTTAATTTTCCATTTAAGGTTTCAGAAATAGTATTAATGGGCAGATATCCATACCTAGGGAGACTTCAGAATGAGAGTTCGATTGACAATAAATTAGCAGCCGATTCTTTGAGATTTGTAGACATGCAGGACTTTAAAGAAAGAAACATTCTTACACTATCCGGCGGGGAACAGCAAAGAGTTTCACTTGCAAGAGTTATAACTCAGCAAACAGATTTTCTCTTTTTAGATGAACCCATCTCAAATCTTGATATTCATCACCAGCTATCAATTATGAATTTATTGAAATCACTCTCTGGGGAAGGAAAGGGTGTTTATACAGTTTTGCACGATATAAAACTAGCTAATAAATTTTGCGATAAACTGATTGTGTTGGATCAAGGAGAGATAATCACTGAAGGTAATCCTAATATAATTTTAGATGAATCACTAATTTCAAAAGTATTTAATGTAAAAACACAAATAAGTTATGATAATTCAGGAAAAAAAATAATTAATTTTTTAGAACCAACAAATGGTTATGGGCATTAAACCATTCAGTTAAAATCTATGTTATCAAAGAAAGATCTAATTCTTCCAATAATCTTAGTACTAATTCTTTTATTATCTACAATAGTAGTTTTTGCTATTTATACAAATGAATTAATCTTTTATTATAAAATTAAAAATTTCGGTTTAATAGAAGAGGGAAGAATTCAAAAAAAATTTACCTTACCTAAAGAAAAAGGATTAATTCCTTATATTAACAGTTCGATTAAAAATCATATATTCCTAATTGAATATGAAACTGATTATAAAAAGTATCACTGTCAACTCGAAGTTTCTAAATCCACATTTGATGCATTTAATAAAAAAGATTTGATAAATATTTTGTATATTATAGATAAACCCGCTAAATGTACGCTCCCAAATAGTGTTAACTTAAATTATTTACTAAGTTTATCTCTAATGATCATAGGTTTTCTGTTCATGTTTTTAACTGTAGGATTTGTTTATTACATATATACTTCATTTAAGAAACCCCCAATTGGTAAACCTGTAAAACTCACTTCTAATTTGGAATTACAAAACAGGCAATTAACTTGCCCCGAGTGTGGAAAATTGATGAGTGAAGGCTATCTGCCCACTGTAGGTGGAGTTTCATGGAGATATATAGATGAGCCAATTGGTATACCCACAATATTAAGTGGTCTTCCGGGAACCACTTTCTGGATCAAAAGACCAAAGCTTCATGGATATCATTGCAATGAATGTAAAGTAATTACCTTTAAATATGGTACAAACAAAATTTAAAGTTAGTTGATTTTATAATATGACACGCAAATATTCTGATACTAAAGATACAATTTTGCTTCAAAAAATGACAACCAAAGATATTTCCGCATTTGATGAAATCTATGAAAGGTTTTCACAAATAGTATATAACCTTTCCTATAAAGTTCTTAACAATAGAAATGACGCAGAAGAAGTGGTGCAGGAAGTATTTGTCCAGATTTGGAATAAAGCTTCAACTTATGAAAATAAAAGAGGGGCAGTTTCAACGTGGATTATTAACATCACAAGAAGCAGAGCTATAGATAAATTAAGATCACTCAAAAATATAAAAAACACATCTTATGTTGACAATGAAATACTTGATTTAATAGCTCCGAAAAACATCTTTATTGAAGATGCAAATGAAAAAAAAGAGATCATAAACAATGCTCTACAAAAAATTCCCCGGGAACAAAGAGATGTTATAAATACTGTATATTTTCATGGCACCACGCATATTGAAGCCGCCGAATTATTAAATGTTCCCGTCGGCACAGTGAAAACAAGATTAAGATTAGGAATTTTGAAACTAAGAGAATTAATTTCTCCGTATATTGAGTATGAGGATAAATGAATAAAAAAGAGCATATTGAAGAACTTATAAATTTATATTCTTTAGGACTTCTTGAAGGTGATGAACTTCGGGAAGTGGAAGATATATTGCGCTCGGGTGATAAATATTACCTCGAATATTTTGAGAATGTATATTCTACGTTTTCAAACCTGCCCTACAGCGTTGAAGATAAGCCACTCTCAGCTGATCTCAAAAATAGAATTTTAAATCAAATTGAAACTCACAAAGATGAAAATGCTGCCATCGAAGCCCCCGATTTTTTCAGTTTGTTCAAGTTAGGATGGTTTAAAGTTGGGTTTGCCGTTGCTTGCTTGTTATTTATATATCTCGGCTATTCCAATTACAGATTGCAAAATAGCTTTGAAAAACAAAGCATCGAACTTGCATCATTAAAATCTAAAATAGAAAACAAATCCGAGATGATGGATTTTCTCGAGAATAATGATGTTAAGGTATTTCAGCTCGCAAACCATAAAAACAGCATGAATATAAATGCAAGGCTACTCTGGGATCTTAATACTAATCATGCAATTCTCTATATAGTGGATATTCCCAAACTTAAACAGGAAAAGACCTATCAATTTTGGACTGATTCTGACAAGGGAATGGAAAGCATGGGAACTTTCACATCAAAAGGTGATGATATGATCAAAATTAAATGCATGCCCAAGCTCTCGGAAACAAAAGCATTTTATATTTCAATTGAACCTAAAGGTGGAATGCCACATCCTACAGGTCAGACATATAAGGTTGGCGAAATATAGTTAGCAACTAATAAAAGACCCAAGAAAAAAAACAAATTTAAGGGTATGTAGTCTATCAACTCTTCTCACCAAAAATAGTTACCACAACTTTTCTTGCCCCGCCCCTGTTTCTATGCTCACAAAGATATACACCCTGCCAGGTACCAAGCAAAAATCTCCCATCTTTAACTGGAATGGTAATGCTGCTTCCAAGTAGTGAAGATTTAATATGGGCCGGCATATCATCACTTCCTTCAATAGTATGAGAGTAATAAGGAGCATTTTCGGGAATCATTTGATTAAAATGTTTTTCAAAATCATATCTTACATCTGGAGAAACATTTTCATTTAAAGTGAGAGAAGCAGATGTATGACAGATAAAAATATGTGCAATTCCGGTTTTATATAATGATAATTCGGAAATTTCATCAATTATCTCGTTGGTTATAAGATGAAAACCCCTTCCCCTCGCCTTTAGATAAATCTCTTTTTGGAACCAATTTGTCATGGCTTATTCCATAAGATTAAAAAATTAAATTTTTCATGAAGATTTAGTAAATATATACGAGGAGAAAAAAATAAAAAAATATAATTAGTGATATTAAACAGGTTTTTAATTAAAATATTTTGAATAACAATCAATCTTTTATGAAAAGTTTCGCATATATAGTACTTGCCGTTTTAATTATTGTTCTAATTCTTGTAATTGGTGCTTCTATTTTTCCTGAACCATCTTGGGGAGGAATTTTATTTTATTCATTGTTTTTCCTGGGTTTAATTGGTGCAGCAGGATACTGGATATTAAATATAAAATGAGAAAATTTGTTTAAAAACCTACTTCAAACTCTTCCAATCTTGTGTGCAGCTTATCACCATAATCTAATGAAACGTTAATCGAATAAATTCCACCATCAGCATCTGGCGGAATTTCAAGAAATGCATCAATAATCCATGTACCTGGTTTAAATGTATATCTGGTAACATCTGCGAACTGTTCCTGTTTGTTTTTAAAAATCTTTCTAATGATATTCCCTTCAATAACATTATGTTGATCCTTGGGTGCCAAACAATAAGCAAATCTCATCCTCTGGTTTATTTCTTCACCCCTCAGAACTTTCTTAGGTAGTACCTCAATAGATTCAAAATAAATTCTGCTGGTCCTGCAATAATATGTTGCATATGTTTCTTCAGCAGAATTAACCTGCCTTTCCCCCGGTTTTCTGGTAGTTTTGAAAAATCTTTGCTGCATATTATCAACTTTGGCAGCTGCTCTATCCAAAACTGATATACATCCTGAGTAACTCAATACTACAAAAACTAAAAGAAAAAAAACAATACATTTTCTGCCCGTATTCATACTTACTTTCTTATCTTCCATTGCTTTTTAATTTTAGTTTTTTTAATATCTTGCGGATATAGCTCAGACTCTTTAGTCATTCCCGACACTTCGATTACTTTTGCTTCCCTTCGATTATAGACTTTTATAGGACCTTTTAATTTGTTTTGTTTTACAACTTTTTTCTTTACTGTTTTAACAGGCTTTCTTTCATTTTTAAATTGATTTTTCTTTTCGCTATTAGCCGAAACTTCAATTGTATCTCCGATCTCGTTAATTGCATCATCATTATTTAATTTTAAATCATCAAACTTATATTCTGGGGTATTAGTATTTTTACTGCCTATGACTTCTGCATTTGTGTTTGAAGGTGTAACTTTAGTATTATTAAATAAATAGATACTTAGGACAAGAAAAAGACTTAAGAATGCTAATGAAGACGCAACAGTTTTTTTTTCGACAAACTTTATATATGCCAATTCACGAAAGTTCCTGTCTCTCATAGATTCTAAAAGCTCTTCTTTAAATTCTTCAGGAGTATGAAATCTGGTCTCAGGACTTTTTGATATCCCCTTTAACACTGTTTCACTTAGCTTTAAAGGTATTCTCTTATTTAAACTCCTGGGTTGAAGCGGTATTTCTTCAAGATGTGCCTTCATGATTTTGTATTCCGAATCATAATTATAAGGAACTTTGCCTGTAAGCATTTGATAAAGAGTTATTCCAAAAGAGTAAATATCAGACAAATAAGTTGTTCCTTCACCATTTATTTCTTCCGGTGACATATATATATAAGAACCTGCGAGTGCCGTAGTTGTAACTCCTTTCTTTCCAACAAGTTTGGATATTCCGAAATCAGTCAACTTAACAGCACCGCTTTCTGAAAACATAATATTACTTGGTTTTAAATCTCGGTGGACTATCCCTTTTGAATGTAAATACGACAACGCATCAAGCACCTTTTCAGATAATTCCACGGCTTCAGAACATGCAAGGGATCCTTCTCTTTTTAATCTGCTCTCGAGAGTTTCACCTTCAACATATTCCATTACCAAATAAATATTTCCGCTTAATTCAAGATAATTATAGATGTCAACAATGTTTGGATGCGATAATTTAGCTTGTAGTCTGGCTTCATTAAAAAACCGCTCTTTCATTTTGGGATCTTCAGAAAGTTGAGGTGATAGTGCTTTAATTGCAACTATCTTTTCTATTTTTGTATGTACCGCTTTATAGACAATGCCCATTCCCCCGTGACCAATTTTTTCAATAATTTTATATTGGCCAACTTCCATGTTTATCATGCCCATCACACCTTTTATGCCCCTATTATAAATGAAATTTAAAGTATATCGTTTTTTCGTTTAAAATTAAATTATTTTAAATTTGTCTTGACCATACATATCCCTCTGTTAGAATCCAGTGTAAGGATAGATTTATGAGAGTTATAGTCGCTAAACCAAGAGGTTTTTGTGCGGGAGTAGACAGGGCAATTGAGATTGTTGAAAAAGCTCTTGATATGTATGGGCCGCCAATATATGTTCGCCACGCAATCGTTCACAACAAAAGAGTTGTAGACTCTTTAAAAGAAAAAGGCGTTGTATTTGTTGAAGAACTCAATGAAATAAAAAATAAAGGCTCAAAAGTAATATTTAGTGCACATGGCGTAAGTCCCGTAGTTTGGGATGAAGCAAAGCAACGTAATCTTGAGGCTGTGGACGCAGTTTGTCCTTTAGTTACAAAAGTACACAACGAAGTTAAGCACTATGCCGAATTAGGTTATACAATAGTATTAATCGGACATAGAAACCATGTGGAAGTTATTGGGACAAGCGGCGAAGCCCCGGAGAAAGTTGTTGTTGTTGAATCCGTGAAAGAAGCAAACCAATTAAAAGTGCCTAACCCTGATAAAATTGCATATGTTTCGCAAACAACCCTCAGCGTGGATGATACAAGAGACATTGTAAAATCCCTCAAAAAAAGGTTTCCAAACATTATAAGTCCCTCTAAACTTGATATTTGTTATGCAACCCAAAACAGGCAGGATGCTGTTAAAGAACTCGCAAAAATTTCAAACACTATAATAATTATGGGTTCTCCGGAAAGTTCTAATTCAAACAGATTGGTTGAAGTGGCAAAATCATGTGGTGTTGATGACGCTTTTTTAATAGAAGGTGCCGATAATCTCAACGCAGATATGTTTAACCAGGACATGGTAATTGGATTGAGTTCAGGGGCTTCTACACCCGAAATTGTAGTCCAGGAAGTAATTTCAAAATTAAAGGATTTTGGGGCTATTGAAATTGAAGAACTAAACATAAAAGAAGAATATACAAGGTTTCCTTTACAGGAATCACTTGAATTTACAGCCAGCCATTAAAAATTAACCATTCACTATAAGCCTTTTTCCAAAATTTATGCACGAAATTCCAAACAGATATATAGCCGAGATAGAAACTCCGGATGGTATAGAAACAATCGATTGTGAAATAACCAAAGGAACTAAAACAAAACTCTCTTTTATACTAAACATTTCTACATTCAGCACGGGTGATATTGAAAAATATCCCGATTTTAGAAAGCAGCTTCATAAAAACAATGAAATAGTTTTAGAGACCGACAGAACAGACTTAAAAAAGTTTATCGAGGATATTCTATATAATGCTTATGGAGACGGAGCAGACATATCAATAAAGGAAATAGACTTCGATTAATTATTAATATTTACTTAATAAAAAATAAACCAATTCCTATAAAAACTAGTTTATAGTTTAAAAAAATTCGGTTTTCTTAATAATTCTCACCTGAATTATCACCTAACAAAGTTTTATCTGGATATGCCCCATGTCTTACAAAGACTAGGGGTTTTACTGTAAAATCTGAATTTGTTTATTAATCCCTCCCCTTGTGTTTTCTTTAATAATTTAATAGAATTACCTGATTAGAAACACAATTCTTAAAGGAGGAATTTAAGATGAATTATTTTAAATATTTAGTTTTGGCTTTTATTATTGCTGTGCCTGTTAATGTTTTTGCAGGTGGTGATACACAAGTTTTAAATACCGATACTATAGATTTGTCTGGTATACCTGTTAACACTTTTAACACGCAGATTAGTGCATATTATGATTTAAGAGACAGAAATAGCTACATACAAATAACAAATTTTAGTCCTAATAGCATCAGAATACATGTTCAGATATTCCAGCATGACAGGGGTTGTGATGAACTTGACTTTTTTGATGATCTTACACCAAATGACACTGTTGTTTATGACATGGATAACATAGTAAAAAATAATGGACTAGCCGCACCTATTAATCTAGCAGATGATTCTTATGGCTATGTTGTGGTTTCAGATACCAGACTTGATGATGGAATAATTATGAATACATACGCTTCATTAATAGGAAACTTTAGAATTGTGGATGAAGCGGGATATGAATACAGAACAAATATGCCTGAAGAGGGTGGAAACGGCACTATATTTAGTAATCCTGGTGAATATCCTAGTGCAAGCAATTATATAGCAAATTTCAATACAGTTGATGGTGCTAATTTAGCAGATGTTGTTGGTTATGCTTATGAAAGTATTGGTGACACTTCCACTGTAACAAATATAGACGAAGGATTTAGTTTTGATATTTTTGTGTTTGATATGAACGAAGAACCTCTGTCTTGTGATCGAAGAAATTTTGCATGTGGAAATGTTATGAACTATGGTATTAATGAAGATTATTCTGCAAGCAAGGGAAATAACCTTCTATGTCCTGGTGGTGGTTTAGCTGATCCTCAAGGTGGATATATAAGTTTTGAAAACGGGGCAAACCTTGATTTTGATGGAAATTCTCCTGATATAACTGATGAGGATATATTTGTAAATTTTGTTGGTATCAATAATGGAGATGGTACTGGCAGTATGGATATTTGGATTAATGAAGAAGTTGAAGAATAAACAATATAAAAGTATTTTTTTTAATCAAAAGCTATGGGAGCCTCAAAAGCCCCATAGCTTTTTTTATGTATGAATCAGTTTTAGCTAGAAACAAAAAGCCCGAGACTAATTATCTCGGGCTTTCTAATAAAATCATCTTAAAAATGGAGGATGATAACATGAGTTATCTTTAATAATTATATTAAATTTTCCTTCTTTAAACAACCCAGAGTTAACCTAAAACTATTTTTAATATAAGCATTACCAACAAACCTAATATAAAAGTAATAGTGTTTATAAAATTAGTTTTTAAATCATCGTGATCTTTTATCTCTGGGATTAAATCTGTTGTTCCAATATATATAAAGTTTCCAGCTGCAAAGGGGATAAGGAAAGATATATCCAAATTAAATGAAACAAAATAAGTTATTAAACCACCTAATAAAAAACTTAGAGCTGATAATACATTAAAGAGAAGAGCATTTTTTTTACTCCAGCCACTTCTAATCAATACACCAAAATCCCCAAACTCTTGAGGTATTTCATGTGCAGCTGCTGCTAGCCATGATGCAATTCCTAACCTGATATCAACAATAAAAGTTCCAGCAATCGCCAGTCCTCCTATAAAATTGTGAAGACCATCCGCTATTAATATCATATAGCCCAGTGGTTTCTTACAATCTGCTTCAGCTTTTCTACAATGGTGCCAATGAAGTAACTGTTCAAGTAGGAAAAATGTTAAAAAGCCTGCTATGAGAAAAACATAAAAATTTATACTATTTCCAATTGCATTGATACCTTCAGGAATCATATGGAAGAAAGCACCGCCAATAAGTGTGCCTGCAGCAAATGCAACTGTAGGTAAAATTATTTTATCAAGAAAGTCTTTGCTTATTAAAAGAGTTAAACTGCCCACCAATGCAATAGCACTCATTAATAAACCAGCAATTACAATTACAACAAGAATATTCATGTCTTATTACCAATAGTTCAATAATGTAAAACAAATACTAATTACTTATAACAATTATTATATTATTAAATCAGAACACAATAATATTTATTAAAAAACTTATTTGTTTTTTTCTTTGTTTATTTAATCTCTCTCAACCTATCAGCCAAACCCCCCACCAGCGGGTCTCCTAAAATCCTATGATCTGGAATTTGGAAGTATTGGAAAAGTACTAGGTTCTAACCCAGTACTCCCAAAAGAATTTTGCAGTTGTGTATTATAAACAGAACCTGGGTTTGGGGGTGGGGAGAAATCGCCGCTGCATTTCATTAGTAAAAAATCCAAACGGCTGATGCAGTTTTACTCCACCAAAGGTTAGGGGTTTCATTTATTAGATTATAAATTCTGGGAGAGGTAGAAACAAAAAGGGGGCTTTTGTATGTAGGATAAGAGGCCCAGTTAAGGGCCTCTTATCCACTAAACTATTTACTAGTTAAGTATTCACCCACTTGTTTAAGCTCATCTAAGAAACGGTCTCTGTCGTACACCATACCGTTTAGATAAGTACTCCAGCCTCTTCCAACTTTTGCAAGATGTACTGCTTCTTGGATTTCTTCATCTGTAGCACCGTTTAATCTTGCTGTTCCCGCATGAAAATTAGCACAATACCAGCAATGACTTGCAGAAGCTACAGCTAAACCAATAAGTTCTCTGTATTTTGCAGGGATATGGGTGTCATCAATTAAAATATATTTTTTAAATAATGCCCATTCATTTTCAAGAGCATCATCGGGGATTTCTTCGAAGAAACCAGGTACTAAACCTATCATTTCCTTCATTTCATTATAAATACTTTCTCTAGACATAATCTCAATCTCCTATAAAAATTTATTAATAGTTTATAGATTGTTAATCAACATCACCATCACCAAATTGAGAATTAAGTGTGGTTATAGCAAGCCTCATAAAATATTCTTCAATATCCAATCCGTTCAATCCCCCTTCAAAAAAGTTAGAATGCCAGTAATCCATGCTACCGGTCCCGTCACCATTATTGATGCCTATTAAACCAACAAAGTAAGGCAACCTATAATCTACATCAACCGTTTCAATAGGAATTGATCCACAACCAGAAGGACAGTCAATATCAGCATCGGTGAATGAAATATCATAGGTAGGAAATATTCCGTCTTCAAATATTATATAACCGCCTTTTGGGTCGGCTAGTCCCCCGCCAGGGCATAGCAAGTCATTTCCTCTACTAGCCCTGTAATCCTCGTTTATACCATAGTTCATAACCTTACCGCAGGCAAAATTTCTCCTGTCACAGGATAGTGGGTCTTCATCAAGATCAAATACAAATACATTGAAATCAACACCAGGAGTAAAATTTATTACAGTATCTGCAAATGATGCAGCTTCGGGTTCAGGAAGACCAACTGGCCCTTCACCAAATTCTAAATCAANNAACTGGCCCTCCGTCATCAAGAAAATCAAAATCAAAACCAAAATCCAAAACATAGGCATAACCAACTACGTCTGCTAAAATAGCTCCGTCTACAGTGTTAAAATTAGCGTACATTGGAGTTGCAGGTATTTGTGGAAATTCATCGTCATCATCAACATCACCAGTTAGAATTATTTCCTCATCAAGATTATCAAGCAATGGAAACAAACCATGTGAAGCCATGTTTGTCCTGTACTCGTAACCTGCATTATCTATTATTCTGAAATTACCTATTAAAGCAGTAAAGAAATTTTCAAGAGCAGTTTTCGATCCTTGTTCTTCAGAATCAAAAATTCCGTTAGAAGTACTCACTACAACATAACCATAAGAATCTTCAGCAAGAGTTATTCCAACTTCAGACCCGTCATTTTGTCTTACGTCGTCCATATTGTAAACCACCGTATCGTTAGGTGTGAGCTGGTCGAAAAAATTAAGTTCCCTGCAATCCCTGTCATGCTGAAATATCTGTACATGAATAGTGATACTCACTGGTGATGTATTTGTTACCTGAATATATGAATCCCTGTCACGAAGATCGTAATATGCAGTTAAAAAATACATACTAAAATCTGTGTTTAGTTGATGTTGTGTATTGATTGTCGAACAAGAAAATTGAAAGAAAACAGCTAATACTGCTATTAAAGAAAATACCTTTTTGTATTTCATCCTAAACTTCCCCCCATAATAAGGTTATTAAAGTTGTTTATATCACATTTAACTGATTCAATCAATCATAATCATCCGTTTTCAATTCCTTTTTCTCTTTGTTCTTTTATAAAAACCCGGTGGCTTATTTGAAACCCATTTAATAAACTCATTAATTTCGGGAACTGATACTATTTTCTCTACTGTATTGTAGTTGTTTTTTAATTGATTTTCCGTTAGCACGGAATGGATTTTACTATGACAAATCCTGTGAATAAGAATTGTTTTTTTGCCGCCCTTACTTTTAGGAATAATATGATGTTTATCAAATGGTTGCTCTAATTTTCTCCTGCAAATTAGACATATTTTGTTATTGAGATTCCCATTGTTCATTAATTTAACTTATTGTAGTCATTATCTTCACTTTCACTGTTTTCATCATTTTCCATAATTCTGGTCAGTGCTTCATTGTATAGCTCGAGATATTCTTCCACAGCATTGTTTATTTTTTTATCCATCTCAAGGAGTTTATCCGAATATTTATTAGTGAGTTCCAGTTGAAGTTCAGCCATTTTTTTTACGTCCTCCTTGTCCACATATTCTTCTAAAATCCCGGAAATAAGCTCAATTATTCTGGGAGTAACATAATCAGTATGTTCCTGAAGACGTGCTTGCAACGAAGCTTCCCAGCTTGCGTATTTGAGTAAACAATAGTTAAACGGGTCAATCTTGTTATCTTTTCTGTACTCCAGCAGCTGTTTTATATATTTATTGGTTTTTTTCATTATGATTGCTCCTAAATATCAATATAATAATTATAATAAAAAAAGCAGAAAGAATTAAAAAATATGTTATTTTCTAAAAATTAATGGCATGGAAAAAGTAGCAAACTTCTTATCAAAAAATGAACTCGATCTATCTATATTATCAAATAAATATTTTTTAATTGTACTAATCTATCTTAATAAAGAGAATAAGCCTGTTAAGATCAATGAAATATCCGAGTCATTAAACATATCTTCTAAAAAATTAAATCAATATATCGACTATCTGATTAGAATCGGATACGTAGAGAAAACCAATAAATTAGACCGTTCAAAAAAACCGCCTTTTATTAATACTTTCTATAAAATTAATGATGAGAAATTCAATAATTTGTTAAATGTATTCCGATCTTTATTAAAAATTTTGAATCTGAATTAAAATTAAATTAATGAGTATATTCAAACTAGCCCCAACGGGATTTGAACCCGTGTTTCAGCCTTATGAGGGCTATTATTTAGCTAATTAATACCAAACCATACTAGTCCATATTAAAATACGACCACCCAATCCTACTGCAATTATTACAATTTTTAAAAACAGTACTAACAGATATAAATCTATACTATTAAGTACTATATGGACACCTATACGGACACCTCTAGCAAAATCTTAAAAGTATAATCGTAAAATATTAAGAATGGCGACGGTTGTAGGAATAAATAATCTAAAATCAAGAAAATAATTAGGGGATCGTATAAAGCAGGAGAATTTAATATAATCACTAATGATAAGTTTTATCCTTATCATTCTCCTTTATTAAGAGACTTTATAATAGAAAGCCCGAGATATTAGTCTCGGGCTTATTAAATTGTAATTAATTACAAGTTTAGAAAAACTTATCCACCGCCGCAGTTGTCTCCACCACCTTCACATCTAAATCTACACTCATCCATACTGCCTGTTCCATCTCCATTATTAAGACCTACTAAACAAACAAATTCAAAACTATCGTCTTCTGGATCAGGGCGGTTATCTAAAGGAGATAATGCAGAAGCATTTTCTAAAGAAATATAGCCATTTGTCTGTCCTGGTGAAAGACCAGCTCCTTCACATAATAGGTTGTTTCCTCTGCTTGCTGGGTAATCCTCGTTAATACCATAGTTCAATACTACGTCTGGACCACATCCAAAAGTTTTTTGATCGCAGGAAATCGGCTCTTCATTCTCATCAAATTGAAATACTGAAAAAGTAATACCTGTTTTTTCATTATATACCTGATCTTCTTGTCCACCAGGAATATTATCAAGTCCAGATATGGTTCTATCGTCTTCAACTAGGAATCCTACTACATCAGCATATTTAGCACCATCCACAGTATTAAATGGTATTATTACATCTGCTACATCACCACCAGGAGTGGGGGGACCACCTTCAATTAAATTCTCGGAACTATCATCTGTTACAAGATTCATTCTGTATTCGTACCCAGCATCATCAATTATTCTTACATTTCCTATTAAAATCTTATAAGGATCTTCAACTGATCTATCATTACATTCATAGGCAGAAATTGCCACATACCCGTAAGAATCATCATTCAAGTTTACAGGAACTTCGGAACCATCATTCCTCCTTAAATCATCCATATCATAAATGACAGTATCGTTAGCTGTTAGCCGGTCTTCAAAATCTAATTCAGTACAACCCTGATCCTGCTGGAATATTTGGATATGCACACACACTGGAAATGTTCTATCAGGGCGAGGATTTTGATTATTAGCAGTTACTTGAATATAAGTTTTTCTGTTTCTTAAATCATAGTAAGCATATACTTCTTCATCATCTTTATCAGTTTGCATAAAATCAACATTGCTTTGGACAAATGCCTGACCAAAAACATTAACTGGCAACGCAATTATCAAAGCCAAAACTAAATATTTAAAAAACTTCATCTTAAATTCCTCCTTTAAGATTCGGACATAAATTTTTATAATACTATTAAATTAATGAAGATATTGCAAGGGCTATATATGAGTTGGAAAGAAAAACATTTAATGAAGTGAAGAGTCTGATAATGGCGACGGGTGGATTTGAACCACCGACAAATGCCTTATGAGGGCTGCGTCCTAAACCAGGCTAGACGATGGGGCCTTAATCAGAAGAGTACCAAACTCTATCATATATGTCCTTTAATTCAAAACATTCTCTTATTTAAAAATATATTGAGCACGATTATCACAAATGCGATATAATTAATCATTAAGATTCTGTTAAGATTGTTAATCATCAGCTTAATTATTAACTTCACTGCTTTTTTAACTACTCCAAATACTTCCTTAGCCAAAGAAGATGTATCAAGCGACTGCCTGGAATGTCAGACTCATGAACCGGGACTTAGATGCAATGAAGAAATTAACAAAAATGGAAGTTTGGATAGCTTGGTATCAAAACGATGCAAATATTTCATGCAATCTAACTATGAATAGTTAAATAAATTATAAAAAGATAATCTCTTCAATTTGCTATATTTATACTTTTTTAACCCTTTACAACATAGTCAATTTATATAATTATATTCCTTCAGACTATTAAATAAACAGTTTTTCTTATAAAAATTCTTATATAGTTAAGTGAGTAAGGCGATAACCAAAGATAAATTCGAAGCGGTATTATTTGATCTTGATGGTGTATTAACCCCAACTGAAAAAATACATGCAGCATGTTGGAAAGAAATGTTTGACAACTTTTTAAGAAATTATTCAAAACAAAACAACACCGAATTTAAAGAATTTGAGATAGAAAGTGACTATTTGAAATATGTTGATGGAAAACCAAGATACATGGGCGTTAAAGACTTCCTTGAATCAAGGAACATAGATTTGGAAGAAGGACATCCTGATGCTCCATCTGATGAAATTTCAATATGTGGTCTTGGAAATAAAAAAAATGAGCTTTTTAATAAAAAAATAAAAAATGAAAAAGTTGAAGTCTATAATGGATCGTTAATGCTGGTTAATGTATTAAAGGAAAATGGATTTAAGTTGGCAGTTGTATCCTCGAGCAAAAATTGCAAAAAAATACTGTCTTCAGCTAAATTAGATAAATATTTTGAGATAGTCGTTGACGGTCTTGTTGCTGATCACCATGGTTTAAAAGGAAAACCGGATCCCGAGACCTACATGGAAGCATGTAAGCTTCTATCGGTCAGCCCCATCAAATCTGTAGTTATCGGAGATGGCATCTTCGATAACTACAGATTTGATGGGGCTGACCGATANNTAGTTATCGAAGATGCCATCTCCGGAGTACAGGCGGGAAAAAACGGAAATTTTGGTCTGGTTATTGGGGTTGCAAGAAAAAATAATGAAAATGAACTAATCGAAAATGGAGCCGATATAGTCGTTAAGGATCTTGGAGAATTGATATAATGATTCACAAAAATAAATTAGAAATGCCTCGCCATATTTACCCCGTCGACCCATGGAAAATAATTGAAAAGCGATATTACCCTAAATACCTGCCTCAGACAGAAACATTATTTTCCACAGCTAATGGCTATTTTGGTTTTAGGGGAGTATTTGAAGAAGGTCAGCCTGTTCATGAAAATGGTATTTATATAAATGGTTTTTATGAAAGCTGGCCAATTACTTACGGTGAAGAGGCATTTGGATTTGCTAAAACAGGTCAGTCCATAATAAACGTCACAGACTCAAAAATTATAAAACTTTATGTAGACGACGAACCTTTTTATCTTCCCACGGCAAATATAATAAAGTTTGAACGTACGCTTGATATGAAAAACGGAACACTCGACAGGGAAATAATCTGGGAAATGTCGTCAGGAAAACGGATTCTCATAAAATCAAGGAGACTTGTATCACTGGTACACCGACACCTTGCATCAATATCTTATGAAGTTACAGTCCTAAACTCCAAAGCGCCTGTAGTAATCTCATCGGAGATTATTTGTAATGACATCATTGATGAGGTTACAGAAGACGGGGATCCCAGAAAGGGAAGAAAATTTCCATACAAGGTTTTAACAAGTGTTCTTCACTACATAAGAGATACCAGAATTATTCTTTGCCATTCAACTAAAAACAGCAATATGACAGTAGCAAGCGGCATCGAGCACACTCTTGACACAAAATGCACTTATTCCCATCTAAGTGAATGTTCCCCTGACAATGGCAAAGTTATTTTTATGATCGACGCCCAGAAAAACAAACCCATTCATTTAACAAAATATTTAACATATCATACAACAAGAACCGCACCTCATACTTCCGATGAGCTATGCGAAAGAGCAAAAAGAGCATTAAGCAGGGCTAAAAAATTTGGTTTTTCAGACCTTTTAACTGGTCAGAGAAAATATTTAAATGACTTCTGGAAGAAAAGTGATATCAAAATAGAAGTAAACAAAAAATACGAAAAAGACTCAAAAAATGAACTTCAGCAAGCGGTAAGATTCAGTCTTTTTCATATTTGTCAGTCAACTGCAAGAGTTGAAGGTGCTGGAGTACCTTCCAAAGGACTAACCGGGCAGGCCTACGGAGGTCATTACTTTTGGGATATGGAAATTTACCTTATGCCTTTTTTAATCTACACACAACCCTTAATCGCAAGAAACTTACTTAAATTTAGGTATAACATGCTGGATAAAGCCAGAGAATATGCCAAAAGGTTAAATCAAAAGGGTGCAATGTTTCCCTGGAGAACTATCAACGGAGAAGAAGCATCAGCTTACTATGCCGCCGGAACAGCGCAGTACCATATCAATGCAGACATAATTTATGCTCTTAAAAAATACGTGATTGCCACAGGAGATATTGATTTCTTATATGAGTTTGGTGCTGAAATGCTGGTAGAAACCGCAAGGTTGTGGTGTGACCTCGGTTTTTATTCTGAAAGAAACGGGAAACACTTTTACATCCACAGCGTAACAGGACCAGATGAATACAACGCTGTTGTAAACAACAATGCTTATACAAACCTAATGGCCAGAGAAAATTTAAGATTGGCAATTAACACAATTGAATCGGTAAGAAAGATAAAACCGGATATTTTTAAAGATATTGTTCATAAAACTAATCTTGATCTCTCGGAAATCGAGGACTGGAAAAAGGCTGCGGAGCATATGTACATACCATATGATAAAGAGCTTGGTATTCATCCACAAGACGACGATTTTTTAAATAATGAGAAATGGGATTTTGATAATACACCGATAGAGAAGTATCCACTGTTGTTAAATTATCACCCACTTGTAATTTACAGACACCAGGTAATTAAACAGGTTGATCTTGTACTCGCACTTTTTCTTTTAAATAATGAATTTACGAAAGAGGAAATGACAAAAAACTTTAATTATTATGACCCTATAACAACAGGCGATTCATCGTTATCCGTTAGTATCCAAAGCATAGTAGCATCCAAAATTTCTCAAATGAAAAATGCCATGGAATATGCAAAATACGCCCTTTTTATGGATTTGGGAGATATTAGCGGAAATGTAAAAGACGGGTGTCATATAGCTTCTATGGGCGGTACCTGGATGATATTTATATTTGGTTTTGCAGGTTTTAGCAATGCTGGTGGAAAACCTACATTCAATCCAAACCTTCCAAAACAACTTGAAAAAATAAAATTAAACCTGACATTAAAAGATAATTTAATTGAAGTTGAAATAAGTCAGAAAACAGCTAAATACACTCTTAAGAGAGGTAAGGGTATAGAAATAACACAAAAAAATAAAGAATTTAAGATAGACCAGAATAATCCAACAAAAACATTGAGAATTTAAATTCTCATTTTATTTAATTCTTTTTTAGCCTCTTTTATCATACTTTTAACATTTTTTGTTGATGTTCCACCATATGAGCTCCTGCTCTCAACAGAACCCTCGACACTTATATACTCAAAAATATCAATCTCTAACAAAGGTGAAAACTTTTTAATTTCATCAAACTCCATCTCTTCAAGTTCAATTCCCTTTTTTTCTGCAAAAGCAACAGCTTTCCCAGCAACTTCATGTGCATTCCTAAATGGCATGCCCTTTTTAGCCAGGTAATCTGCAATATCGGTAGCGGTGATAAACCCTCCTTTTAGGGTCTTTTCTATATTTGCTGCTTTGATTTTTAATCCCTTTAACATTTCAATATTTAAATTGAGACAGTCTTTTACAGTATCCACAGTATCAAAAAGCGGCTCCTTATCTTCCTGCATATCCCTGTTGTAAGAAAGTGGCAATCCTTTCATAAGGGTCAATACTGCATTGAGATTCCCGTATACCCTTGCTATTTTGCCTCGTGTCAATTCGGACATGTCGGGATTTCGTTTCTGAGGCATAATGCTCGATCCGGTTGTAAATTCGTCTCCAAGATCAATGAAATCAAACTCTTTTGTAGACCATAGAACAAATTCCTCTGAAAGTCTGCTAAGATGCATAAGTAAAGCAGAAGAACAAAATATAAATTCAGCTATATAGTCGCGGTCACTAACAGTATCTATGCTGTTTTTGGTAATACCGTCAAAAGCCAGCAAATCAGCTGTCATTTTTCTATCAATCTGGAAAGATGTACCGGCTCCGGCACCTGAACCAAGCGGATTTAAATTAAGCCTTTTAAGACAATCGCTGAACCTTTCATGATCTCGTTTAAGCATTTCAAAATAAGCCATCATGTGATGGGAGAGTAAAACAGGCTGCCCACGCTGCATATGGGTGTATAAAGGCATTATTATATCTATATTTTTTTCTGCGGTATTAATAAATTGGGCAGACAAATCCGCTATAAGATTTAAAATCTCATTAATCTCTTTCCTCATATAAAGCTTAGTATCGACAATAACCTGATCATTCCTGCTCCTTGCGGTATGAATCTTCCCTCCCACGTCTCCTATTTTTTCAATTAACCTTCTTTCAATATTCAAATGTATATCTTCTAGTTCCTGCTTATATTTAAACTTTCCGCTTTCTAATTCCTTATGAATCTCTTTTAACCCTTTAATTATTGCTTTGGAATCCTTTGTCGAAATAATTTTCTTTTTAGCAAGCATTGTTACATGCGCAATACTTCCCTCGATGTCCTGCTCATACAAACGCTTATCAAAACTGATCGATTCAGAAAACTTCTCCGCAATTTTATGTGTGGACTTGCTGAACCTTCCACCCCAGGCCTTTTTACTCACTTTTTTCACCTTCTTTACCATTTTGCTCGTATAATTTATTCATAAACAATGTTTGCGTAGGATAAGCAAAATCAATCTTCTCATCAATAAATCTTTGTAATAATCCCAGATTTATATCCTGTTGTACAATTGCATATTCAGAATAATCAGAACTTGATACATAATATACAATTTCAAAATTTAAGGAAAAATCTCCGTATTCTTTGAAAAATGCCCTGTCAAACCTTGCTTTGGAAATATTGTCTATAACATCTTGTATTATTTCAGGAACTTTTTTTAATTTTTCAACTGGAGTATCGTATGTAAGACCAATATTAAACAAAACTCTTCTCTCGTTCATCCTCTTATAATTCTTGATCCTGCTTTGGAGAAGGTCATTATTTGAAAATATTAATTGTTCGCCGGACAAACTTCTCACCCTCGTTGTTTTTAATCCAATATCTTCAACATCACCCATCAGATCATCAACAATAATGAAATCCCCTATTTCAAATGGCCTGTCAAGAATAATCGACAGTGAAGCAATAAGATCACCAAGCACATTCTGAACAGCAAGGGCTATGGCAATACCACCTATACCAAGTCCTGCTATAAGGGTTGTAATATCAAATCCAAAGTTATCAATTATTATTAAAACAACGGCTATCCATAAAACTACTTTTATTACAAATCCAACTGATTTTATTTGAGTTATGGTAGCTCCTGCTTTAAATTCAAGACCACTTATTTTTCTTTTTACAAAGTAATTTACAAACCCGCTTGCCCAGAAGCCAAATTGAAGAATTAAAGCGATTATAATAATATTTAGCCTTATTTTTGCCAGTTCGTCCGTGACATTCAGAAATAAAGTTGAAACAATAAGAGAAAATACAATTAAGAGAACAAAGCTTGTCTTTTCAAGCAATTCTGCGATTAAATCATCAATATCATTATGGGTTTTAAGGGCGAGTTCCTTGAATAATTTTATTAGTTTTTTTATTACAACATTCAATACCAGTGCAACCACAATAGCTATGCCAAAAGTCAGGAACCAGGTTTGCAGTGTATTGTCCAAATATGTTTTATTTAATATTTCGTGTATTTCCAATCTGATTTCTCCATGAATTGTTATATTTATATTCTTAGGTTTATATATGAAAAAGCAATATATGATAAGAAATTTTTAAAAGGAACTCCCCTCTTGTTTTAAAAATTCAATTTCTTGTGCTGTTGATTTCCTTCCCATAATACTGTTTCTGTGAGGATACCTTCCATATTTTTTTATTATATCAAAATGTTTAATTGCAAATTCGTAAGAATTATTAATAATTGAATAAATATCAGGATTTGAGCTGCACTCGTCTGCTAATTCCCTGTAGATTCTTATACATTCCTGTTGATCTTCCAAATTTTCCGAGTGCATAAATGGCAAATAAAAAAATATCCTTTCTATAGGCAATAATTTTTTATAAAACCCTTTTTCTATCCCTTCTTTAGCAGATTCCAAAGCTAATTCATCTTGTGTGAATGCTTTTAGTGTATCTCTGTAAATATTCCTTGAAAACTGGTCTAAAACAATTATGAATGCCAACATACCTAGAGGATCTTCTTTCCACTCACCTAATTCACCCAAAACTGCTAAATTGACATATTTTTCATAGTTCTCTTTTATAAATTCATCCAACTTATGATCCTTCGACCACCACATAATCTGCTTTTCTTTACTGGGAATACCGCTTTTATCAAGTTTTCCAAACCAAAATAAAATGATTTTCTCAATAATCCCTTTTTCATACATAATTTTATTAATTTTTTATAAAATTATAAGAATTATCCAGTTAAATTTTTCTCATAAATACTATCACCTACGTGTAAAAATTCATAATATATTTAAAATAAGTTTAATAATTACAAATTTTAAGAACTTAACATATTGCTTTAATTATGGACTATAACACTACAAGAAAAAAAACTTTTTAAAAATAAAATTTTTTTAATGCTAATTGCCTGAATTTATTAAATTTTATCCTTAACAGAAAATTAATATAAAAAAATAGCCTTGACATACACAAGATATTGTGTTTGAATTGTATCCTAATACAAGATAATGTCATAAACTGACTAGAGCGCTCACTTCAGAATATGTAACTACCCTAAGGAGGATTTGCTTAATGGCAAATGAAAAACATACTTCAGAACACACTAATGGAAATGGTATTATTGATCATGAGGACTTGCAACAACAGCTAAAAGAAGAAATAGAAGAGGAGCTAAAGGAACAGAGCGTAAACTATTCAAATGGTATCATGAACATACCTAAAGAAACAATAGATGCATTTGGTGGTGACGAGCTGAGGGCTAGGGTTTTTTATGAAAAATATGCCCTTCGAAACATGGATGGTGAAATAATTGAGAAAACACCAAGTGACATGTGGCACAGAGTTGCAAGAGAAATAGCATCCCCTGAAAAAAACAAAAAACTCAAAGAGGAATGGAAAAAAAACTTTTACTGGCTTTTGTCTGACTTTAAATTTATTCCGGGAGGAAGAATTCTTTTCGGTGCCGGACAGAAGAGAAGGGCAACACTATTAAACTGCTATTATATGCCTATTAAGGAAGATTCTATAGAAGGAATATTTGAGTGGTGCAAAGAAGCGGCGAGAACTTATTCTTTTGGTGGTGGAGTAGGAACAGATATTTCTATTCTCCGACCAAAGGGAGCACCCGTAAACAACTCTGCAATATACTCCACAGGTGCAGTATCATTTATGGACCTTTTATCCACAACAACCGGAACAATCGGTCAGGCTGGAAGAAGAGGTGCACTAATGATCACAATCAATGTCGATCATCCCGACATTCTTGATTTCTTGGATATCAAGAACGACAAAGAAAGAACTAAAGTTCAGTTTGCTAATATATCCGTAAAAGTAAACGATGAGTTTATGAAAGCAGTTGAAAACGACACTGATTTTGAACTTAAATTTACTAATAAAAAAGTTGATATCAGAAAAAAAGTAAGAGCAAGGGATATCTGGGAAAGGCTTGTTAAATCAGCATGGTCCTCTGCAGAACCAGGTCTTATATTCTGGGACACTGTAAAAGAATATTCGCCCACCGAATACAATGGTATGGAAGTTAACGGTGTGAACCCATGCAGTGAACAAGCTCTCGAAGATTACGGAAACTGTTGTCTTGGAAATGTAAACCTTTCAACTTTCGTTAAAAACGCTTTCGAAGATAATGCTTCCATTGATTGGGAAAATCTTGAAAAAGCCTTTAAATACAGCGTTAGATTCCTAGACAATATACTTGACTACAATATGCTCAAACACCCCATAAGCTATCAGACAGACGCTTCAACACGTTCAAGAAGAATAGGTGTAGGCTTTACAGGTTTTGGAGATATGCTTGCAAAACTTAATATAAAATACGACACTGAAGAAGCAGTAGAATTTACAGATAAGATGTTTGAACATATTAAAAACATCGTATATGAAGCAAGTTCTGATCTTGCAGGAGAAAAAGGAAGTTTTCCTGCTCTTGATGTTGAAACTCATTTGTCACAACCCTTTT
>JABAOE010000295.1_pt1 | contig 32990 bp, 24 predicted proteins | sample 7062141 | NCBI WGS metagenome assembly JABAOE01 (sample SAMN14538627, study PRJNA623070) | marine sediment metagenome | biome: marine biome [ENVO:00000428]; feature: marine pelagic biome [ENVO:01000023]; material: deep marine sediment [ENVO:00002113] | place: India: Gulf of Khambhat ...
GGATCGACGAGCGCCAAGTTCAACGGATCCACGCCTCCAGGCTGATTCACACCCATCGAGTCGATGGCGGCGAGAACCTGGGCGCGATCCGACGTGAAGTTGAGCAACGGGCGCACGCCGATGGTCGTGGCGTAGGTCGTCACCGCCACGAGGTCACGATCGTCGATCGAATCGGCGACGATCTCGCGGGCCGCGAGCTTCGAGCGCTGCAGCGACCCGACGTCGCTGAAGGAGAGATCGAACAGCAACATGAAGTAGCGCGGCGGGATCGCGGCCGGAGCCTCGCCCGTCCGCCCCGCCGACGTCGCTCCCTCGACGGAGAGGCTCACGTCGTGGACGTCGAAAGCGGCGATGGGGACCTTCTTGCCGTCGACGAGGACCTGGAAATCGTCGGCCGTCAGGCCTCGGACCGGCTCACCCTTGCGCGTCACCTGCACGGGGACGTCGACCGCGACGACGCTGACGCGCTCGGATGTCTGTGGGACGGAGGGAAGTGTCGTCACCATCAGAACGGCAAAGAGAACCGTGTGACAACAACGCCTGGAGTACGTCTTCATCGGAGGCTCCTCGCGCGGGCGAGCCGCACCAAGGATTGTACTCCTCGGAGAACCGCGGTGGCGCCGGCATTCGGCGCCCGCGTGGCGAAGCGCTCCGCTTCAAAAAAAAAGAGGGGGCCGAAAGGCCCCCTCTCGAATCGATCGAATGAACCGATCAGCGACAGGTCTTGTTGCTGGGCGGCCCCTTGCACTTGTTGGAGCAGCAGGTCGCGTCACTCGAGCAGGATGCGCCGGGCGGGTCGCCGCCCGGGTTCACGCAACCGCCGCCGCCGTCACATTCCGGTGCGGCCGAGCAATCCTCGGCCCCATCGGTGTCGTCGCAGTCGGTCGCGCCGTCGCAGTCGTTGTCGACGCCGTCGCTGCAACTGGCGGGTGTCGTCGTGCAACCCGCCGGATCCAGGTATTGCTCGACCTGGGGGAAGTAGAAAGCGAGCGCGCCGTCGATCGTGTGGTTGTTGGAGTTGCAGACGTTGCTGCAGTTGCCGCCGCCGGCCGGGCAGCAACCGGTCAGCTGGCCGACGATCTCTCCGTCCACATTGACGACCGGGGAACCGCTGCTGCCGCCTTCGGTCGCGCCGAAGACGTCGTCACTGTAGATGAACTCGCCGCGCGGCGTGTTGAGACAGGTACCGATATTCGTGTCGACCGCATGCTCGGAGTAGGCCTGCGGCGCACCGGACGGGTGGCTGATGCGGTGCAGCGCGGCCCCGCCGGTGAATGCGATAGGAGTACTGTTCCAGCCGAGGTAAGTACTTCCGGCCGGCGGATTCTCGTTCAACCGGAGCAGGGTGTAGTCGCCGTCCCGGCTCGTCGACATGATGCTGGCGCCCGTCGTCTTCGGAGCCGGCGCGGGGTCGTAGGAGCCCGCGGGACAAGGGCCGCCGCAATTCATCTGGTACTGGAAGAACGCCTCGAGATTCCTCGCGGCGCGGTTGCCGCTCAGGCAGTGATTCGCCGTCAGGAAGTAGGGGATCTCGGAACTGCCGTCCGTGTCGGCGATCAGGCCGCCGCTGCAGATGTAGATGCAGCAGCCCGCGATCCAGAGCATCTTCGCCGCGGCGCTCTCGGCCGCGGTGGCCGGTCCGCTGGGCTGGCAGGTCGCGTTCTGAACGCAGCTCGCGTTGTACCCGCACAGATCGTCGTTGCCCCTCGTGGTCGGCAGATCGCCTCCGGCGAACGACTTGCCGATGTGGCCGATCTCGGTGATGCTCATCGACATTTCGGAGAGCTCGGCGCGCGCTCCCGGCCCGAAGTGCCGTACGAGCAGGATCCCGGTGTCGGACATGATGGACGGCAGCCACAAGTCGCCGTCGTCGTTCGGCCCGCTTTTCTGGAACGGGCCGTACGCCTCGCCGTCGAGGCTGTAGAAATAGAGATCCGCGTCGGCGGGAAGGTTGAACTCGTTGACGTGAACTCGGATGCCGTAGGCACCGGGTGAGCTGACGGCCCGGGCCCAGACGAAGCCGCCGTCTCGGGTCATCTGGAAGACGCCGTCGCCGCTGCACGTCGCGCGCCGTTGGCCGCGTCCGGTGTTCTCGCAATGGACCGTGATCGGCTCCGCGAGCTGTTTCACGAGTCCGACCCGCAACGGCCCGCGGCCCGCGGGGTCCACCCGGTCGACGTCGTCGAGCTCGGCCTCGGTCAGCTGCACGGAGATGGGGTCGGACAGGACACTGGCCGGTGTCTGCCCGATCAGCCAGGCGTGAAGATCCGCCTGGTTCGCGAAGTATTCATCGACCGTCACGCCCCGGGTCGACTGCTGCGGGCCGACGCGCTTGCCGACACCGTTTCCTTGGGCGAATGTCACGCCGAACGCGAGCATCACGCAAAGTGAGATCAAAAAGCTTTTCCGAACCCTGACTTGCATACCAACCCCTCCGGATCGAGACAGTCGAAAGCCCTGCCGTTTCGATTTGACTCCACAACCCCCCACGGAACAGGAAACCTACGGCTAGGGAAATCGATCGGCCGCCGCGGTGTCAAGAAAAACCTTCCCCGGAATAGCGGAATTAGAAGTTTGGGGGCTGCAAGCCTCAAACTCCGAGCACGCGGCGCGACAAGTCGAGCCCCGGCGCCTCGTAGCCGTAGCCGCTCGCCATGACGCGGGCGAGAGCGACGAGGTGATCCCAGCGCGCCTCGGGGCGTGTCCGTGCGAACTCTTCGGTCGCCGTGAGGAAGTACTTCTCATGATGCAGCGCCCCGTCGAACCGAACCGCGGGTTCGATCAACGTCGCGATCAGCTCTTCCGGATCGCCACCGAGCTTGCCGTAGCGCTCGGCGAGGGCGGCGGACATCGTCTGGTCCCGTCCGCGCATCGTCTCGGCGAGGGCACCCAGCAACCTGTCGGCGACGACCCCCTCGGCGGCCTCTCGGGCGCTCGCGTGGTGCGGTGTCGACCTGTTCATGTGGCCCGACTGGCCCGCGGTGTGCCACGCGGCGGTCACCAGACAGGCGTTCGCGTTCGACGGCTCGGTGGCATCCGCGATGCCGCGCCATGCGTTGGCCGAATCCGCCGCGTGGACGCCGACCGACGCGCCGTGGACGCTACCCCGCGGCTTGTCGTCGGAGCCGCTCGAGCGGCCGGGGTCGTGGAGCAACAGTCGAACGGAAGCGATCGACAGCGCTTCACCGATGTCGTCTCGCGCGACGCCTTGGCCGAGCAGCGTGGCGACGTGTCGCGCTGCATCGTCACGACCGGACGCGAAGACGACCTGGGCAACCTCCTCGAGCTCGCCCGCCGACAATCGTTTCGTCCGGGCGATGGAACGATCCAACCCGTGGGTCTCGATCAGCTCCGGAAGCAGCTCGCGGATGGCGGGCGCCCGACGCCCGCGGCGACGGCGACCCTCGTCGCGGTCGATGCAGTGACGCAACACCTGGCGCAGGAGCACCTGGGCGTTCTGCTCCCCGGCCAGACGCAACATGTCCCAGGAGCGGTAGGCCAGCACGACCTGGTGCACGTCGATGTTGTCGCGCACCAGCGGCTGCAGCGAGGCGTAGGCCGCCTTCGGGCCAAGTGTCGCAACCTTGGCGAACGTCGCCTCGGCGGAGTCGAACTCCCCTTTCCGTCCCGCGGCGAGCAGTCGCGCGTGCGCGTCGCCCTCGACGGCCGCTGCCGGTTGAACGCGGCGAAGGACCTCGTCGCGGCGTCCGCCCTGGGCCTGGATGCGCCGGGCGTTCCGGTGCAGCACCTTGAAGATCGGGAGCGCGGCCTCGTTGTCCGGCAACCGACGAGCCATCGCCAGCGCGGGAACGATGGCCATGAAGCAGTGGTAACCGGTGTAGTCCTGACCGCCGAAGGTCCGTGCGTTCGCGAGCGCCGCCGCCGTGGCGAGCGTCGGCAGGTCGACACCGGCTTCGAGCTGCGCCTTCAGCTTGGGCATCAGGGCATCCGCCTGGGTTTCCTGCAGCAACGCGACCAGCGGTTCCAACTTGCCGAACGAAAGACGATCGGTCTCGTCGGCGTGGATCAACGTGATGAGGTCGAGCTCGTCTGCAACGGCCCACCCTCCGGCGGACACGAGCATGCCGACCCCGACCTTGCCCAGGAACTCGCGACGATCGTAGCTGCTCATCCGGAGGCCCTCCGAGGAACTCCTGACAGGATGCACCCGTAACGGTCGTTTACGTCGTAAAGACTTGTAAAGCGCGGCAGTGTCGCGGCACGACGATGTGACGCGTCAACGGGCGGTCAAAGCTCGATCGTTCTCCGCTTTCACGTGCCCGACCGCGATCTCACCGAGTCGCCGGCCGAGGTCTCTCGCCTTCGCATCGGCGGCGTTGCAGAACACGACGGTGGACAGCGAGAGACGTGGGAAGCGGAAGTACGAGCTGGTGAAGCCGACCCATCCGCCGTTGTGGCCGATGACGGGTTCGCCATCCCGACGGCCGACCATCAGGCCGTAGGCGTACTTGATGTCGTTGTTCTCCTGCTGGGTGACGATCGCGTCGGGATGGGGCGTCGTGATGACTTCGATCAAGTCGTCGCCGCCCTTGCCGAGCTTGTTGTCGTCGAAGTTGCGATCCCAGGCGATGAAATCGTCGAGGCTCGAGTAGATTCCGCCGTCCCCGACCCAACTCAGGTTGGTCATGAAGATCTGGTACTTGCCGTCGACGAGCTTGTAGCCGTCGGCACGGTGCGGCACGACTTCGTCCACGTTGTCGTTGAAGAAGGTCTGGTCCATGCCGAGGGGGCCGAAGATCTCCTGTGCACCGAAGTCGCGTAGCGACTTGCCACCCGTCTTCTCGATCACCTGGCTGAGCAGGAAGTAGCCGAGGTTGGAGTAGCGCCAGCGCGTGCCGGGCGGGTCTACCAGGTCGGCCGCGGCCACCGCGTCGTAGAACTCCTCGATTGTCCAGAAATCCCACGCGCCGAAACGGAACGGCTCGCCGTTCGATTTGGTGAACGCCTCGTGATCGTAGTCTCCCATCCCGGCCAGGTGATGGACCATCTGGCGCACCGTGACCTTGTGCCCGTAGTCCGTCAGATCCGGCAGGTAGGTGTGGACATCGGCGTCCAGATCCAGGTCGCCGCTCTCGGCGAGCAACGCGACCGCCATCGCGGTGAATTGCTTCGACACCGACCCTGTCCGGAAGACCGACTTGGACGTGATCGGGATCCGGTGCTCGAGGTTGGCGAATCCGTAGCCGGCCTTGTGCACGTACTCGCCGTCGTGGATCACGCCGACGGCGCAGCCCGGCCGGTCGCCCTCGGTGAACGGTTCGAACAGCGCGTCGATGGAAGCGCTCAAGGACGCGTCGGACGCGAGCGCAGATGTCGCGCCGAACATCGCTAGAAGCACAAGCGTGGCTGCAGGTCGTGCGGTCATGGCTCCTCGATCCCCGGGCGGCGCCTCTCGATGGCGAGTGAATCAAAATTGTAGTGCAGAGATCCGCGGGAGGCTAAGCGGGGTCAGAGCTTCTCGAAGATCGCCTGGAAGCGCGGGTGATCGCGCAGCGAGTCGAGATCGGGGTCGTTCTCCATCCACTCGCGGTAGCTCGTGGCCCGCTCGAGGCAGTCCAGCGATTTGTCCGCTTCGCCGAAAGAGGCGTAGACACAGCCGACGTTGTAGAGCACACCGGGGTCGTCGGGATCGATCTCCAGCGAGCGGGCGAGCCACTCCAGGCCCGGTTCCTTCTCCCCGAGGGCGCAGAACGCAGCCGCCCCCAGGTACAGGGGTCGCGGGTCGTCGGGGTGCATCTCGTGGTAGGACTTGATGACGTTGAGCGAGTTGCGGTAGGCGGCGGTCGCGTCGGCGTCGCGTTTGAGCGCCTTGTAGCACTGGGCCAGGAAAATCGGCGCCTGGTAGTCCTCCGGGCTGACCTCGGAGGCCCGCGCAAACAGCGTCGCCGCATCTTCCACCTTGCCTTCGGCGAATCGCGCGCGTGCGTAGAAGTAGTGCGCCTCGAAGAGCTTGGGGTCCAGCCGGATTGCCGTTTCGAACTCTTCCGCCGCCTGGTCGTACTCGCGCCGCAACGACGCGGCCAGCCCTCTGGAGGCGTGCGCCTCGGCGAGGTCCGGCTCCAACTCGACGGCGCGCTTGCTCGCCGCATCCGCCTCTTCGAGGTTCGCCTCGCTGGAGTCGAAGTACATGTAAAGGAATGAGCAGCAATCCGCGACACCGGCGTAGGCCCGGGCGTAGTTGGCGTCGATCACGATGGCCCGTGCGAACATCTGCCGCGCGAACTCGTAGCCCTGGCGGCGGAACTGGTGGAAGAACTGCCGACCGCGTAGGTAGAGATCGTAGGCCCGCACGTCGGGCGTGTCTTCTTTTTTCTTGGGCGCGGCCTTCTTCTGGTCACCCAGCATGACCTGCAGCGCCCCGCCGATGGACTGCGAGATCTCGTCCTGGATCTCGAACACGTCCTCCAACTGTCGGTCGTAACGCTCGGCCCAGACCGAGTGTCCCGTGCGCGTTTCCACCAGGCGGCCCGTGATACGCAGGCGTTTTCCCGCACGCCGCAGGCTGCCCTCCAGCACGTGCGTCGCACCGAGCTTTCGCCCCACCTCGGCGGAGGACGCGTCCTTGTCGCGGAAGCCGATCACCGCGGAGCGCGAGAACACCTTGAGCCCCTCGATGCGAGACAGCTCGGTGATGATGTCCTCGGTGATGCCGTCGCGGAAGTACTCGTCGTCCTCCGATCGGCTGAGGTTCTCGAAGTAGAGCACGGCCAGCGACTTTTCCTGTTGAGCTGAACCGGATGTCTCCAGCTTCTTGAGCGCGTCGATCACTTCAGCCATGGAGGCCGGCCGCTGCTCCGGCGCCTTGGCCAGGCAGCGCTCGATCAACCGCTCCCACACCGGGGAGATGTCCGGCACCAGCGTACGGATCGGACGCGGCTCGTTGTGCAGGATCGAATGCAGGATATCGATCGACGTCTCCCCGTCGAACGGCAACCGGCCGGCCAGGCACTGGTACAGCATCACCCCGAAGGAGAAGATATCGCTTCGCGCGTCGGCCATTGCACCGCGGAGCTGCTCCGGAGCCATGAACGGGACGGTGCCGCCCGTCGTGTACTTGGTCGCGGTGCGCGAGACGAACTGGTCTTCGTCCTCACCCGCTTCACGCTCCGTCTGGGTCAGCACCGCCAGCCCGAAGTCCAGCACCTTGACCCGCCCGCGGGCGTCGACCATCACGTTGCCGGGCTTGATGTCGCGGTGCAGCACGCCGCCCGCATGGGCCTCGGCCAGGCCCTCGGCGACCTGGCGGGCGATCTTGGCCAGCTCGTCGGGGCGCAGCGACCGCTGCTCCAGCAGCTCCTTGAGACTCTGACCGCCGACCAGTTCCATGGCGATGAACGGTGTCTCGCCGGCGACATCGACCTCGTAGACGGTGGCGATGTTGGGGTGGGTCAGCCGGGAAGCCGTCTGGGCTTCCTTGACGATCTTGTTGCGGCCGTCCGGATCCGTCGCGAGTTGCTTGGAGAGGACCTTGAGCGCGACCTGGCGCTTCAGGTTCGTGTCCTCGGCCTGGTACACCTCCCCCATCCCGCCGGCGCCGAGCTTACGGTCGATACGAAAGTGCGAAATCGTCTGTCCGATCACCTGAAACGCCTTGCTCCCGGGGGATTCGAGGTTGGATTCTACACCAATTGAACCGCTTGGGCGGTCCGGCAGGCGTTTTCGACGGTCACGAAATCGTGTTCGGGACTGACGTATCGGGTCGCTTGCCACGGTCGCGGCTGAAACCCAGATTCTCCCCATCGGCACGAGCCGTGGAGGAATCAGGATGCACAACTCTCGCAAAGTCATTCCCGCTTGCGCGCTGGCCTGCGCGCTGCTCGTCTCCGCCCCCGCCTCGGCGGGCGGCCTGGACAGCTTTCTCGCCGAGATCGACGTCACGGCGAGCGCCGATCTGGGTGCCTTCAAGGCGGACCTGAGCCTCTCGTTCAACGTCTCGGACCGGGAGGTCGACGGGTTGTTCCGCGTGATGTCGGATCCGTCCGACGTCTACATGTGCCTGCGCATCGGCGAGCTCGCCGACCAGCCGATCGAGAAGGTCGTCGCCGAGCACCGGGAGCACAAGGGTCAGGGCTGGGGCGTGATCGCCAAGAACCTCGGCATCAAGCCGGGCTCGGCGGAATTCCACGCGCTCAAGGCCGGGCGACTCTCTTCCCACTCCGGTGGGGGAAAGAACCACAAGGGTAAAGGCCGAGGCCGGTAGCTCCATACGCGACCGGTGACCGAGCCGGCCTTCACGGCACACGACGCGGCCGATCACTACGCATTGACCAGTCGAGCTCGGCGATCGCGGGCACGAGCGGCGACGAACCCGCTCCGTGATGGCGGACGGGCCGACGTTCGCTGAAGCGAGTCCTCTCGGGCTACGGATCGATTATCGGCCGGGGACGAACCGGCTTCGCGTAGAATCGGCCCGTCATGGATGATCTCAGGGTCTTCAACGACGTCAGCGAAGCGGTCGGCTGGACGCCACTGGTGCGGCTGCAGCGCTGCGTGAAGGGCCTCGATTGCGAGGCGTTCGCCAAGCTCGAGTACCTCAACCCGATGGGCAGCATCAAGGACCGGCTGGCCCGTTATCTGATCGATCGTGCGCTCGAGGACGGTCAATTGAACGTCGGCGACGTCGTCGTGGAAGCCTCCTCGGGCAATACGGCGATGGGCTTGGGGATGATGGCGGCGCTCCGCGGCTTGGGCTGCCGTGCGGTCGTGCGCAAGCAGACCAGCCCGGAGAAGCTCGACTGCCTGCGCGCCATCGGGGTGGAACTCGTGCTCGTCGACGGCGACCTCCCGCCGGAGCACCCCGAGAGCTACAACCGCAAGGCGCTGGAGCTGGCCGAGGCCGGTCCGGGGGTCTACTTCCCCGACCAGCACAACAACCGACTTAATAATGAGGCCCACTACCGGTCGACGGGGCCGGAGATCTGGCGCCAGATGGACGGCAAGATCGACGTCCTGGTCGCCGGGATCGGCACGGGCGGGACGATCTCGGGGGTTGCCCGCTACCTCAAGGAGCAGGATCCGGGCATCAGGGTCGTGGCGGTCGACGTCGTGGGATCGGTCTTCGCCGACTACTTCCGCACGGGGAGTCACGGGGAACCGGGATCCTACCTGCTCGAGGGACTCGGCGACGAGGAGATCATCGGCTGCCCGGAGTTCGAGCTGATCGACGAGATGCTGCAGGTCGACGACGGTGAGGCGTTCCGCGCCTGTCGGGAGCTCCTTCGCACCGATGCGATCCTGGCCGGCGGCTCCAGCGGCGCCGCATTGTGGGGCGTGCGGCAGGTCGCCGACGGGGCGAAACCGGGCACGCGAATCGTGACGATCTTCCCCGACTCCGGGACGCGCTACCTGAAGACGCTCTTCAGCGATGACTGGATGCGCAAGCACGGGTTCCTTTCCTGATTTCGGAACCCCGAACCCAAAAATGATGCGCGTGCATCATTGATCCGGCGTCGGGGCGGTGGTTCCATTCCTGTACCGAGGTCGTGCCGTGTCCAAGTGCGCGACTTCGAGATTCCCCACGGGCATGCGCGTGACCTCGGACTTCTTGGAGGTTTCGCTATGCCGACCAAAAGACTGAAAGACTATCTCGACGAACGCGGCGTGAAGTACGTCCTGATCTCGCACTCTCGTGCCTTCACGGCCCAGGAAATCGCGGCGTCGGCCCACGTGCCCGGCAGGGAGATGGCCAAGACCGTCGTGATCAAGATCAACGGTGAGATGGCGCTGGCGGTGCTGCCCGCCTCGTCCCGCGTCGACCTCGACTTCCTCAAGTACGTGACGAACTCGAGGATGGTCGAGCTCGCCGAGGAGAAGGAGTTCAAGGACGTGTTCCCCGGCTGCGAGCTGGGAGCCATGCCGCCCTTCGGCAACCTCTACCGGATGCGGACGCTCGTCGCGGACTCGCTGGCGGAGGAAAAATCGATCGTGTTCAACGCGGGGTCCCACACCGAGCTGATGCGGATGAGCTTCGAGGATTTCGAGCGGGCCGTCCGACCCGAGATCATCGAGATGACCGCGTACGCCTGAGCGTCCTGCAGGACTCTTCGGAAACCCGTGGTCGATCCGCCCTCACGCGAATCGCCCTCAGGGAACGGCACAGCTCCCGCTGAGATCCTGCGGGATGTCGCAGTTGCCGATCCCGGTGGACTCGGGGCGTTCGTTGTCGGCGCTGTCCCGTCCGTAGGAACCCTCGATCGTCCCGTTCTGCCCGACGACGAGGAAGAACGCATCGTCGCGGTCGGGGTCGAAGCGAGCCGTTCCCCCGGCGCCGAGCCAACAGATCGCGTCGGCGTATGTGTGCGTCGAGACGTCGGCCAGGTCGCCGAAGTAGATCGTGTGGTTCGACGAGTCGCACGCGGGCGTGTAGCTCACCACGATCTCCCCGGTCACACGGTCGTAGGCTGCGGTCAGTAACTCGCCGGAAGCACCGGAGGCTTCCCCGGGAGCCGGACCGGATTGCGGCGCCGCGATGACGCGCTGATTCGCGGCAAGTCCCGGCATGGCCGTCGTGCTGCCGTCGGACCACTCGACGAGGATGTCGACGAGCGGCTCACTCCCGATCCCGAAGTGCACGAGATGCTCGCTGCGCCCGAGGTAGCTGGTGCCGCCGTCGGCCCATGCCGATTGTGGAACGCCGGCCGCCGTCGCGGTGACCCTGGCACCGTAACCGTCGGGCGCCAGGTGGGGGGTCGTGCTGGTGTCCAGCGCGACCTGGATCCAGTTGATGTCGACGCCGCTCAGCTCGTTGCGATACAGACGCACCGCCTCGGCGTACCCCGTCACGACGATGTCCATGTCGCCGTCCCGGTCGTAGTCCAACTTCAACAGCGAGCGCCCCTGGCCGAAGTGGCTGAAACCGGAGCCGTCCTGCACCTCGGCAAAAGTCGCGTTGCCCAGGTTCCGGAACAGGTACGACGTCTCCCCGATCCACTCCGAGACGACCCAGCCGTTGGTTTCGACGATGTCGACCCGACCGTCGTGGTCGAAGTCGACGCTCTCGGCACCCCAGCCCCAGCCGCCGTCACGTGCGCCCGCCGACTCGGGCTGCGCGACAAAGACATCGTTGCCCTGGTTGATGTAGAGGTAGTTGCCGTCCTGTTCGCTGTCGTCCGTGTAGATCGAGGTGACGTACCAGTCCGGGAGCCCGTCGCCGTTGAAGTCGGCGATGGTCGTCCCCATCCCGTTGTCGTCCAGGCCGGTACCGGACGCGGCGGTGTGGTCGGTGAACGTACCGTCCCCGTTGTTCACGAAGTAGCGACTGGTCTGGAAGTCCGCCGCGACCAGCAACTCGGGATAACGGTCACCGTTCATGTCCAGGAAGCGCGGTGAGAACCCGTCAAATGCCGGGACGATGCCGGCGGCAGAGGTGACGTCGGTGAACGTCTCGTTTCCATCGTTGCGAAAGAGCCGATTCTGATCGCAGGTACCGGAGCAGGCCGCCGGCTCCCACCCGCACACGAAGAGATCGAGATCGCCGTCGAGATCGTAGTCCCCGAACGTGGCTCCCGTCGCCGCCAGATAGCTCGCCGAGGTGGTATTGACCCCGGCCGACACGCCGATCTCCGTGAACGTGTCGTCGCCGTTGTTCCGGTACAGGAGGTGCTGGCCGAGCCTATCCGCCGCGGCCACGCTGCCGCCGCTGGTCACGTAGATATCGGGCCAGCCGTCCGAGTTGAAGTCCCCGACCGTCGTTCCGCGTCCGCGATGGACCGCGTCGACGCCCCACGAGCTCGCTTGATCGGTGAACGTCCCGTCGCAGTTGTTGATGAACAGCGCGTCGGCCACACTCCCGCCGCCGAGCAGGAACAGATCGGGCCAGCCGTCGCGGTTGAAGTCCCCCACCGAACCGCCGTGGTACATCGCGCGGTAACTCATGTCGACGGGCGAGCCGGGCGTGAACACCAGGCCGGCCGAAACGGTCTGATCTCTGAAGCCGATCTCGGCCGCACCGGTGCCGGCTTCCCAAAAGACAATCCCGGCGATCCCGAGAAGTGCGAGTGCCCGGCTAACGGATCGCATCACTCAGGGAACTCCGCAGGTTCCGCTGAGATCCTGCGGGATGTCACACGTGGCGATGCCGACGGACTCCGGTCGCTCGTTGTCGGCACTGTCCCGCCCGTACGATCCCTCGATCGTCCCGTTGTGGCCGACGACGAGGAAAAAAGCGTCCTTTCGATCGGGGTCGAAGCTCGCCGTTCCACTGGCGCCCAGCCAGCAGGCGGCGCCGGCATAGGTGAGGGTGGAGACGTTGGCCAGATCCCCGTAGTAGATCGTGTGGTTGGGAGAATCGCAGGCCGGTGTGTAGGTGACCCTGATCTCCTCGGTCATCCGGTCGTACGTCGCGGTCAACTGCCCGGCCGGATCTGCGGACGCCTCGCCGGGAGCTACGCCGACCTGGGGCGCTGCGGTCACGCGCTGATTCGCCGCCAGACCCGTCATCGTCGTCGTGCTCCCGTCGGCCCACTCGACGAGGATGTCGACGAGATTCTCGCTGCCGAGTCCGAAGTGAACGATCTGCTCGCTGCGGCCGAGGTAACTCGCCCCTCCGTCGGGCCACGCCGACTGCGACACGCCGCCGGCCGTCGCGGTGACCTTCGCGCCGTAGCCGTCGGGTGCCAGCAGCGGATTCGCACCGGTGTCGAGCACGACCTGGATCCAGTTGATGTCCGCGCCGCCGAGATCGTTGCGGTACAGCCGCACCGCCTCGGCGTATCCCGTCACGACGATGTCCATGTCGCCGTCCTGGTCGTAGTCCAGCTTCAGGAGCGAACGGCCTTGACCGTAGTGGCTGAACCCCGATCCGTCCTGCGCCTCGGTGAAGATCGCATTGCCTTGATTGTGAAACAGGTAGGCGGTCTCTCCGATCCACTCCGTGAGCGGCCAACCGTTCGTCTCGATGATGTCCACGACACCGTCGTGGTCGAAGTCGACGTCCTCGGCGCCCCAGCCCCAACCGCCGTCCTTGGCGCCCGCGCTCTCGGGCTGGTCGATGAAGAAGTGGTTACCCTGGTTGAGATAGAGGTAGTTGCCGTCCTGCTGGCTGTTGTCCATCCAGATCGAGGTGACGTACCAGTCGGGCAGCCCGTCGCCGTTGAAGTCGGCGACGGCCGACCCCATCCCCGCATCGTCCAACCCGGTTCCTGAAGCCGCGGAGTGGTTCGTGAACGTCCCGTCCCCGTTGTTGATGAAGTACTGGCTCGTGTGCAGATCCGCCGCGACGAGCAGCTCGGGGTAGAGGTCGCCGTTCATGTCGACGAAACTCGGTGAGAATCCCTCGAACTCGCTGAGGATCCCGGCCGCCGTGGTGACGTCGGTGAACGTCTCGTCGCCGTTGTTGCGGAACAACCGGTTCTGCTCGCACGGGAGCGTGCAGGCCGCCGGTTCCCAGCCGCAGACGAAGAGGTCGAGATCTCCGTCGAGATCGTAGTCGCCGAACGCCGCCCCGGTCGCCGCGAGATGGTTGGCCGAGGTCGTGGTGACCCCCGCGGACGCCCCGATCTCGGTGAACGTGCCGTTCCCGTTGTTCTTGTACAGCATGTGCTGGCCGAAGCGGTCCGCATCGGACATGTCGCCCCCGCTGGTCACATAGATGTCGGGCCAGCCGTCCGCGTTGAAATCGCCGACCGTCGAACCGCGCCCGCGGTGAACGGCGTCGACGCCCCAGGAAGCGGCCTCGTCCGTGAAGGTCCCGTCACCGTTGTTGATGAACAGGGCGTCGGCGACCATTCCGCCGCCGAGTAGGAACAGATCGGGCCACGTGTCGCGGTTGAAGTCCCCGACCGAGCCGCCGTGGTACATCGCCCGCTGGCTCATGTCGACCGGCGATGCCGGTGTGAACGCCAGGCCGGCCTGGACACTCTGGTCGCGGAAGGCGATCGTTGCCGCGTCCGAAACGTGGATTCCGAGCAACAAACAAGCGAGGCCGAGAATGGCGCCTGCCCCACAAGTTGCCCGCATGCCGTCCCCCGGTTCGCCGCCGGTTACCGGGCCGCGAACAAAGACATTCACCGACGGGGGGAGGGACGGTCCGCGATCGCCGCGGACCCGCCGCCGTCGCTCTGTGGTGGGAATATACCAACAAACGTCATACGTGCGGCGCGAATCACGGCCTGCGGAGAAACAGCCGGGTTTGGCCGCTTTTGGATCTGTGGTCAGCTTGCGCTCGGCAACACGTAGAACATCACGGCGAAGAAGTGACAAGCGCTCCCGAGCATTACGAAGATGTGCCAGATCGCGTGGTGGTGGAGGATCGACTCCCAGAAGTAGAACACCACGCCGATCGTGTAGGCCAACCCGCCGGCGAAGACCCAGACCATTCCTGCGGTCGCGAGCGAGTCCTGCAGCGGCCTGAACGCCACGATGGCGAGCCATCCCATCGCGAGATACAGGACCATCGAGACGGCTTCCCAGCGACCCGGAGGAACGAACAGCTTGAATACGGTCCCGACCAGGGCGAGGCCCCAGATCACGCCGAAGAGGGACCAGCCCCATCCGCCGCGCAACGTCACCAGCGTGAACGGCGTGTACGTACCGGCGATGAGCAGGTAGATCGAGATGTGATCGATCAACCGGAGGATGCGCTTGGCCCGCGGCGCGCGAACGCTGTGGTAGAGCGTTGATGCCAGGTAGAGCAAGACCAGGGTCGCGCCGTAGATGGAGCAGGCGACGACATGACGCGCGCTACCGCGTGCCACCGCCACGATCACGAGCGCTACCAGTCCCAGCTGGCTCAGCACGAAGCCGACCCCGTGGGTGATCCCGTTGGCCAGCTCGGTCGAGAGCAACCCGGCGTGACCCTCCGGGATCGGCTTCTCTTCCTGCACGCGGTCATCCTAGCGCGATCCGTAACGAGCCGGGCCCCGCCCCCTTTCGATCCGGACCCGATCCCGATAGAATCCGTCGGGTCCGAGGGGCATGGGAGAGGAATCGATGATGCGACGGATTGCGTTCGTGCTGGCGGGGGTTTGTCTGTGCCTGGTCCCGGCGATCGTGGCCGAAGAGGCGCAGTGGCTGCGTTACCCGGCGATCTCGCCCGACGGGGAGACGATCGTCTTCAGCTACCGTGGGGACCTGTGGCGCGTGCCGTCCGGCGGCGGCACGGCGACCCCGCTGACCCTGCATCAGGCGCACGACACGCGCCCGATCTGGTCGCCCGACGGCGAGACGATCGCGTTCGCCTCGGACCGCTACGGCAACTTCGACGTCTGGACGATTCCCGCGACCGGCGGGGAAGCGACTCGGTTGACGTTCCACTCGTCCAACGACATGCCGATGTCGTTCGCGCCGGGCGGGAAGTCCGTCTTGTTCTCCTCGAGCCGTCTCGACGCCATCGACTGCGTGCAGTACCCCACCGGTGCGCAGCCCGAGCTCTACGAGGTCGCGCTCGAGGGCGGGATGCCGGACCAGGTATTGACCACCCCGGCGATGTACGCCGTTTTCGACGACGATCGCAAGCGACTCGTCTACTCCGACGAGAAGGGTTACGAGGACGAGTGGCGCAAGCACGACGACTCGTCGTTCGCCCGGGACGTCTGGGTCCACGATGTCAGCTCGGGCAAGCACACGCGACTGACGGAGTTCGGCCACGACGATCGCCAGCCCGTCTGGGCACCGGGACAGGATTCGATCTACTACCTGTCGGAGTCTTCCGGGACCTTCAACGTCTGGAAACTCGGCCTGACCGACGGTGCCGAACCGGCGCAGGTCACGAGGCACGAGAACCACCCGGTGCGGTTCCTCAGCATCGCGGAGAACGGCGACATCGCCTACGCCTGGGACGGGTCGCTCTACGTCAAGCGCGCAGCCGACAGGAGGGGTAAGAAGATCCGCGTCGAGGCCGCGGCGGATCGACGGACCAACGCGCAACAGCTGGTCAACGTCGCCGGGCAGATCTCGGAGTTCGACGCCTCGCCGAAGGGCGAGGAGATCGCGTTCATCGCGCGCGGCGAGGTCTTCGTCACCTCGACCAAGCACGGAGATACGCGGCAGATCACCTACACGCCCGAGCAGGAGCGCTCGCTGAGCTTCAGCCCCGACGGGCGGAGCCTGCTGTACGCCTCGGAGCGCAACGGCAGTTGGAACCTCTACCGCATGAACCTCGGCGACGAGGACGAACCCGACTTCTTCAACGCCACGCTGCTGCAGGAGGAGGCCATCCTGGAGATCCCCGAGGAAACCTTCCAGCCGCAGTGGTCCCCCGACGGCAAGGAGGTCGCCTACCTGCAGGAACGCGTCGAGCTCAAGGTGATCCAGCTGGAGAACGGCAAGACACGGACCATCCTCCCGGCCAAGTACAACTACTCCTACATCGACGGTGATCAGTGGTACCGGTGGTCGCCCGACGGCAAACATTTCCTGGTCGAGTTCGTCAGCCCCACGCGCTGGTCGTCGGAGATCGGCCTGTTGCCCGCCGCGGGCGGAGCCGACCCGGTCAACCTCACCAAGGCCGGCTACGAGGACGTGATCCCGCAGTGGACGCTCGAGGGCAAGGCCATGTACTGGTACACGGACCGCTACGGGTCACGCCTCGAGGCCGGCTGGTCCGCGGGCGGTGACCTGAAGCTCGCCTTCTTCACGCAGGAGGCGTTCGACCGCTACCGGCTGTCCGAGATCGAGCTCGAGCAGCTCAAGGCGAAAGAAGAAAAAGAAGAGAAGAAGAAAAAGAAGGAAGAAGGAAAGGAAGACGACGACGGCGACAAGAAGAAGAAAGGCAAGAAGGACGAGGACGAGGAGGAAGACGACGACGAGGACGAGATCAAGCTGCCCGATCCGGTCGAGCTCGAGCTCGACGGCCTCGAGGACCGCACGATCCGCCTGACCACGCACTCGTCCCGTCTGGCCGGCGCCGCCTTGACGGAGGACGCGGAGAAGCTCGTCTACCTCGCGCGTTTCGAGAAGGGCTACGACCTCTGGCTTTACACGCACCGCAAGGAAGAGGTCAAGCTGCTGGCCAAGATCGGCGCCAACAACGTCGGCGGCCTGACGCTTTCCAAGGACGGCAAGACGGCGTTCATGCTCGTCGACAACTCGCTGCGCACCGTCGAGCTCGAATCCGGCAAGGTCACGCCGGTCAAGATGGCCGCCTCGATCGATCTGGATGCCGCCGCGGAGCGCGACTACATGTTCGAGCACGTCTGGCGCCAGACGCTGAAGAAGTTCCACGACGTGGACATGCACGGTGTCGACTGGGGTTTCTACAAGAAAGAGTACAAGCGGTTCCTGCCTTACATCGACACCAACTGGGACTTCGCGGAGCTGCTGTCCGAGATGCTCGGCGAGCTCAACGCGTCGCACACCGGCTCCGGCTATCGCTCGCGCCGCGAAGACCGCGATCAGACCGCCGCGCTGGGCTTCTTCCCCGACCCCGACTGGGACAAACCCGGGATCCGCATCGCGGAGATCATGGAGAAGAGTCCGCTCCTGAAGGCCGAGAACGAGATCGCCGAGGGCCACGTGATCACCGCGATCGACGGAAAGACGATCGGGGCGGGCGAGAACTGGTACCCCTTGCTCAATCGCAAGGCGGGCAAGCCGACGCGGCTGACCCTGAGCGATCCCGAGTCGGACAAGACGTGGGACGAGCGCGTCAAGCCGATCGGCTGGGGCGAGCAGGGCCGACTTCTTTATGACCGCTGGGTGCGCAGCCGCCGCGCGGAAGTGGACCGACTCTCCAAGGGTCGCATCGGCTACACGCATATCCGCGGCATGAACGACGGTTCCTTCCGCGAGATCTTCGACGACATCTTCGGCGAGGCGTTGACCAAGGAGGCGATCGTGCTCGACACGCGCTTCAACGGCGGCGGCAACCTGGACGAGGCGCTGACGGTGTTCCTCTCGGGCGAGGTCTTCATGACCGCCTGGCCGCGCGGTCAGTACCTCGGGGGCGTTCCCTCGCGGCGCTGGACCAAGCCGTCGATCGTGGTCCAGAACGAAGGCAACTACTCCGACGCGCACTGTTTCCCGAACGGCTACCGCACGCTCGGTCTGGGCGAGGTCGTCGGAACGCAGGTGCCGGGCACCTGCACGGCCGTGTGGTGGGAGACGCTGCAGGACCGCAGCCTCTATTTCGGCATCCCCCAGGTCACCTGGACCGACGTCGACGGCGACGCCCTGGAGAACAAGCACTTCGACCCCGATCACTGGGTCGACAACGACCCGCAGCTCGAATCGCAGGGACGCGATGAACAGCTGGAAAAAGCGGTCGAGGTGCTGTTGAAGGGGCTCTAGCGCGAACCGGGGTATTGGGTCTGCTGTCCGGGGTTTTCGCAGACCGCAGCTCCTCGGAAGAGACGATCGCGCGGGAAATTCTTGATGAACGTCGACCGGCCGGGGTAGGCTGGGGCGTTTTTGCGGCCGGGGGTGTCGGTCGCGTTCGATCAAGGAGGGATTTCGATGGCCAATCGGGGATGGTTGTTCGTTTTTGCCCTGCTCTTCGTCACGGTGTTGGTCGCGGTTCCCGCGACGGCCCAGGACGACGCCGAACAGGAAGACAAGAAGAAGGAAGAGGTCACCGACAAGACGACCTACACCGAACGGATCCGCGTGACATCGCGCAAACGCGAGGAAGACCTCCAGGACGTACCGTTTTCCGTCGCGGCGCCGTCGGAAGAGACGTTGCGCAAGCGCGGTGCCCAGAACATCGAGGACGTCGCCGCCAACGTCGCCGGCTTCAACGTGCAGAACCTCGGACCGGGCCAGAGCCAGGTCGCGATGCGCGGCATCTCCGCCGGCCAGATCGTCCGCGATCAGCCGGGGGTCAAGGAGCAGGTCGGCGTCTACCTGGACGAGTCCGTGATCTCGCTCTCGCTGTTCACGCCGGACATCGATCTGTTCGACGTCTCTCGTGTCGAGGTCCTGCGCGGCCCGCAAGGCACCTTGTTCGGTTCGGGTTCGCTGTCGGGCACCGTGCGCTACATCACCAACCAGCCCAAGTTCGGCGTCGAGGAGTCCTTCGGCGAGTTCACGATGGGCAACATCGAGGACGGCGACTTCGGCGGCAGCGTGAAGGTGGCGACCAACCTGCCGTTCGGCGACAGGGCCGCGCTGCGCATCGCCGCTTACGCCGAGAGCTTCGCGGGTTACATGGATGCCGTTCAGCCCGACCTGAGCATCGAACGCGACGTCAACAGCGGCGATCGAACCGGCGCTCGCGTGGCGTTCACGTTCCGGCCCACGGACACCGTGACCGTCACTCCGCGCGTGATCTACCAGAGCGTCGAGATGGACGGCTGGAACCGGATCGACGACTACAACATCCTGGCCAATCCGTTCACCACCACGCGGCCCGCCGTCACGCTGGGCGAGCGCCAGCTGTTCACTCAGTTCGAGGAGCCGTTCACGGACGATTTCCTGCTCGGGGACCTGACGATTCGCTACGGGAGGGACACGTTCGAGTTCGTTTCGATCACGTCTTTCACCGACCGTGACATCCTCGTCGTTCGTGACGCGACGGCCCTGACGGCGAGCATTACCGGCGGTTCCATCGGCGACCCGGAGAGCGTCTATACGATCGACGCGCCGCTCGACGACGACACCCGGGCGAAAGTGCTCACGCAGGAGTTCCGTGCCTCGGACGAAGGGGAGCGCGTCAGCTGGCTGGCCGGTGTCTTCTACAGCACGATCGAGCGTGATTACGGTCAGAGCCTGCTCGTCTTCGGTTACGAGGACGCCACCGGAGCGCCGACCGCGGGCCTGCTGGCACCGCGGGACGTGCTGTTCTGGTCGGATCTCGACTACGACTTCGACCAGGTCGCCGTGTTCGGCGAGGTGAGCTTCAGCGTGGGCGACAGGGTCGACCTGACGGCCGGGGCCCGCTATTACGATTTCGAGGAAGACCGCACGCAGATCTTCGACGGCATCTTCGGCAACGGCGACAACGGCAACTCGCTCGTCGAGACCAGCGGCTCGACCTCGGCGGACGGCCTGGTCCCGCGGTTCATCGCCAGCTTCCAGCTCAACGACAGCTGGAATCTCAACGCGCAGGCATCGAAGGGGTTCCGGCNNGTCGGTGAGGCCACCACGCTGAACGCCCAGGTCTCCAAGGGCTTCCGGCTCGGCGGCATCAACGACCCGCTCAACGTCCCGCTGTGCACGCCCCAGGACCTGATCACCTTCGGCGGGCGCGACACCTGGGAAGACGAGGAGGTCTGGAACTACGAGGCCGGTGCGAAGGGCACGATCATGGGAGGCCGCGGGACGTTCAACGTGGCGGCGTTCCACATGGACATCAGCGATCTCCAGGCAACCGTAACGGCGGGGTCGTGCTCTTCACGGTTGATCTTCAACGTGCCCGATGCGCGGAGCACCGGAGCCGAGGTCGAGCTCGCGATGCAGCCGAACGAGAACTTCGACTTCGCCATCTCTGCCAGCTTCACGGATTCCGAGCTGCAGTCCACCGTCACCTCGACGGACTTGATGGGCAACGTGAGTGTGGTGTCGGGGATCCAGGACGGCAACCGCCTGCCGACGGTGCCCGAGCTGCAGGTCGCGGCTGCGGCGACCTACCAGTGGCTGCTGCAGAACAACTGGCTGGTGTACCTGTCGGGCACCTACCAGCACGTCGGGGAGCGCTTCACCCAGATCGGCGACCAGGCGGCCGGTTTCGGCTCCGTCGACCTGACCGCGTTCTCGCCCAACGACATCGGCGGGCCGCTGACGGCGACCACGTTCACGTTCGATCCCGAGCTGCCGTCGTACGATCTGATCAACCTGCGGCTCGGATTCAAGAGCAAGGACTGGGATACCAGCTTCTTCGTCAACAACGTGACGGACGAGCGGGCATTCCTGGCGCTCGACCAGGAGCGCGGCACGCTCGCGCGCGTCGGCTTCCTGACCAACCAGCCCAGGACGTTCGGGATCACCACGCGCACGCAGTTCTGATCTTCAATTGAGGTGAATGTGCCCGGGTCAATCGTACGATCGACCCGGGCTTTTCTTTGTCTCCTCGAGGTCCAGCGCGGCATCACCCGAACCCTGATCGTGCCGGGGGAGCCGAGTCGTTCAGACGAGTCCCCTGCGGAGCGCCTCGCGGACGGCGGAGGCCGCCGAACGCACCTGCAGCTTGCGGTAGACCGAGTGCACGTGGGATTTGACGGTTTCTGCTCCGATCCCCAGGATCTCGGCAGCCTCGGAGTAGCGGCAACCGTCGACCAGGCAGCGCAGGACCTCGAGTTCCCGCTCCGTCAGGTCCAGCTGACTCGGCGAAATTCCGCTGCGCGCCGGGGCATTCTCGCGCAGCAGGCCGAGCACCGTGCTGGCTACCCCGGGCGTCAGCGGGGATCCACCCTCCATCACACTCTTGAGCTGAAAGGACGGTTATCCGCTTGCATACGTTCATGGTCGGCCTCCTGGTTCTCCCTCCCCTGTCAGGAAAACGCTACGCCGACGGTTTGAAAAGGGGTATCCCCCGCGCGGGGGGGATGGGCTGACTTAGACTGATCGGTACCGATTACCGGTCGCAGATAGGAGGCTCGAGATGTTCGGAGAAAAAGAGCTCGTCGTCCGCTGGGTGAAGTGCGGCATCGTGTGCGGCCTCGCCGCGGATCTCTGTTACGGCCTGGCGATCGGCGCTCCGCTGCCACGCATGGTCGCGAACATCGTCTTCTGGTCGTTCGGCCCCTTGCTGATCGTCTCCGCGCCGGGGATCTACCACTTCATCAGGCAGCACAAGAACAGCATCACGCTGCAGATCGGTTGCCTGTTCCTGATGCTGGCCGGGCTGACGGTGACCATGATGGCCGTCGTCCAGCGTGCGGTTTTCGAGACGTTCATCGCCAATCGACCCGAAGAAACCGATGTGCCGGCCTACGCCGCCTGGAAGATGGGCTTCGAGAGCGGCAACGCCGTCCAGCTCGGGCTCGACATCGTCTGGGACATTTTCATTCTGGTGGCGACGGTGCTCATCGCGGTGACGGCCTGGAGCCACCCTCGACTCGGGAAGATCATGGCGGTGTCGGGCGTCGCAATCGGGCTGGCGGGTCTGTTCTTGAACTTCCAGACGTTCCCGACACCACCCGCCGCCGCAGGCTCGTTCGATATCGGCCCGCTCGTCGGGATCTGGTTCCTGGTCGTCGTGATTCTGATGATCCGGAGCTTCAGGTGGCTGAGAGAAGCCCTCGATGGCCAAGCTTCATGAGCCGAGGTCCAGCCCGGCCTTTACGAGGCCGTCGAGCAGATGGTCGGTCAGGCCTTCCGTCTGGGCGTGACGTTCGATCAGCTCGGAGCGCAACTGACTGTTCGGAAGCTTCCAGACCTTGGCCAGATCGTCGAGCGCCTTGGCCGCCTCTTGTTGTCGACCGAGTTGGCCGTAGGTCGCCGCGAGAAAGAGTGGTGCCCGGAAGTCGTCTCCCAACTCGGTTTCTCTGAGATCCGCGAGGGCTTCCTCGTAGCGCTCGTGAGCATAGTTGTCCAGGAACGTTGCCATCCGCACCCAGAGCGGCGGGTAAGGNNGGTAAGGCCTGAAGAGCTCGATCGCACGGTCAACCATGGGGGTTCCTTGTTCAAAGTCCTCCCGCTGGATCAGGTAGAGGCCCATGATCGCCAGCCACGTGGCGTTGTTCGGAGCCAGCTCCATCGCGCGTCGGTTCTCGGCGATGGCGCGTTCATAGTCTCCTCGGAAGTAATACGTCAGGCTCAGCGTGCCGTGGGTGACGTGGCTCGCGTCGTCGAGCCGGACCGCCTCGAGTCCCAGTTCGAGCGCACGATCTAACGGGTCGTATTCGTCCAGCCGCTCGTTTCGACGATGGTGGTATTCCTCTGCGTAGATGTAGCCGAGCCACGCCAGACCCTCGGCGTAGTCCGGTTCTTCCTCGACCACCTGCTCGAGGCAATCCCTCGTGGATGCGTGCTGCTCGTCTTTGTGGATGTGCAGGTACTCGTAGGCGCGAAGGACACAGTCATAGCTCTTGAGCTTGGCAGGCGGCCTACGACGACGGTGCGAGATCTCCGCGCGCGCAACAGCACCGTAGGTGCCTGCAATCTGGCTAACGACTTGCTGCGTCAGGTCGTCCTGGACCTCGAAGACATCCTGAACCGTAAGATCACGATCGTAGGAGGTGCCCCACACCTCGCGCCGTTCGATTGCGTCCGAAAGTCGAACATTGATGCGTAGACGATCCCCCTGCTTGAACACGTTTCCTTGCAGAACATAACGCGCCCTGAGGGTCGCGCCGATCTCTCCGAGCTCGGCGTTGGCATGCTTTTTCTGAAAGTCGGCCGTCGAAAAGTGAGCGATGACGGCCAGTTCGCGGTAGCGCGACAGCTCCGTGATAATGGCGTCCGTCAGTCCGACGCTGAAGTACTCCTGTTCCTGGTCGCCGCTCTCGTTGGTGAACGGGAGGACGGCGATCGACGGAGCGCCCGAGACCCCCGGCTGGGGTGCCGCGGCTGCCGGTTCGGTCCGTTCGGTGCGGAGCAGCATGTTCGCGGCAATGGAGATTGCCGCGACCAGCGCGATCCCGACGACGACCTTTGGCCACCAATGTTGCCCGGCCGTAGCGGCGGGCGGCGCTCCGCCGGGTCGCTCCGCGGAATCCCGCCGCAGCCGTTTCAGATCCGCTGCCAGATCTGCCGCGGACTGATAGCGCAGCGCCGGGTCTTTCTCCAGAGCGCGGTTGACGATGTTCTGCAGCTCGATCGGCACCTGCGTGTTGAAATCGACGGGGGCCGTCGGCGCGCGATTGAGGATCGCGTCGAACACGGCGGCCGAGGTCTTCCCGTCGAACGCGCGCCGTGCCGTGATCATCTCGTAGAGCACGACGCCCAGCGAGAAGATGTCCGTGCGCGCGTCGAGCTGCTCGCCGAGCGCCTGCTCCGGGGACATGTAGGCCACCGTCCCGACGATGGCGCCCGGGCGGGTCTGTCCCAACGCGGTACGGGTCTCGTCGTCCTCGCCGGGCTCTTCGCCGGATCCGAGTTTGGCCAGTCCGAAGTCGAGGATCTTCGCGGTGCCGTCGTTGGTGATGAAGATGTTGTGCGGCTTGATGTCGCGGTGGACGATGCCCTTCGCGTGAGCGGCGCCGATGGCCCCGGCGAGCTGGACCGCGAGCTCGATCGCCGCGTCGATCTCCATCGGCTTGCCGCCGATGTGCTCGTTGAGCGGGCGACCCTCGAGCAGCTCCATCACGATGAAGCGCCGGCCCTCCCACTCGCCGATGTCGTAGATCGAGCAGATGTTGGGGTGGTTCAGCGCCGACGCGGCGCGCGCCTCGCGGAGGTAGCGATCGACGGTCGCGGCCGAAGAATCGCTCTCGGGGACGAACTTGAGCGCGACTTGGCGCTGCAGCCGCGTGTCCTCGGCCTTCCAGACCACGCCCATCCCGCCCTCGCCGATCTTCTCGACGAGCCGGTAGTGCTGGAGCTGCTGCCCGGGTTCCACGGCGCCGAGTCTACCCGGAGTTTGCCTAGAATGGAGCCATGTCGTCCGGAACTCCCTCCCGAATCCGCCTGGCGCTCGAATACGGCGTGCTGTTCTTCGGCCTGCCCGTCGTTTTCGTGCTCGACCGGTTCCCGTTGCCGCTGTTCCCTTCGTTGTGGCTGCTGGCCGCCGGGTGTCTGATCTGGTTGCTGCGCTCCCCGGAGTTCTCGGCACGTCGGTTGTGGAGCCTCGGGTCTTTGAACGGACACCTGCTCAAGGCCCTCGCTCCGGTCGTCGCCGGCGTTCCACTGATCCTCGTCGCCACCTGGGTGCTCCTCCCGGAAAGGTTGTTCGGCTTCGTCCGTGAGCGGCCGGCGATGTGGGCCCTGGTGATGGTGCTCTACCCGCTCCTGTCGGTGCTCCCGCAGGGCGTGGTCTACCGCGTGTTCATCTTCCGGCGCTATCGACGCCTCTTTCCGGCGCGGGGGGCGCGGATTGCAGCGAGCGCGGCCGCCTTCTCCGCCGTGCACATCGTGTTCGAGAACTGGATCGCACCGGCGTTCACGCTCGCCGGGGGCGCCCTGTTCGCCTGGACGTACGACCGCTCGCAGTCGGAGCTTCCGGCGGCGGTCCAGCACGCGTTGTTCGGCTGCACGATCTTCACGGTCGGGCTGGGCTGGTACTTTTACGCCGGGGCCGTCCGCTGAACCGATCCTCGGGTACCATGGCGGGGTTTACCTCCAAAGGAGCCAAACGCATGAAATCCATGGATCGACTGGTCGCCGAGCACGACGTCATCGAACGCGGGCTCGCGCTGCTGGACAAGGCCGTCCGACGCATCGAGGCCGGCGAATCCCTCCCGGACGGGTTCGCTCAGTGGGCGCCGGAGTTCTTCCGCCAGTTCGCCGACACCTGCCACCACGCCAAGGAAGAGGATCTCCTGTTTCCGCTGATGCAGGAGCGGGGGGTTCCCGGGGACGGCGGCCCGATCGGCGTGATGCTCCAGGAGCACGACGCCGGACGCGCCTGCGTCGGGCGGATGCGTGAAGCCGGCGCCGCCGACCCGTTCGACGGCGACGCGTTCGCGGCCGCGGCGCGCGAGTTCGTTCCCCTCCTGCAGCAGCACATCTTCAAGGAGAACCAGGTCCTGTTCCCGATGGCGACGCGCCTGTTCAGCGAGGCCGACGACGAGGAGCTGAACAGTCGCTTCTCACGCGTCGAGGAGGAACGGAATCTCGCCGGGATGCAGGAACGCTACGACGCCGAGGTCACGCGCTGGGAGGGCGAGCTCGGCTGAGCCGCGGCCCGGTGGCGGGCGCTACTTCCCACCCGAGACCGACCATTCCGTGACGCGTCCGTCGGCCCCGAGGGTCAACCGAAGCTTGACCTTGCCCTTGGCCGTACTCGATTGCAGGTCCGATCGCTCCAGCCTCCCGGTCTTCGGGTCATACTCCATGGAGTGAGTCTCGGTCATCCCGGGACCGTCGTGGACCGGGCGACCCTGTTCGTCGACCTCGGTCGGACCGACGTGCGTCGACACGCCCCCGGTGTCGATCTTGGTCGCCTGCGCGACCACCCCGATCCCCGGGACCGCGATCATGCGCACGTCGAGCTTGGCGGGGGCGGAAGGGTCGAGCCGCAGGAACTTGTAGGTGAGCTTCTCGCCGCCACCGGAGCGCTTGGCTCTGTTCGGCTTGCCCAGCAGCTCGAGCACCTCGGCGCGGGTCTTGCCGACCCAGGGGTCGTCGTGCGTTTGCTCCGATTCCGCCCCGTGGGCGGGAAGCATCACGAGTAGCGCTAACCCGATGGTCAGGACCACCTGTCGCATGAGGCACTCCTTCGGCAAAGTTCAAGGCGAGCTCGCCCCATCAAATCAGCCGTCTCAAACCAAAATGATGCACGTGCATTATTGATCTGACGCGCCCCCGGTGGTCACGTCTAAGGATACCCCGGTTGTAGTTGCGCGTGTGTCGCCTTCCCGGACGGCGCTCGCCCGAACGGGGCAGTGGCTCACGAACCAGATCAGAAAAAGGAGCGCGTCATGAGAGTCAAGACTCTCTTTTCATTGTTCATGACCGTGTCGGTGGTCGGGATCGTGTGGGGTGCCGATCAGGTGCCGACGGACATCCAGATGCCCGGCACGCAACCGAACGAGGTCGGCAACTTCGAGTCCCCGGACAAGTGCGACAACTGTCACGGCGGCTACGACGAGGGCCGCGTCTGGTCCAACGAGCCGGCCTTCGGCTGGCGCGGCGGCGCCATGGGCAACGCCGGCCGCGACCCGATCTTCTGGGCCACGCTGGCGATCGCCGAGCAGGACTTCGACGGCGCCGGCGACCTCTGCATCCGCTGCCACAGCGCCGCGGGCTGGTACGCCGGGCGCTCGACCCCGACCGACGGCTCGGGACTCGCGGCCGGCGACGACGACGGCGTCGACTGCGACACCTGCCACGCCATGACCAACCCCGACCAGACGGAGCTGGCGGGGGTCGTGAATCCCGGGTTCGAGCCCTACGACACCGGGACCGGCGAGGGGTACTACGGCAGCGGCATCCTGGCGCTCTTCAACGGCAGCGACAAGCTGGGCCCCTACAACGACGCGGAAGCACGACACCAGTTCCAGCAATCGGCGTTCCACCGCGGCGACATCTGCGGTTCCTGCCACGACGTCTCGAATCCCGCGGTCGGCGATCTGGCCCCGGGCAACGGTGCCCAGGCCGGGATGGCCCTCCAGCCGGGGACCTTCAACGGCCTGCCCAACATCCTCGACCCTAACCAGGATCCGACGACGAAGGCCGCGTTCAACAACCCGCCCTACGCCTACGGGATCGTGGAGCGGACGTTCAGCGAGTACAAGGCCGGGCTCATCAGCGAGACCCTCGTGACCGACTTCGCCAACCTGCCGGTCGAGCTGCAGGCACCCGGCGGGGCCCTCGCGTTCGCCTACAACGCCGCGATGCAAGCGGGCGGCACCTACGAGGACGGATCGCCACGGACGTTCAACTGCCAGGGTTGCCACATGCGCCCCGACGTCGGGGAAGGCTGTAACAAGAACGGTGCGCCGACGCGTGCCGACCTGCCGAAACACGACCAGTCGGGCGGCAACTACTGGATGTGGCCGCTGATCCAGTACCAGGATCAGCAGGGCACGCTGCGGCTGGGCGGCGGCCTGACGGCCGGGCAGATCGCGGCGATGGATGCCGGCGAGCAACGGTCGAAACAGCAGCTCCAGATGGCCGCCACGCTGGATGTCGTCGGGGACACGGTGACGGTCACCAACCTCACCGGGCACAAGCTCATCAGCGGCTACCCCGAGGGGCGCCGCATGTGGCTCAACATCAAGTGGTACGACGACTCCCAGACGCTGCTGCGCGAGGACGGCGCCTACGGCCCGATCGGCGCCACGTTCGTCAACCCGGTCGACAACACCCCGTTCGAGCCGCAGTCGCTGCTCGACCCCTACGACCCCAACACGAAGGTCTACATGGCGCACTACGCCATGACGCAGGAATGGGCGAGCACCCTCGCGGACGTGGTGGACCCGGCCGCGGGCACGAGCTTCGGGTCCATCGTCCTGGACTACGACCGCTACACGGGAGCCCCCGGCCCGACGATCGCCGACCTGGCGGGCGGGAGCCTCGGGGCTTACCACGAGACGTTCCACTTCGTGCTCAACAACCACGTCTCGTCGGACAACCGCATCCCGCCTTACGGGATGCGCTACGACATCGCGAAGACGCGCAACGCGTTGCCGGTTCCGGAGGACCAGTACGGGAGCCCCGGGCCCGGAGGCTCGTTCGACCACCAGGACACGGTCGATCTCAACCCACCTCAAGGGGCGACCTACGCGGACATCACGCTCTATTACCAGGGAACGAGCTGGGAGTACGTTCAGTTCCTCTGGCTGGCCAACAACACCGCGCCCGGAGAGTTCCTCGCCGACGAGGGCGTCAACATGCTCGACGCCTGGATCAACGCCGACCCGGCCGCACCGATGGTTCCGCCGTTCGTGATGGCCACGGCCAGCTGGGGTGCGTCGAGCTGTGCCGTCACCGAGCCGACCGAGGCGACCTGCGACGACGGTGTGGACAACGACTGCGACGGGCTCGTGGACACCGCGGACCCCGATTGCTCCGGCTGCACGCCGAGCGCTGCCGACGACGTCACCTGCGACGGGATCGACGACGACTGCAACGGGCTGATCGACGACGGCTACGTCCCCGTGCCGACCTCGAGCACCTGCGGGATCGGCGAGTGCGGCGCCACCGGGTTCCTGGAGTGTGTCGACGGCTCGACGGTCGACGTCTGCACGCCGGGAAGCCCCGGCAACGAAGGACCGTTCGGAGACCAGACGTGCGACGACAGCCTGGACAACGACTGCGACGGCTTCGTGGACGCCCTGGACACCGGTTGCGAGCCGGTCGACTGTTCGACCTTCTCTTCCAGGCAGACCTGCAACGAGCAGGCGGCCTGCAAGTGGAACAACAAGAACAAGGTCTGCCTGCCGCGTTAGCGGCGGTTCCGGTTACCATTCGAGACTCACGTCGAGTGGGGTAACCGGTGACCGAAGACGAGCGCGACGCCGAGATTGAAGAGCGATCGGGACGCGAGGATCCGCCGTTGTTTCAGCATCCGCCGTGGATGGTGGGCGTGGTGCTGATCTTCGCGATGATCTCGGTGGTCGCCGGGCTCGACAACCCGATCTGGTGGCTCGTCGGCAGCCCGTTCATCGTGGTCTTCGTGATTTACGCGTGGGTGCGTTTCCGCCGGTAGGTCAGCTCCCCTCGAGGGTGTTTCCGAGGATACCGCCGACGTCGCGCCGGACGATGGTCTCCCTTGATCCGCAAGGAATTCTCCTCACCGGTTTGACGCCCCCGATTCTCGCACGAGGTCCGAGCGGAGCGGCGCTTTCGGGGCTCGTCCGGCTGGGTTAGAATCCAGCCGGCCGTGTCCGACGAACCTCCTCGGCGACGGCAGTTGAAACGCCCCGTCACGCCGGAGAAACGTTGCGACCAGTGCCCCCCAAGTGGCTTGGCCTAGCGCTTGCGGCCGCGCAGCTGTTGCAGTCCCCTTCGGTGACTCTGCGGGACCAGTTCGGCGCAGAAAACCGGCTGGAGCCGGGCGAGCCGGCGGTCGTCATCGTCGTCTCGGCCCACAAGCTTCGCAAGCTGAAGAAATGGGAAATCGCGATCCGCGAGCGCTACGAGGGGATGAGAATCGTGCGCATCGCCGATGTGGTGCCGAGCGATCCCCCGGCAACCTACGAGGCGGTCGCGGAGCGCCTTCGCACACGGGTCCCCGACGAGATCCCGGTCTGGATCGACACGTCTCGCGTTTGGGCATCCGAATTCGGCCTCGACACGACCCTGCCCAACCTGCTCGTGCTGGGCGCCGACGGTTCCTTGAGTGGGACGGTGAGGGGTCGGTTCAGCCCCGAGTCGTTTGCCGAGCTGGCGCGGCTGATCGAAGAACCGGTGGACTCGCGATGAAGCAGCGCGTCCTGCTGGTCGGCGGCGGTCTCGCCAACGGTCTGATCGCCCTGCGACTGGCCGAGCGGAAAGATGTCGAATGCACCCTCGTCGAGCGCGAGGAGCGGATCGGCGGCGAACACGTCTGGTCGTTTCACGACAGCGACCTCGACGCTGCCCAGCTGGAGTGGATCGGGCCCCTGATCGAACGATCCTGGCCGACCCACGGCGTGCGGTTTCCGCGCTTTTGCAGAACTCTCTCGGGCGGGTATCACGCGGTCACTTCCGACCGCCTGCGTCAACGAGTCGCGCAGTCGGACGGCATCCGTATCCGCTCCGGGGTGGCCGCCCGCTCGCTCGAGCCGCACGGCGTCGCGCTCGAAGACGGGACACGCATCGAGGCCGATGCGGTCCTCGACGGTCGCGGGGCCGTGCCCGCCTCGCCCGAGCTTCGCATTGCCGCACAAAAATTCGTCGGCCAGTGGCTCGAGCTCGATTCGCCCCACGACCTCGCCGGCCCGCTGCTGATGGACGCGACGGTCGGCCAGCCCGACGGGTACCGCTTCGTGTATACCCTGCCCTTCTCGCCCACGCTGGTCCACGTCGAGGACACGCTGTACGACGCCGATGCGATGATCGACCTCCCGGCGATGCGGGAGTCGATCCAGCGCTACGCCGGCGAGCAAGGCTGGAGCGTGCGCCGCGTCGTACGCGAGGAGCGAGGCGTCCTGCCGATCGTGCTGGGGGGCGACATCGAAGCTTTCTGGGCCTCGGGTCCTGCCGGCGTGCCGCGTTCCGGCATGCGTGCGGCCCTGTTCCATCCGACGACCGGCTATTCCCTGCCCGACGCGGTCCGACTCGCCGATGAGCTGGCGCGGAGAGACACGTTGGGCAGCGAGGACCTCCATGCCTGGATTCGTGCGCGCTCGATCGACAAGTGGAAACGCGACCGCTTCTACCGTCTGCTCAACCGGATGCTGTTCGAGGCGGCGTTGCCGGGGCGTCGACACCTCGTCCTGCAACGCTTCTACCGCCTTCCGGAGCCGTTGATCCAGCGGTTCTACGCCGGTCGCTCGACGGTCGCGGATCGCTTCCGCGTGCTCGTCGGCCGGCCCCCGGTGCCCGTGCGCCGCGCCCTGAGCTGCCTCGTCGACTCCCGTCGCCCGACGCCGAGGGTTTCCTGATGGGCCGCCCGCGCGCCGCCGTCATCGGGAGCGGCTTCGGCGGCTTGACCCTCGCCGTGCGGCTGCAGGCGGCCGGCGTGGCGACCACGCTCGTCGAGAAACGCGACCGCCCCGGCGGGCGTGCCTATGTCTTTCACGACAAGGGGTTCGCCTTCGACGGCGGTCCCACCGTGATCACGGCGCCGGAGTGTCTCGCGGACGTGTTCCGCGCGGCGGGGCGAGAGATGGAGGAGTACGTCGAGCTGCTCCCGGTGATGCCCTTCTACCGCCTGCACTGGGAGGACGGCTACAGGTTCGACTACTCCAACGACCTCGAGGCGGTCAACGCGCAGATCGAAGCCAAGAGCCCGCGCGACGTCGACGGTTATGCGCGCTTCCGCCGTTACGCCGACGATGTGTTCAAAGAGGGCTACGTCAAGCTCGCCAACGTGCCATTCCTGGACTTCTGGAGCATGATTCGAGTCGCCCCGCAGCTCACTCGCCTGCAGGCGTTTCGAAGCGTTTACTCCATGGTCGCGCGATTCATCAAGGACGACCACCTCCGCCAGGTGCTCAGCTTCCACTCCCTTCTGGTGGGGGGCAACCCCTTTGCGTCGTCGTCGATCTACACGCTGATCCACGCACTCGAGCGGCGCTGGGGCGTGAGTTTCGTCCGCGGCGGAACCGGCGCCCTGGTCGACGCTTACGTGCAGCTGTTCCGCGAGCTCGGGGGCGAGTTGCGACTCGAATGCCCCGTCGAGCGTATCCGCACGACGAACGGCAGGGTGAGCGGCATCGACGCGGCCGACGGCTGGAGCGAAGACTTCGATCTCGTGGCCAGCAACGCCGACGTCGTGCACACCTACTCGAAGCTGCTGCGGGACGAGCCGCTCGCGGCTCGCCGGGCCGCCGGCGTGGCGCGACGGCGCCACAGCATGTCCCTGTTCGTGATCTACTTCGGGGCGCGGCGCCAGCCCGGGATGGCGCATCACAGCGTCTTGTTCGGGCCGCGCTACCGGGAGCTGTTGAGCGACATCTTCGATCGCGGCAACCTGGCCGACGATTTCTCGCTGTACCTGCACGCCCCGACGGTGACCGACCCGACCATCGCGCCGGATGGGTACGAAGCGTTCTACGTCCTCTCGCCGGTGCCGCACCTGGGCAAGGCCGAGATCGACTGGAGCGTCGAGGGTCCGCGCTACCGCGACCGCATCCTCGACTACTTGCACCGGCGTTACCTGCCCGTGCTGTCGGAATCGCCGGTCACGCTGCGCATCTTCACTCCCCACGATTTCCGGGACGTGCTCAACACCCACCACGGATCCGCGTTCAGCCTGGAGCCGATCCTGAGTCAAAGCGCCTACTTTCGCGTGCACAACCGGGACGACCGCATCGGCGGCCTCTATTTCGTCGGCGCCGGGACGCATCCCGGCGCCGGGGTCCCGGGAGTCGTCAACTCGGCCGAGGCGACGGCGGGATTGATCCTCGAGGACCTCGGGATGGCCCGGACAAGGAGCGTATCGTGATCGACCCGATCGTTGAGCGCAGCCGGCGCATGATCGAAAAGGGCTCCAGCAGCTTTGCCGGTGCGGCGCGCCTGCTGCCCATGCGGATCCGCCGCGACGTCTACATGCTCTACGCGTGGTGCCGCTACTGTGACGACCAGGTCGACTCGCAGGATCTGGGACAGGGGGCGCCGAGTGAAAGCGAGTCGGGTCCCAGGGTGCTGGCGCACCTCGAGCACATGACCCGCCGTGCGATGGCCGGCGAGGCGATCCAGGATCCCGTGTTCGTCGCGCTGCAACGCGTCGTTCGGACGCACGACATCCCGCACCGCCATCCGCTGGAGTTGTTGCAGGGGTTCGCGATGGACGTCGACGGGCGGCGGTTCCCGACATTGGAGGACTCGCTGGAGTATTGCTACCACGTGGCCGGCGTCGTCGGACTCATGATGTCGATGGTGATGGGGACGCGGGAACGCGAGGC
>JABAOE010000543.1_pt1 | contig 32953 bp, 28 predicted proteins | sample 7062141 | NCBI WGS metagenome assembly JABAOE01 (sample SAMN14538627, study PRJNA623070) | marine sediment metagenome | biome: marine biome [ENVO:00000428]; feature: marine pelagic biome [ENVO:01000023]; material: deep marine sediment [ENVO:00002113] | place: India: Gulf of Khambhat ...
CGAAACTACTCAAGGAACAAGAAGGCCACAGCCGGTTGTTCAACTGGAGTGAGCGTATCTTCATCGGCATGCACAAGGGTTACAAGGTGCTGCTCGCCGGTGCGCTGAAAGTACGCTGGTTGATTGTGCTCGTGTTCCTCGCAGCGTTTGCGGGTATGCTATATCTGTTCATGCAGCTCAAACCAGAGTTATCCCCTGTCGAGNNTCGCGGTTGCGCCGGAAGGTTCTACCATGCAGTACACTGATCGTTACATGCGCGCAGTGGCCGGTGTACTCGACAGCGTGCCGGAGATTGACACCCTGTTCGAAGTGGTGGCCCCTGGTTTGGAACGTCCTAACCCGGTGAACCTGGGAATCGGCTTCGCAGTTCTAAAACATTGGGATGAACGCTCGCGGAGTCAACTCGAAATCACAAAGGAACTGACACCAAAGCTTTTCGGTGGCTTGCCCGGGGTGATCTCGTTTGCCAAGGATCCGCTTTCGCTCGGACAGAGCTTTCTCGCCAAGCAGGTTGAGTACGTTATCTACGGCAACAGTTATGAAGAATTGCAAGACTATGTCAACAAGGTCATCGCGAGACTGCGCGAATATCCCGGCATAACCGGTCTCGATACCGATCTCAAGCTTAACAAGCCGCAGCTTCGCGTCGAAATCGATCGCGACAAAGCATCCACGCTCGGCATTTCGATGGCGGCCATTGGCGGCACACTGGAAACCCTGTTGGGTGGCCGCGCGGTGACGCGCTACAAGCGCGAAGGTAAGCAGTACGATGTCGTGTTGCAAATGGAGGACGACAAGCGGCGTCAACCCACCGACCTCACATCAATTTATGTGCGCGCGGGTAACGGCGAACTCGTCCAGTTGTCGAATATTGTGAAGCTTCAAGAAACCGTCTCACCGAAAGAGTTAAACCATTTCAACAAGTTCCGCGCTGCCATCATCAATGGCAATGTTGGGCCTAGTGCTAGCCTGGGCGAAGTCCTCGATTACCTTGACAAGGTCGTAGCGGAGGAACTGCCGCAAACCGTCGTTACCGACCTTGACGGCGCATCGCGAGAGTACCGCGAGATAGGCGACGAGATGTTGTTGACGCTGGTGCTTGCGCTGATCTTCATTTATCTGGTGTTGTCGGCACAGTTTGAAAGCTTTGTCGGCCCACTCGTCATCATGCTGACGGTGCCGCTCGGTTTTGCGGGCGCAGTATTAGCGATGTGGCTTAACGCGAAGTTTGGTACGGGCGGCACGCTCAATATTTACAGCCGGATTGGGCTGGTGATGCTGGTTGGATTGATCACGAAGAACGGTATTCTCATCGTTGAATTTGCCAATCAATTGCGGCGCAAAGGTATGGAACGAATGGAGGCGATTATTGAAGCTTCCTCGTTACGTTTGCGACCGATTCTCATGACAGCGCTCGCGACGGTTTTGGGCGCTTTACCCCTCGCTTTATCCTCGGGCGCTGGCGCTGAAGCGCGCGCTGCGATTGGGTGGGTCATCGTCGGCGGAATGTCGGTTGGTACGCTGTTGACTTTGTTTATCATTCCTGTTGCCTACTCGTTAATCGTGCGCAAGATTCACTTGATTCCGGAAGAGCGCGAGGCGCTGGAGATTGAAGCGGCGGCAGGGGGCGGTGCGGTGACGACGCCGCAACACCGGGAGCATTGAACACACGTATCGTGGTGAAACAGAGGTCAATTAAAGACAGAGGGTGTTTGCGCCCGTCGCTTTTTCGTCACTCCTCTGGTTGTGCCGCGGCGGCATGGCGGTGTAGCAGTTATTGATCGCTTTGTGTTTCTTGCTTGCGCGCACGCCGGATTTTTACAAGCGAAGATTCGGCGGGTCGAGGTCTTTTCGCATGCTCTCACCCCCCGTAACGGTGATAGTCGTAAGTGGATATTGCCTTGCTACGCGTTATTGATATCTCCAAATCTTTTGGTGGCGCCCGCCAGCCGGCGATCGGTTCTCAACGCTGTCAGTCTCGATGTGTCTGCTGGCGAATATATCGCTGTGATGGGAGAATCCGGCGTCGGCAAATCGACTTTGCTCAATATTATTGCTGGCCTGGAAGCGCCTGACACGGGTGAGGTGGTGCTCGGCGGTGTCAACGTTACAGCGCTCGCCGATAATGAGCTTACACGACTTCGCCGTGAACACATGGGATTCGTATTTCAGGCGTTTCATGTGCTGCCGTATTTATCTGTGGCACAGAACGTTGAATTGCCGTTGGCCCTTTTGCAAACTGATCGCATAAGCATGCGTGAGAGAGTTTGGCAGATGCTAGGGGCGGTTGGGCTAGGTGAGCGTGGCGACAGTATGCCGCATGAGCTTTCCGGCGGCGAGTTGCAGCGCGTGGCGATCGCCCGTGCCCTGGTGCATCGGCCGAAAGTCGTGTTGGCAGATGAGCCAACTGGCAATCTCGATCCGGATACCGCCGGTCAGATTCTTTTCTTGCTGAAATCGCAGATCAACGAAAACCATGCCTCCGGCATTCTTGTTACCCACTCGCCTGATGCTGCTCGAACTGCCGACAAAATATTCAGGCTCACGCCCGTCGGATTGGTCCGGGTGGAATAGTGTCTGTGACGCCTAAATGCATAGTGTCGAACTATGTTTCGCAGCGCAGACGACGACGCTGGTCAAAAATAGTAATTGTTTGAATGTACGGCAGCGCGAGCCAAACGCCTAGCGAGTGATTCGAGTACCAGTCGTACTCAACTAGTAACGAGTAATATCGAGGCAAATGGACGAGGATTGAGCAAGCGCGTGACGCGTTAATGGAATAGCGCACTAACTTTTTTGGCAGCATCAGTGCAGTCGGACGTATTCATAATCAGCTGGCAGGTTGTTTATGCCGCGATCCGGCGGCGCAATCCAGCCGGCCATTTTGCCGGGTTCGACAACACGTTGCATCAGGCTGTGCACAAAAGCACGATCGCTCTCACTGGGCAGCCAGTCTGCCAATTGCATGTTGTAGTCCTGTTGATTGAGAAGCTTGCCGTCCGGGTCGACCGGCATGCCGGCCCAACTGCCAATCGATCGGCGAAAGTGCTTGCTCGGCAGTTTAAGAAAGGCAGCGTAACCGGCCCGCTTGATCTGCATATTCCAGCGTTTTAGCCCGATTTCGCAATCCTTGATATAGGCATCGCGCATTACTTCATTCATTGCGTTGCGCAGGGTTACCGTCACGGTTCCGTCTGGCGTATCCAGATCGTAGGTGGCTTCCGCACAAACGTGCTCTTCGTATCTATCCTCGTCAGGGCGGCCCTTAATGCCATTGGCAAAGGAAGAGGCTGCGTTGGAAGAGACTTCGGAGCCGAACAGATCGAGCGACGAGGTAAACCAGAAATTCAGATAACGCTGAATTGTCGTCAGATCAACGGCACCGTGAGCGCGAATCGCCGCTGGATCGTCTGTGCCAAGTTCCTTCATCACTTGTAGCGTGCGTTTGATTACCCGGCCGACGCCAGTCTCTCCGACGAACATGTGGTGCGCCTCTTCGGTAAGCATAAAACGACAAGTCCGTGCTAGCGGATCGAAACCGGACTCGGCAAGGCTCTTGAGCTGGAACTTGCCGTCACGATCGGTGAAATAGGTGAACATAAAGAAAGACAGCCAGTCGCTGATCGGTTCGTTGAAGGTGCCAAGTATGCGAGGATTGTCGCTGTCGCCTGAATGGCGAGCGAGCAATTCCTCGGCCTCCTCGCGGCCATCGCGGCCAAAGTAACCGTGTAGCAGATAAACCATCGCCCAAAGGTGACGGCCTTCTTCAACATTGACCTGAAACAGATTGCGAAGGTCGTACAACGAAGGGCAGGTCAGCCCGAGCAAGTGCTGCTGTTCGACTGACGCCGGCTCAGTGTCTCCTTGCGTGACGATGATTCGGCGAAATTGTGAGCGCAGTTCACCGGGAACTTGTTGCCAGGCCGGTTCCCCGCAGTGATCGCCAAAACCAATCTTGCGATCGGCAATCGGATCGGCCAGAAAAATACCCCATCGGTAGTCCGGCATCTTTACGTAGCCGTAGCTGGCCCACCCTTGCGCATCCACGCCAACGGCGGTACGCAGGTACACGTCATCAGATGAAAAGTCTCTTGGTCCTTGTTCTTGCCACCAGGTCAGGAAGCGTGGTTGCCAGTGCTCCAACGCGCGCTGCAGCTTCCGGTCGTTGGCAAGATCGACATTGTTGGGAATCTTCTCGTTGTAGTTGATGCTCATATAATCTCCATTCTGATGCGCCTCAATAGTAATCAATTGACGCGCTAGATGCGCTCCCAACTGAAATTCGGCTTGCTGCCCGAACCAAAGACTTTCAGCGCACCTTGTTCGCCGACCGCGTTCGGGCGGCTGAAAATCCAGTTCTGCCACGCCGACAGGCGACCGAAGATGCGGGTCTCCATTGTTTCGGCGCCGGTGAAGCGCAGATTGGCTTCCATGCCGGTCAACGCGTCTGGAGAGAGGCTGGCTCGCTCTTCGATGGCAATGCGGACTTCATCGTCCCAGTCAAGATCGTCAGGAGTGAATGTGACCAGCCCAAGGCGAGCAGCCTCATCGGCGCGGAACCGCTCCCCGAGTTGGTTGAACACCTTTTCAATTGGTCCGCCGTCGCCGCAGAACCGCGCTTGCAAGCGCGTCTGGCGAGTCACCATCGGAAACGCGCCAAAGTTCATCATCGAAGTCGCGATCGCCGGGGCATCTGATTCTTTCTCCGGTGTTGCGAGCATGTAACTGCGATCGGCCGCGAACGCGAGTTCCAACAAGGTGCCACCAAAACACGAGCCCGGTTCGATCAGCGCGAACATGGATCGTGAAGAAACATCAAGACGAGCCAGAGTCCGCCGCAACAGTCCGACGGTTTCCTTCACCAGCCAGTCACTACGTCGGCGCATCATGATTGCATCCGTATTGAGCACGGCGTCGAGGTCGCCGCGGGTCTTCAGTATCCAGATGCCGATTTCGGGTTCGTTGGTGCGCAGCATTAGAATCGCATCGTCGAGTTCTCGCGTCATTGCCAAAGGCCACCAGTCAGCGCCCGCGGAATGTATTGCCGCAATGTCGCTTGGTTGTTGACCCGCAGGCCCATGCACGGTGATGGTGGCGGTGCGCGCGTTGCGGTCAAGTAAGACATCGACATGGTGATAATGCAGGCCGCGCTCGTCGATGCTGCGCGTGAGCGGTTTCAAATCAATGCCAGTCGCGTCGTCCGGGCGCGTACTTTCTGCGACCAGCTCGGCGACGCGCTGCTTCACGACGTCATCGAATTGTTGAGGCTTTGCCGTGTGATCGACGAGTTTCCAGGCCAATGCACGGTCTGCGCGTACACCCTCGGCAGTTGAGCAGAATACATCGGCAAGATCGCGCCGCACCTGACGCTTATCGGTTACGCGGGTCAGTCCGCCTGTACCCGGCAACACCCCGAGTAGGGGTACCTCGGGAAGGCTGACTGTCGAAGACCGATCATCAATCATGACGATTTCATCGCAGGCAAGCGCCAGTTCGTATCCACCGCCAGCCATTGTGCCGTTGACCGCGGCGAGGAATCGCAACCCGTCGTGGTGACTCGAGTCCTCCATGCCGTTGCGCGTCTCGTTGGTGAATTTACAGAAGTTCACCTTCCGGGCATGGCTCGATAGCCCCAGCATGTAGATATTGGCGCCGGAGCAGAACATACGCTCCTTTGCCGATGTAAACACGACACACTTGGCCTGTGGATGTTCGAAGCGAATACGGTTCAACGCGTCGTTCAGTTCGATATCGACGCCGAGGTCATACGAATTGAGTTTCAGTTTGTAGCCGGGGTGTAGCCCTTTCTCCTCATCGACGTCCATGCTCAATGTTGCTACTGCGCCGTCGACCGACAGACGCCAGTGCGCGTAACGGTCGGGGTGTGTTTCATACGTCATTGCTAATGCTGTTTCACCGGAGCTGTTGCGGGCCGCGCTGTTTCTGATCGATGGTTTTACGCTCATTTCTTTTTCCCGAGTCCTTTTGTCAGTTGTTTCAGTGGTACCAGGCTTTCGCGGACGGTTTTGCCGGCGGTATCGACAATGGCATCCGCCTTGGCATACAAAGCAACGCGAGCCTGAAGTATGCGCCGGAGGTCGTCCATGGCTTGCGCATTGCCCGCCATCGGACGCGTGTCGCCCTGCGCAATGACGCGCTGCATATGCTCCTCCGGCCGGGCCTTGAGCCAAACGGTGTAGCAGCTCGATAGCAACAGGTCGTAGGTTGTCGGCTCTGACACGATGCTACCCCCGGCGGCAATCACGCACGCCTGCTCGCTTTTGATTAATCGGTCGAGGCATCGCTGTTCATAGCGGCGGTAACCAGGCTGCCCGGAGAGTAGAAAGATTTCCGAGAGGCTTGTACCGGCCTCGCGCTCGATTTCTCGGTCGAGCTCGATGAATGGTCTTTGCAGTGATTGCGCCAGCTTCTGACCCAGCGTGGTCTTGCCGGCACCGCGCAGCCCGATCAGCGCGAGCCGCTTGCTGCGCACTGCCGCATTATCACGGAACTGGCCACGCAACATGTCGTGGGCACGCACCAGTTGTTGTGGTGACATGCCACGCAGCAGTTGCTCAATGGCGCGGAGCCCGACCTGTTGATCGTCAGTCTCGCGCAGCAGCGCATCAGGTTGCAGATTCAGCGCGGCACTGACTTGACGCAGCAGCAATACCGAAAGATTGCCTCGGCCTGATTCCAGTAGCGCCAGGTAACGCTCCGAAACGCCGGACCGATCCGCTAGCATCTTGCGGGAGAGCGCTTGGCGCGCACGTGCCTTGCGCACGCGCTCGCCGATGGCTTTGAGGAAGTCCGTTCCGTCAACATCTTCGCGGGTGTCTGCGTGCCCGACCGCCCTGTATGCTCTGGCTCCCATATGTAGCATGAAATATAATGCATAGTTAACATTAATGATGCATGATAATGCATAATATACCTATTTGGCTATGGCGTAATCGGCCGCACTAATGTTGCATGGCCGGTTGAATGTTTGAAAATCGGTTGCAATGCCGCAACCGGGCAGGATCGACCTGATGTATTTCAAGCTTAATATTCTGATCGGCACCATGACCGGAATCGCGCAGCTGGTTGCGCAAGAAATCGAGTTGCGCCTCGACGGCGAGGGCATCGCTGTCGACACCATGGAGATGGACGAACTTGCCCCCGCGGTGTTCGATCGCGATGGTATTTTCCTGATCTGTACCTCCACTTATGGTCAGGGAGATGTGCCAGACAACGCCAAGGATTTGTACGAGGCATTGTGCACGCAGCGGCCGGACCTGTCGCATGTGCGATACGGTGTCATCGCTCTGGGAGATCGCACTTATGCAGAGACCTTCTGTTTTGGCGGCAAGCGGTTTGACAAGATCCTAGGCGACCTCGGTGCACGGCGCATTGGCGAACTCATGTTGCATGATGCCAGCGCGGGAACCTTGCCGGAGGACGAGGCGGCGGAGTGGATCGAGGGCTGGGTCGCGCTGGTTGATGAGCAGATCCGCAACGAGGCCTCACGAGCAACCGCACAGAGCTGAGCGGTGCCGCTAAAATATACTATTGACCACTCGCCTGGCGGCGAGAGTGCTCGGATGACAAACTTGGAGGAAAGAGCGTGCCTGCGCTAAGCACGGCAGATCATTCAGCTAGTCCGCCGGTGATATCGATGCCGCGCGAATACAATGCCGCTTACGACCTGATCGAGCGCAACCTGGCAGCTGGTCGAAGCGACAAAATCGCTTATATCGATGACGACGGTTCGTACAGCTACGCTGATCTTGCCGAGCGCGTCAATCGAGCCGCGAATGCCTACAAGTCGCTCGGTCTCGAGATGGAGTCGCGCGTCCTGATCTGCCTGCTCGACACCATCGATTTTCCGGCTACGTTCCTGGGGGCGATCAAAGCGGGTATTGTGCCGATTGCTGCCAATACTCTGCTCACCACGGAAGATTATCGGTTCATGCTCGAGGACAGCCGTGCCCGTGCCGTTGTTGTCTCCGCGGAGTTGATGCCGAAATTCGAGAGTTTTATCGACGATCTGCCTTTACTCGAACATGTGATCGTATCGGGCGCCAAATCGAATGGACGCTTCCATTTACAAACTTTGATGAATGATGCGCCGGCCCGATTTGAGCCGGCGCAAACGACTTGTGACGACGTCTGTTTCTGGCTCTATTCGTCTGGGTCGACCGGTACACCCAAGGGGACGGTTCACCTGCATTCCAGCCTGATTCAGACGGCAGAGCTGTACGCCAGACCAATACTGGGTGTTCGTGAGGATGACGTGGTGTTCTCCGCCGCAAAGCTTTTCTTTGCGTATGGTCTGGGCAACGCGCTTACTTTTCCTCTTGCAGTTGGCGCCACCGCCGTGCTGATGGCCGAACGGCCCACCCCCGCCGCAGTGTTTCGACGACTCACGCAGCATCGGCCAACAATTTTTTATGGAGTACCGACGCTGTTCGGTGCCATGCTCGCCAGTCCCGACCTGCCGGCTCGAGGCGACGTTGCGATTCGGGTCTGCGCGTCGGCGGGCGAGGCGCTGCCCGCTGACCTAGGCCGGCGTTGGAGCCAGCATTTTGGCAGTGAGATTCTGGATGGCATCGGTTCCACTGAGATGTTGCATATTTTCATTCCTAATTGTCCCGGAGAGGTGCATTACGGAACGACTGGCCGGCCGGTGCCCGGCTATGAGGCGCGACTGGTCGATGAGCACGGCGAAGCGGTAAAACAAGGAGAGCTTGGGGAGCTGCAGGTCAAGGGGCCGACCAGCGCCTCGCATTACTGGAACCAGCGCGGTAGATCCCTGAGCACGTTTGTCGGCGAATGGACCCGTACCGGTGACAAGTACAGCATTGATGCCGACGGATATTATGTTTATGGTGGGCGCTCTGACGATATGCTCAAAGTCAGCGGCATGTACGTGTCTCCATTCGAAGTCGAAGCAGCATTGATGACGCATCCGGAAGTGCTGGAAGCAGCCGTTGTCGGTGACCTCGACGAGCATAATCTTGTCAAACCGCGCGCCTTTGTTGTAACAAAACAGGATGTCAAGGCGTCTGGCAACCTCGCCGAATTGTTAAAAGCTCATGTAAAGGACCGCTTAGCGCCTTTCAAGTATCCTCGCTGGATTGACTTTGTCGACGAGTTGCCGAAAACTGCTACAGGCAAGATCCAGCGCTTCAAGCTGCGCTCACCCGCGGCGGCGGGTAGACGATAATAAGCACTACGACGAGGACAACGAATGAATCAGCCGTTATCAAACGATCAGTCACGTCGCGACTTCATTGCCGGCTTTGGCGCGCTCGCCGGTTTCTCACTACTGACCTTGGCGGGGTGTTCCAGATCCGACAAGGTACGCGTTGGCTTCATGCTGCCATATACGGGAACCTACGCGCAGCTTGGTGTAGCGATCGAAAATGGTTTCCGGCTTGCGCTCGATCAACAAGGCGGCACATTGGGTGGTCGCGACGTCGAGTACTTCAGAGTAGATGATGAATCTAATCCCGCGAAAGCTACCGACAACGCCAATAAGATTATCACTCGTGACAAGGTCGATGTCGTCGTGGGGACAGTGCATTCCGGTGTCGCTATGGGCATGATCAAGGTGGCTCGGGAGACTGATACGCTGCTGATCATTCCCAACGCCGGTGCCGATGCCGCGACTGGGGAACTGTGTGCGCCGAATGTTTTCCGTACTTCGTTTTCCAACTGGCAGCCAACGCATCCGCTTGGAAAGGTCATGGTCGAAAACGGTCACAGAAAAGCCGTTTTTATTACCTGGAAATACGCTGCGGGCGAGCAGGCTGTGAAATCTTTTGCCGAGGGCTACACTGCGGCTGGTGGTACGGTCGTTAAAGAATTGTTCGTGCCGTTTCCAAACGTGGAGTTTCAGGCGCTGCTGACCGAGATCGCTGCCTTGCGGCCCGATGCCGTAGCCTGTTTCTTCGCCGGTGGTGGTGCTGTGAAGTTCGTCAAGGATTACGCCGCTGCCGGTCTGAAAGGCAAGATTCCGCTCTATGGTTCCGGTTTCCTTACTGAAGGTGTGCTCGACGCGCAGGGTGATGCCGCAGAGGGCATCATCACGACGTTGCACTATGCCGAATCGCTAGACAATCCACGCAACAAGGCCTTTCGCGCCGCCTACCTAGCTGCCTATGACAGCCAAGCCGACGTTTACGCGGTACAAGGTTACGATACCGGCTTGTTGCTCATTCAGGCGCTCGAGAAAGTCGGCGGCGACTTTACCAATCGCAACGCGGTCATTGCTGCCATGGAGGGTGCGGTGATCGATAGCCCACGCGGTCGGTGGACCATGTCCAAAGCACACAATCCGATTCAGGACTTCTATGCAAGGCGCGTCGAGAACGGTCACAATAAGGTAATCGGTGTTGCGTGGAAGGCTTTGGAGGATCCGGCACTCGGCTGCAAGATGTAACTCAAACGGGCGCGTGCAAACCGGCGGCGCGGGTTGCCCCCTGATCGCTGTGCCGTGATCTAGCAGGGGAGCCACAAAGCCCCGCAAAGCATCTCCGCAGTAATTGGCATCATAATCTCGTTTTCGTTGGGGTTGCTTGCCCCGTCTCGGCGCTCCTAGCGCCGCCGCGACCAATGGATCCGTACATCTTTCTTATTCAACTGCTCAACGGGGTTCAATACGGACTACTGCTTTTTCTGGTCGCGAGTGGGCTGACCCTGATCTTCGGAATCATGGGTGTGATCAATCTGGCCCATGGCAGCTTCTACATGGTTGGCGCTTATCTTGCCTGGTCGCTAACGCAGTACCTGGGCAATTTCTGGCTGGCATTGCTGGCTGGCATGTTCATGTCTTATTGTTGGGGTGGTTGTTAGAGTGGTTGTTCATTCGGCATTTGTACCGGCGTGATCATCTGCAGCAAGTTCTGCTGACATATGGCTTGATTCTCATTTTTTCGGAGCTGCGAAGTATCTTGTGGGGTGATGATGTTCACAGCATCGAAATTCCCGCGTTGCTTGCCGGCTCGATACGCCTCACCGAGACGCTGGCCTATCCTGTTTATCGGGTCTGGTTGTCATTGGTTTGCGTTGTGCTCGCAGCCCTTATGTATTATCTGATCCAGTACACGCGTGTGGGCATGATGATCCGCGCCGGGGCATCCAATCGTGAAATGACCCAATCGCTGGGCATCGACATTGGTCTGCTGTATCGCCTGCTGTTTGCATTTGGGGTTGCGCTGGCGGCTTTTGCCGGCATGATTGCGGCACCGGTCTCCTCGGTGTTTCCGGGAATGGGGAACCAGGTGCTGATCATCTGCTTTGTCGTCGTAGTGATCGGTGGCATCGGCTCGGTCAAAGGTGCCATGGCGGCGGCTTTGCTGATTGGCTTGATCGACACGTTCGGTAAAGTCGTCGAAATTGAAATTGCTGGTTTTCGCGTTCTGCCGGAACTGGCCGGCATGAGCGTGTTCGTCATGATGGTCTTTGTTCTATTGTGGCGCCCTGAGGGTTTGTTCGCGCGGAGGCTAAGTTGACCGAGCTTAAGCGCTTGATCACGTTTTCGGTCGTATTGCTGTTACTGCTGGCTTTTCCGCTGCTTAGCGATCGTTTTTATGTCCAGTTTGTCAGCAAGATTCTTATCATGGCGATATTCGCGGGCAGTCTAAACTTGCTAGTTGGTTACACTGGGCTTGTTAGTCTTGGCCACGCCGCCTTTTTCGGGATCGCAGGTTATATTCTGGCGCTGTATTCGCCGCACACGGGCGCGGCAGGCTTCTGGAGTAGTCTGTTTCTGTCAGTGTCAGGCGCGGCGGTATTGGCATTGTTAATCGGTACTCTGGTGTTACGCACTAGCGGGATTTTCTTCATCATGGCGACACTTGCTTTTGCCGAGATGCTGTTCTTCCTGTTTCACGATACTTCAGTCGCTGGTGGCTCTGACGGCATTTACATACAAGCTAGACCGGTGCTATCGATGGCTGGCTGGCAGCCGCTTGACCTTGCAGACTATGTGCACTTCTATTATCTGGTGTTGTTCTTCGCCCTGTCACTCGCTGCGCTGGTACGTGCCTTACTACGTTCGCCCTTTGGTCATGTGATCATTGGCATTCGTCTCAATGAGCAGCGCATGGGTTCTCTCGGATTCGACACGTTTCGCTACAAACTGGTTTGTTTTGTGATCGCTGGCGCTCTGGCCGGTCTCGCTGGCTATCTTTCAGCTGTCCAGTTCGGTGTCGTCAATCCGGAAATGCTCGGCTGGCATTTGTCCGGGTCAGTGCTAATGATGGTGATTCTCGGAGGTATGGGCACACTCATGGGGCCGGTCTTGGGCGCTTTTTCGCTGATGATGCTCGAAGACGTGTTCCAGTCCGTCACCAAACATTGGCAATTGCTCACCGGCATGGTGGTAATACTGGTTGCTCTGTACTTGCCGCGTGGTCTCGCTGCGTTGCTGCCAAAGTGGGTAGCAGGCGACCGTAGATGCACGTCGTCCGCAGCGCGTTCGCCGAACCGGGCTGATCAAACCAATGTCTGAGTTGATTCTGCAAACCCATAATCTGTCGCGTCATTTCGAAGGGTTAGCCGCGGTGGATGGTGTATCGTTGTCTTGCCGAACCAATGAAGTACATGCGGTTATCGGACCCAATGGCGCCGGAAAGAGCACGCTGATCAATTTGCTCTCCGGCGAGTTGCGTCCCAGTGCGGGCAGTGTGTTTCTTCGCGGTGCCAATATAACCGGCTTGCCACCAGCGCGCATATCACGTCTCGGTGTCGGGCGCAGCCACCAGAAGACGAATGTTTTCTTGCCTTTGACCGTTTTCGAAAACTGTCGCTTGGCAGCACAGTCACGGCTTGTCACTTCGATGCGATTTTTCCGGCAAGTACAGCACTACCGGTCGGTGTCGGATGCTGCCGTGCGTGTCATCGAGCAGGTCGGCCTTGAACGGCAAATAGACAGACCCGTTGAAACCCTCTCGCACGGTGAGCAACGGCAGGTAGAGCTTGCCATGACGCTGGCAACCGACCCCAGCGTGTTGTTGCTCGACGAGCCGTTGGCCGGAATGGGGGCGGAAGAGTCGGCTCAAATCGTAGACCTTCTGAGAAAGCTCGCGAACGAGCACGCTATTCTGTTGGTCGAGCACGACATGGACGCGGTGTTTGCGCTGGCAAACACGCTTACCGTCATGGTCAACGGCGTCGTTCTTGAGTCTGGAACGCCACAATTAGTGCGCTCGAGCCGAGCGGTTCAGAATGCGTATCTTGGCGAACACGAACTTGAGTAGCTAAGGTGTTTTCGATGCCAAATAGGTATGACACGGCCGAAATCTGATGATGGGCGCTGGCAGCAATAAACAAGCAAGCAGCGTCGATGTGCTAATCGAAGCACGTGCTATTCACACCTACTACGGCGCTAGCCACGTGCTGCATGGAATCGATTTGCTGTTACGTCGCGGCGAGACCATAGGCTTGATGGGACGTAATGGCATGGGCAAGACTACGTTGTTAAAAACGTTGTTAGGTCTTCTGAGACCAGTCGCCGGCAGTGTTCATGTTCGGGGCCGCGATATGACGCATGCCGCACCGCACCGTATTGCCCGGGCTGGCATTGCGTACGTGCCAGAAGGACGCGGCATTTTTCCCAACCTTTCGGTAAGGGAGAATTTGCTAATGGCGGCGCGTACTGGCTGTGATGGGCGTAATGACTGGACNNTGGACACTTTCCCCCGTTTGCGTGAGCGCCTAAGTCATGGAGGGCAGCAACTGTCGGGGGGGGAACAGCAAATGCTGACGATCGCGCGAGCATTGCTGACTAATCCCGATGTCCTTATCCTCGACGAGGCGACCGAAGGGCTCGCTCCGCTCGTGGCAAAGGAAATCTGGCGCATTCTTCAGCAAGTTCGTATGACCGGCATCTCGTCCATTATTGTCGACAAGAGCTTTTCGGCTGTGTCCGAGATTGCTGACCTTAATATTGTACTGGTCAAGGGCCGAGCTATTTTCCGGGGTAATAGCGATACGCTTCGAGCACGTCCGGAGTTGCGCTCGTGGCTAGGCGTGTAGAGCACCGGTTCAAATGTTGGTGCGATAACAAAGGTGCCGGTTGCCATATGCACTTGACCTTAGATGCACATCGTCTTGAGTACCGTATTGTCTTGCCTGCCAGGCCGAGTTCGCCTGAGCACACCATGCTTGTGCTGTTGCACGAAGGACTGGGATCGGTGGCGACGTGGAAAGATTTTCCGGACGTACTTGCCACGAGCACCGGGTACCCCGTGCTCGCCTATTCGCGTTACGGTTACGGCAACTCGAGTAAGCTCGAGGAGTCGCGAACGCCGTGCTACATGCATCACGAAGCACTTACTGTTCTGCCTGAAGTGCTTACGAAGCTGGGCATACACAAGCCACCTTTTCTCATTGGTCACAGTGACGGTGCGTCGATTGCAATCATTTATGCAGGTGGCGGCCAAGCTGTAAAGGGGATGGTTTTGATGGCACCGCACGTGTTTGTCGAAGATCTCACAACTGACGCCATCGCGACGTCGGTGAGTCGATTCAAGCAGGGCGGCTTGGCCGCGAAACTGGCACGCTATCACCGTCATCCGCACAGTATGTTTAATGGCTGGAGAGATATCTGGCTCAAGACTGAATTCAGGGCTTGGAACATCGAATCGAGTGTGCAGGGCTGTACCGCACCAATGCTGCTGATTCAGGGCGGCAATGATCCCTACGGCACGTTGGCACAGATCGAATCGATCGAGCGTCGCACCAAGGGGCCGGTTGAAAAATTGATTTTTTCTGATTGTGGTCACGCGCCACATGCGGAACGTCCTGATGAGACGGTCGCGAGCATCTCCGCGTTTGTCAGGAAATGGGTCGATAGCGATGTCTGACTGGATACTGTCGTCGAACAAGATTTGAGCCGTCGGGTCGTCTTCTTACAGATAAATGTTTGCCAGATTGCTAGTGGGTCCGCTGCTAACCAACCGCTTGCGGGTGCTGCTGTCGGTGCTCGCAATCGCGCTCGGTGTTGCGCTTGGTTATGCGATCCAGCTCATCAATCGCGCTGCGATCGATGAGTTCGGTCGCGCAGCGCGAGTGTTGTCTGGCGAGGCGGATTTGACGGTACGCGGAGCGCAACGAGGTTTTCCCGAGTCGGTCTATCCGCTGCTTGCCCGTGACCCCGCAATTAGCGCTGCCAGTCCGATGCTGGAAATCAATGCGCGTCTTGCCGAACGGAATGAAAGCCGCGAATTGCGTAGCCTTCACATATTGGGCATCGACATCTTCCGTGCGGCACCCATTCAACCGCAATTGATCGCGGAAAGCGGGACCGCTCTTGATCTACTGCGCGGTGACACGTTGTTTCTTTCCCCATTCGCTATACAGTGGCTCGGTGTGGAGCCGGGTGATCTGGTTGAATTTCAGGTCGGCACCGAGCACATTGAATTGCGCGTTGCTGGATTGTTGCCAGCCGCAGCAGCTGGACAGCGCATCGCAGTAATGGATATTGCGGCAGCACAAAAGCATTTTCGCCGCGTTGGTTTTATCAATCGCATCGAGTTGCGACTGGTGCCTGGCGTATCGGTGCACTCAGTGGCAGAGCGTATCCAGACGATGTTGCCGGCCGGGGTGTATGTCGAGCCGCCGCGGTTGGTGTCGCAATCAGCGCTGGCAATGACCCGCGCCTACCGTGTCAACTTGAATGTGCTGGCTTTGGTCGCGCTGTTTACGGGCGGTCTGTTGGTGTTTTCTACTCAGGCACTGTCGGTGGTACAGCGCCGCTCGCAACTGGCGCTGTTACGCGTGGTCGGGGTTACGCGCCGCGGCGTTGTCGGGTTGCTAGTTGGCGAAGCTGCAATGCTTGGCCTTGCGGGTTCCATGCTCGGGTTGTTGCTCGGCTTTATTGGTGCAGGACTTATTGTTGGCGTTGTAGGAGTTGATCTTGGCGCTGGCATCTTTGGTGACATGCAGGCGAGACTGATCGTTGAACCTTTTGCGGCGTTCTTGTTTGTAACTTTGGGCATCATCGCCGCTGTCTGTGGCAGCATTTTTCCGGCGCTCGAGGTGGGGCGCGCCGTGCCGGCGCAGGCGCTCAAGGCCGGAGACGAAGTGCGTATGTTTCAGCGTGTGACGCCGATCCTGCCGGGTGCAGTTGTGCTTTGCGTCGGTGGCGCTTCAGCGTTCGGCCCGGCGGTAGCCGGCTTGCCGCTGTTTGGTTATGTTTCCATCGCGCTGCTGCTGCTCGGTACCATCGCTTTGATGCCGCACACCACCGTAAGCGTGTTATCGCGACTGCCGTTACCACAGCGTGTCGAGTTTGCTCTTGGGCTTGCACAACTGCGTGCTGCCCCAGGGCAGGCGATGGTCAGTCTGGCATCGATTGTCGCTGCCGTCAGTCTCTCTGCTTCGATTGCGATCATGGTGATTTCGTTTCGCACGTCACTGGAAGATTGGCTCGAGCACATTTTGCCTGGCGATATGTTTGTGCGAACCAGCGGTCAAGGCGAGACGGCATTTCTATCATCACAGATGCAGAGTCTGATCTCGCAAGTATCTGGCGTGCGTCGCGTCGAGTTTCTTGCCGGGCAACGCATCCGGCTCGAGCGGGGGCATTCCCCGGTCACGCTACTCGCGCGTGAAGTCGACGCCAATGATCCTGGGCGTACTCTTTCGCTTGTGAGTGGGGTAGTGCTGCCGCAAACAGGTCAGCCGCCCCCAGTATGGATCAGCGAATACGTTGCCGATATCTTCGGCTACCAGGTCGGTGATGTGATGCACTTGCCCATCGGCGGCCGTGACGTACCGATGACCGTATCTGGTATTTGGCGCGATTATGCGCGACTGAACGGCGCTTTGATGATCACGCTGAGCGATTACCGCAGGTTGGCGGAAAGCGATAAGGTCGATGACGCCCAACTGTGGCTCAACGACGGAGCTGACGCCGTTGCAGTGCGGCGTGCGTTACGCGCCATATTGCCGATGGAGGGTGTCGAAATCAGCTTGCCCAACGAGTTGCGCACTGAGTCGCTGGCGATCTTCGACCGCACTTTTGCCGTGACCTATGCGCTTGAAGCCGTTGCTGTCGTTATCGGGCTGGCAGCCCTTTCAGCGAGCTTTAGCGCACTCACTTTAGCGCGCCGCCGCGAGTTTGGCATGTTGCGACACATCGGCTTCTCGCGAACGCAGATCGTGCGCATGCTTGCTTTTGAGGGCACGTTGGTCAGCGTAATTGGCCTTGTTATCGGTTTGTTGCTTGGCTGGGTGATGAGCGTCGTGCTGATTGATGTGGTGAATCGTCAATCTTTTCATTGGAGCATGGATTTGCATCTGCCATGGTCGGGTTTGGTTTTTTTCGCTGCTGCCATGCTCACCGCAGCGATGTTCGCGGCTGTTAGCAGCGCGCGCCGCGCTGTCGCAGGCGACGCCGTGCGCGCCGTCCGCGAGGATTGGTAGGGGCGTGATGGCGATACATCCACCATTTAGCCTTCTGCAGGTGGCGTTGCTGGCACTGACCTGTTGCGGCACCGGGGGGCTGTCGGCGCGCGCCGCTGACCATATTGGTGTACCCAAAACCATTACATTCCCGAAAGTCGAAGCAGGGCGAGCGTTGCTGTTTCCGGCCGATCATGGCGCTCACCCAGACTATCGCACGGAGTGGTGGTACATCACCGGTTGGATCGACAACGGTGACGTTGAGCGTGGCTTTCAGGTTACGTTCTTCCGCAGCCGTTCCGGTTTGCAGGAAGACAATGCATCAGCATTCGCACCGAAGCAACTTATCTTTGGCCATGCGGCGATCGCCGATGCCCGCCACGGTCGGTTGATCTACGATGAGCGTGCCGCGCGGCAAGGCTTTGGCCTGGCCTACGCGAAAACTGGCGATACCGACGTTCGGATCGAAGGCTGGACGCTCACCCGTAAGGATGGCGTTTATCAAGCGCGTATTATTGCCGATGAATTTTCGATGGATATGCGTTTTACTTCTAGTCAGCCCGTGCTGCTGCAAGGTGACGAAGGTTTTAGTCGAAAAGGTCCGCGTTGGGGGCAGGCAAGCTATTACTACAGTTTGCCGCATTTGCGAGTTGATGGATCAATCCAACTCAATGGAGAAACAATGTCTGTCACCGGCGAGGCGTGGCTCGATCACGAATGGTCGAGCGAATATCTTCCCGCCGATGCGCAGGGTTGGGACTGGGTGAGTGTGAATTTTTCAAGTGGCGCCGCCTTGATGGCGTTTCGTATGCGTGCCCGCGACGGTGGGACGCTATGGGCCGCCGGGAGTATACGTGAACCAGATGGCCATGTAATAACGCTGTCACCGCACGAGGTCGGGTTTGCGCCCAAACGGTTCTGGCGCTCGGAGCGTACCGGCATCGAGTATCCGGTGGCGATGCGTATTCGCGCTGGTAGCTACGAGCTTGACGTTGAACCTTTGATGGAAGATCAGGAACTCGACTCGCGCCTCAGTACCGGCATCATTTACTGGGAAGGGGCGGTGCGTGCACTCATAAACGGCAAACGCGTCGGGCGCGGCTATCTTGAACTGACGGGGTATGGCGGGCGGCCCGAAATGTAGGTTGACTATACCCACTGACCGTGGCTTGCCCTTTACGGAGCGGCCTGAGGTGATTCAAAACCGGCGTCTCCGGATCGGACGGTGATGCGGCGTCGGGGTCCGCCAAACTCTAAAACTGATAGACTCTCACGCAAACATTATTCATATCGGAAAGAGCAATGTTGAAGCATAAGACGGTTGTCATCACCGGCTTCACCTCTTGAACCGGGCTTGGTATGGCGCGCGCATTTGCTGCCGAAGTAGCCGATGTCATGCTTAATGGGCTTGGCGATGCAAGGTAAATCGGTGAGGCTCGTAAGCGCAGCGGCAAATGGGTAGCGTTGACGTGCCGGTAAACAACGCCGGCGTTCAACAGGTAGCACCGGCCGGCGAATTTCCCTCCAAAAAATGGGACCAGGTCATCGCCATAAATTTGATGGCTGCATTTCACACGACGCGCGGCGCGTTGCCGATCATGAAAGCCAACGGCTGGGTCGCAACTTAATTCGGGTCACTTTTAAAAGGGTGGCATTGTGCGCTGGTGGGAAGGCTAAAGGAAGAGGGAATGGCGAACATCATACAACCGCAGGTCAACGGTCCATTGATGGTTGAGGGTGACATTGAGCTGATAAGGGCGGATGGAGCGTCATTCCGAAGTTTGAAAGAAAAGATATGGCTGTGCCGTTGCGCGAAGTCGGCCAACAAGCCGTATTGCGATGGTGCGCATAGCAGGGCTGGTTTCAACGATAGTGCGCAAGTCTCGGCCAGCTATGTCATCAAGAAACCGGAGGCCGGAACTTCCGGGACCGTCCTGCGGCTCATGCCGCGAACAAACGGGCCAGTGCATTGCCTGGGTGATATGAAGATTGTTGGCAACGATGGCTCCGAGTGGGCGGGTAATCAGGCTAATCTCTGCCGATGTGGAAGGTCCGCAAACAAACCCTTCTGCGATGGTTCACACCGTCAGTCGGGTTTCATTGCAGACTGAGCCACGATTGAAGCCAGATGCGGGGCGCGGGATCGCGCTGCTTCTGGCCAGAACCTCACACGAAGGCTGGCACAACGGATTGCAGGTTATGATGTTCGTTGCATCCGAGCTAGCTGCCGCGATTAATGGTTGCGACGGCTTCCTTCTCACCGTTTACCGTGTAAATGAAGTTGGCTGGGGTCGAGACCCGAAGCCGATCGTAACCGTTTGTCAAAGCTTCAACTGAAGCAAGCTGCACTATGTGCGCGCGTTGTAAATTTTGAGCGTGCGCAATCGTTTTTGGTGAGCGCAGCTCTGGCGATATTTTCCTCTTGGTGTTAGCGCCGCGCGCTTCGGCAACAGAAGACTCGAAGCATACTCAAATACGATCGACGACAAATAATCGTTGAGTTGCCGATGTGCGCACCACGGTTATCGACGCTCTCCGCAGTGAGATACTTATGGTCTTGCCATTTCCATTTAGAGGGTTATGCTTGCGCCCTGATTGCCATAACAACGAACTTAGGGAGGCAGCAATAGGATGAAATACTCGGAAATGTACACTGATCCAGAAGGTGAGACCCATTTCAGAGACGTTGAGGTCGAGTTCTCGCTTGTTGACGTTGCACCTCCAGCCGCGCCAATGAACATATCGAATTTTAGTCCTGCCAAGGAAGTGGCATTCATTTCCTTGCCTGCTGGGTGGGGTGGTGGCTGGCACCCGGCGCCGAGTGTCGGGCACATTTTCGTGCTTGAAGGTGAAATGGAGGTCGAAGTCAGTGATGGAGAAGTGCGGCGTTTCCCGCAAGGCGCGGTGTGGTTGCACCGTGACCTGACCGGTGAGGGCCATGACACGCGTGTGGTGAGTGCTGACGGTGCGCTATTGGTTATGGTCAAAATGAATCAACGTGAGTGAGTTTCATTGATGGTCTTTCGTCAAATGTCGACTCCGCTGAGGAGGGCACGTTTGGCTACAATGCCTTATTTGGATCGACCATTACTAGAATGGTTGTAGTCGCTGGTTTTTGACGACTCAGAATCAATCGCAGCAATCGAGGTCGGATTGCGCTGCGCCTCATTACTGGTCTCCGATAGACAAAATTAGAGTCGGCACTTCCTCTTTTGAGTTAGCAGTTGAGTTGCTTCTCGAAAAATAACATGAGTCGCTGAGCAAAGGTTTACAACTTTGTCCCGTACTCACAATTAAGACTGGCCTGCCCGATTGTTTAGTCCATTGGTTAAAACTTAGGTTGCCGCAGCCAGAGCATCCGCGGGACCCGCGCAGCGCTACCTGTCACAAACAGATGTTTTAGATTGTAGCCAACCGCTACCCCCGGTCAGATCGAATATTTCACGGTTCATGATCTCGATCACCTTGGCGACCGCATGCCTTTGGCATTTTCGGGTGTTCTTTGGATTGGGTTGGCAGGCTGGCTTCGGTGTGGCCGTGCAGAGGACTATGGCCCGATAACGCGGCTAGTGGTGACACTGCGGTATTTGATCTTGGGGACAGGCCGCTGTGTACGCCAGCGCTATAGCGTCATCTAGTAATATAAGTGTCGCTGTGCTTTTCCGAGAAGACGTACAAATGAGTGAAAAAAATTTGGCGGCGCCAAAGATGCTGGAAAAGCCGTGTAAGGAAGCAAAGATTTCGGTTAGGGTCTACGGGAAAGGAATCGCCCCAAATTAGCAAAGGAGCACCCATGCCAAACTTCTTTAAGGACCAGGTCGCGCTGATTACCGGTGCCAGCCGAGGCATTGGCAAGGCCATTGCCACAAGGCTTGCCAAACAGGGAGTCGCCGTGGCCTTGGTTTCCCGAAATGTCGAAGCACTGGAAGAGACGGCTAAAGCGTGCAGCGAATTTGGAGGCCCTGCTTTAGCTCTCCCGTGCGATCTGGAAGACACAAGCGCCATTCAAAACTTGGTGAGCCAGACAACGACCAACTTTGGCGGACTCAATATTCTTATCAACAACGCAGGTGTCTTGGGGGCGGGTCCGGCCGACAGCGGTGATTTAGAGGCGTGGAACCGAGCCATCGACATCAATCTAAGAGCGGTAATGCACTTGACTCGCCACGCGCTTCCTGAGATCGAAAAAGCAAGCAGGGGCGCGATTATCAATATTGCCTCGATGGCGGGAAGAAGGCCATTTGGTGGGAGCGGCGCCTACTGTGCAACCAAGCACGGAGTGGTTGGCTTCACCCATGCGTTGTTTGAAGATGTCCGCGAGCGAAATATCAAGGTATGCGCTGTCTGCCCGGGGTTTGTCGCGACCGAAATGACTTCCGCAATGGGATTATCTATAGAAAAAATGATACAACCCGACGATGTTGCAATGGCGGTTGACTTCGTTCTGACCTATCCCGATACTGCTTGCCCGATAGAAATTCAGATCATGCCCCAGCGATCGCCCTATACAACCAGTTCCTAGGCCGCTCGCAACGCAATTCCGTAAGGTGTCGCGCCGCCTCATGGCCCGAGCTTGGTTGGGGTCGATCTCGCGACGACTCGCACGTTGCGCATGTTGACACGAACGAGCAGTAGGCGCTACAGAGGTAGGCATGATTGATCTGATAATTGTGTTGGTTTTTGTTGCTTACGCGATCTCCGCTGGGCTATCGGCGCGCCGCAAGGCGTCGACCGGCTTGCAAGAGTATTTTCTGGCCGGCCGGACCATCAAAGGCTGGCGCGCCGGGGTCAGTATGGCAGCAACACAGTTTGCCGCGGACACGCCGCTGTTGGTGGTTGGACTGATCGCTTCTGGCGGGATTTTCCTGATTTGGCAACTGTGGGTGTATGGCATCGCGTTTCTGATGATGGGCTTTGTGTTTGCTGCGCAATGGCGCCGCGCTGGTGTGCTCACGGACGCGGAACTCACCGAACTTCGTTACAGCAAACGCGGTGCGCTGGCATTGAGGACAGTCAAAGCAATTTATTACGGCACTTTGATCAACTGTGTCGTGATGGCGTTTGTGCTGGTTGCCGCGATTCGCATCGCAGAAGTGTTTCTCCCATGGCACGAATGGCTCAATGCTGATCTGTACCAAAGCCTTGTCGGACTGATCCGTGCAACGGGGTTCTACATTGGCAATAGTGCGACCGGTTTAGATAGCGATATCTCGGCCACAAACAATCTGATCACTGTTCTCGTATTGATGAGTTTTACGTTGTTTTACTCCGCCGCAGGAGGACTGCGTTCTGTCATTGCAACTGATGTAGCCCAGTTTACTGTGGCAATGATTGCCACGATCGCTTACGCGATTGTTATACTGAATGCGGTTGGCGGACTGGATAGTTTGAGCGATCGTATCGTTGCGCTTTATGGCGAATACAGGGCCTCACAACTATTGTCGTTTTCGCCGAGCGGTAAGGCTTTGTTGTTACCCTTTTTTGTGATCATCGCGTTGCAGTGGTTTTTCCAGATGAATAGTGACGGCACCGGCTATCTGGCGCAACGGTCGATGGCTTGCCGAGCTGATCGGGACGCACGAATTGCTGCAGTGGTGTTTTCTTGGTTGCAGATTGTGCTACGCAGTCTGATCTGGATTGTCATCGGTCTGGGGCTGTTGGTGCTTTATCCCTTTGACCCGCAGGTGGCAGGGGGAGACGGTTTCATCGCGTCTCGAGAGATGTCATTCGTACGCGGTATTGATGAATTGCTGCCCGCGGGACTGCGCGGACTGATGTTGACCGGTTTGCTCGCTGCATTGGCGTCGACAGTAGATACTCATTTGAATTGGGGCGCCAGTTACTGGAGTAACGACTTGTACGATCGGCTGCTCTGTCGCGCTTGGCTAAAGAGGGCGCCCGGTAACCGCGAACTGGTATGGGTGGCAAGATGGTCCAATGTACTTATCATGGGCCTGGCGCTAATCATCATGAGCCAGTTGGGATCGATTCAGCAGGGTTGGAAGATGTCTTTGCTGCTCGGCGCCGGCACAGGCTCAGTGCTGGTGTTGCGCTGGTTGTGGGAACGGATCAATCTTTACTCCGAGCTGGCCGCCATTGTTGTGGCGCTGATTGCCAGCGGGCTGCTGCTTTATTGGTTTCCCGATCCTGAGCAGGAGTGGTTGCGGCTGGGATTGATGGCCTTGCTTAGCACTGTTGCCGCCGTGGGCATTACTTTTATGACTCCACCCACTGAACAGCAAGTGTTGTCTGCTTTCTACAAACGCGTGAAACCGGTTGGATGGTGGCGCTCGACCGCGATCGCCAATGGTGACCATGCTGCTGCCCCGCTGATCCGGTTTCGCCGTGATGTGATGATGGTGGTGACAGGGTCGATCTCTTTATTATTTATGTTGGCCGGGCTGGGTCGATTTTTGGTGGGTGCCCCTGGCGATTCGACGCTGGTGTCAGTGTTGTTCATTGGCATCTCACTTGGTGCCTTGCCATTCTGGTGGTCCGCCATTGGCAAGCGGGACGACACAGACCGGAGCATCGTCTGAAATTGGGCCGCACCGTTATCCGGCCTCGATGTGGGATGTTTTCAGGAGGGTTGCTAGAAGTTATTTTGTTGGCTGGCCTTGGTCGCAAAATTAGGGAACGCCGCGGACATCGGCTCAAAGCCGGCCTGCTTCGAATTCGGTGCTTAATTAAGAAATTGCTCTTGCTCGTCGTAACGAACGCGCTGTGTTACTGATCTAACTCGCGACGCGCACCTATTTGCTGCGGTTTTTCATCGCGTCGCCAGCACTATAATAAAGATCGGTGCAAATACTTCCATGCACTTGCAAAAAAACTGTGTAGTGAGTAGATATTCGATCCGCATTAACGCAGCGTCGTATTAGATTTATAAGGGGGTGACGACGGATATGCTGGTACGTCATGTCCTCGCTAATGGCTCACAGGCTTCTAAGAGCTTGGTAGTGTCTGGATGGCCCCAGTTGAACGTCGCAAAGCCCTGTACATGGCGCGCGGGGAGCGAACAAGTCGAGCCACACCTGGTCGCGGCACAGGCGATCTAGGTCAGGTCAATGCCTTCAAACTCCGCAACGCGGCGAAGGGCGCCCTCCATCAAGGCACGTGCCTGCGCCGCCGTGGCGTGAAGGAAGACGTGTATTTGAGCATCCTCGGCATTTTTATTCTGGCATTCGACACTGTAGGTCTCAAACGCTGCAAGGCTGCTGATCAGGTCGACGAGGTGATGTGGGCATTCGCACACGATTGATGGAGTCCGGGCAGAAATACGGGCCAGTTGTTGCGGTGAGAATAGTTGCGGCGGTATTGGTGCAATCTCGGCCACTGTCGCCGGCAGCGAGGCTGAACCAATTGTCTTGTGCGCAGTCATGCACGCACTCTGGATCTCGGTGACACTAGCCGGTGCCCGCAAACAGGTCACGCCGACAGATTCGAGATCGTGCAGTGTCTGCCGCGCCCCGAAGCGGCAAGTAATGACGGCCTTGCGTATCCCGCATCGCGACATGAGCCTTCGTAGATCACCGACTGTTTCGCTCTGCACAGTGGCGTATTCAACGACAAGCACGTCGGCCTCGGGCAAGCTGTCTTGGTCCGTCAGGTCTTCGTCGTTATCGAAAGCCGCCACTACCTCGAGTTCGGGGACCTCGCTCCTTGCTGCAGAGATCTTCGCTTGCAGCGCAGCACCGATTAGAATTACGCGGCAAGGGCCGTCACCGCCAGCAGTCCTAAGTGCTTGCTGAGATGCTGCATCTAAGCGCCTTTGCAGTTGTGCCATCGACAAGGTTGCTATTGTGCTGATCTGATGTCCAGCGTCGACCAGCGTTTTGACCAATGAAAGTCGGCGTACGTCGTCATCGCTATAGCGACGGCTCTTGCCCTCGGAGCGGCCGGGCTTAACGACGCCATATCTACGCTCCCACATGCGTAGCGTTTCTGGATGAATGCCAGTCAGTCTCGATACCACGCCGATCGAGTAGCCTGGGTCTGATGTGCTGTGCTGTTTGGCGGTCATGTTGATAGTCCAGGATATTGTTGTCCGGGGCCGGCACTTTTATTTGCCGGCGGCTAATCGTAGCGCTGAATGCTGATGTTGGGCAGGATTTGCATAACGCTCATGCCTGCCGCGGCTTTGGGCGATCGAAACTGCGCAGCCTCTGTCTAGGGCTCGGCACCCCGCGCTATCTAGTCAGGCAGTAACGGCTGACCGGCGATTTCGAGCGCTTCCGCCGCACGGGCTGCTTTTGTTTTCATCGGAGTTGAAGATACTTTGTTCTCAGCGCAGCGAAAGTCTTCTCGCGAACTTCCCGATCAGTGGCTTTGATGCCGTCCATATCTGTGACCTACGCTTTGCAATGCGCTGGTTGATCAATTTTATGCGTGGCAATGAAAAACTTGACGTCAATGCAGTCGAGCATTTCAATCATTTTGATTAGCATGTCCTTCTCGAGCGACCTGAGCTCGAACCTAATGTTTGGTCCAGATTCTGTTCCAGACCCTCAAAAGATCATCTGAGTCGATTCTAGTTCCAGTGCGCTCGGGGGGGATCGCCTTCCAGTGTGGGTTGCCACGCGCCGCGACGGCATGACTGAAAATGTATCTTGGTTCGACGCCCATTCGCAGATCGGAAAGGATGAGCTTGTCATTTATGATCTCGGTTTTGAGAAAATCGTGAGCAAACCAACGAAGACGCGCTACTGCCCAGACATCATTTGCTTGTTCCAAGCTCGTATGTTCCGAGTGGTAAGCGTCGAAACGCATCGAGCCATCGTCTGCGAAAAACGAGTGGAATCCCTCCAGGTAACCATCGTCGGTCATCACCACTACCCGCCATAACAAAGTATTGAAGGGTGTCGGAACAGAAAAGCGTCGCGCATCCTCGAGATTCATCGGCTTTAGCGCCGCAACGACCTCGCGGTCCACCAACGATTTTGCTACCCACGACCAGCCCACGTATGCTGTGCTGAATACCAAGCCGGCAGCAAGGCCGATAGTGCTGGCACGAACGTTCCGCGAGACAGCAGCGACCACCACGCCAAACAACAGTGGCAGGGTATAGGCAGGATCGATGATAAACAAAGTCGACCACATAACGGGAGGGTTTGTCATGGGCCACAATAGTTGTGTCCCGTATACTGTATGTCCGTCCAGAAGTGGATGGGTATTCAATGTCAGCATGATGGCTGCTGACCACCGCCACGGAGCATCACGAACCGGCCCCCACCACCGTTTGAGGGCTAAACAAAGCAACAGCGAGAACGGGAAAAGCACGAAGAGTGAATGACTGAATCCGCGGTGATAGGTAAAGTTCGAGACCGGGTCACCGTAATCAATCAGCACGTCAAAGTCCGGTAAGGTGCCGAGAACGCCCCCAACCAACAAAGCTTTATGCCGGTGGGCCGCCGGAGCGCAAATGCCCGCCACGCTGGCGCCAAGAACGATCTGACTGACAGAGTCCATTGCGGTTACCCGTTGCTGCTGCAAGGCGCTACTCTAACAGGCGCCTTCCGGTATAGGCATTCCTCCTCAAGNNGTAAGTGAAGGGGCTGCATTGTCGCTGGCTGCTTGGCTGATCAAGACCGATTGGTCTACGATTCGCATCATCTGCAGGCAAAGTTTGTTGTGTTCGGCCACGTTTACTTGCTTGTTTTCGTGAACAGCGTGTTGACTGCTATGAAGTTCATTCCGCCCGGCGGGCTTATGACGCACTTTAGAGGATGAATATTTTGCCGGGATTCATGATGTTGTCGGGATCGAGCGCTTTCTTCATGGCACGCATGACTGCAACGCCCTCGCCGTGTTCGGCGGTCAGGAACCTCATCTTGCCTAGGCCAATGCCGTGCTCACCGGTACAGGTGCCATCCAGTGCCAAGGCCCGCATGACCAGTCGCTCATTGAGGCGTTCAGCCTCAGCAATTTCTTTGGAATCATCTCGCTTGATAAGAAAGCTGAGATGGAAATTGCCATCACCAACGTGGCCAACCAACGGTGCGATCAGGAAACTGCCTTCCAGATCTTTCTTGGTTTCGAGGATGCATTCTGCGAGCTTCGAGATGGGCACGCAGACATCAGTTGCCCAGATTTCTGAGCCTGGTCGTAATGCCTTCGCGGCGTAGGCGACATCATGGCGTGCCGTCCACAGCTTGTTGCGCTCCTCAGGTCTCATCGCCCACTTGAAGTCGCCACCGCTGTTCTCGGCAGCAATTGTCTGGACTATTTCTGCTTGTTCTTTCACTCCATTTTCGGTGCCGTGGAATTCCAGAATCAGCGTGTCTTTCACCGGGTAGTCGAGCTTGGAAAACTTGTTAACCGCGTCCACCTGGACATCATCGAGTAGTTCTATGCGCGCAACCGGTATGCCCAGTTGTATGGTCTGGATCACAGTCTTGACCGCTCCTTCGAGCGAGTCGAAAGCGCATACCGCCGACACCATCGCTTCTGGAATACCGTATAGCCGCAACGTGACTTCGGTAATGATGCCGAGCGTGCCTTCCGACCCGACAAACAAGCGAGTCAGATCGTAGCCAGCCGCTGATTTGCGGGCTCGACGTGATGTTTTGACGATGCGACCGTCAGCCAATACGACCGTCATGGCGAGCACGTTTTCGCGCATCGTGCCATAACGGACCGCGTTGGTGCCGGATGCGCGTGTCGCTGCCATGCCACCGAGCGAGGCGTCCGCACCCGGATCGATGGGGAAGAACAGGCCCTGGTCGCGGATGTGTTCGTTTAATTGTTTGCGTGTTACACGGGCCTGCACGGTGCAGTCGAGATCCTCGGTGCTTACCCGCAGCACCTGATCCATATTCATGAGGTCGACGACGATGCCGCCGTGGTGTGGAATGACATTACCTTCCAGACTGGTGCCAGTTCCATAGGCGACAACTGGCATCTTGTGTTTGGCGCAGATCTTGACAACCTCTGCTACCTCCGCGGTGCTGTTGGGGAAGACGACAGCGTCAGGCCGGCGCGGGTGGTGCCAAGATTCGTCCTTGCCGTGGGTGTCGCGCACGGTCGGGTTGGTGGATAGGCGGTCGCCGAGCAAGGCCTTCAGTTCTTCGGTCGCCGTTTGTGTCTGTTCAGCGGTAAGATTCATCATTCAACTTGTCTTAGTCACCCGCGTTCTCGCGATCGGCTCGATTCGCTTTTAACGGTTCGTCGACTCCCGACGTTGTACGCGTGGCCGTTGCCTCAAAAAAAGGTTGCAGTGAGCCTTACTTCTTGAATAATGCANNATAATGCAGCATAAGCTTGTTCGTCGAATCCGACCAGTATTTTCTCGCCGTGAATCAGCACTGGCCGTTTAATAAGGCTCGGTTGTTGCTGCATCAGTTGTTGCGCTTTTTCGCTGCTCATACTAGCACGTTGTTCGTCATTTAATTTGCGCCAGGTTGTGCCACGCGTGTTCAGTAATGCCTCCCAACCTGCCTGTGCCGACCAATCTTTCAACGTTTGAGCATCAATACTGTTTTTTTTGTAGTCATGAAATTTGTAACCGATGCGATGCTTCTCCAGNNATGTTGTCGCAATTCTTAATGCCATAAATCATTGTCATCGTGAATAATCCCTTTGATTAACGCGCACCACGAATGGCAGCGTGACCATGACGTAAAATGCCGTCGCGCCAAACCTCGTGCTTTGCAGGCGAGCAGCTATTTTGACTGGAAAATCGGATGCTTGCGAACGCGGTCTGACTCAACTCAAATTTCACCGTAACGTGGGTTGCCAAGCTCGACCTGCTCTTATTTTTTACTCGATAGGTAGCCCGCGAACTCAAGTAGCAACTAAACGTGATCTGGCGCAAGGCATACAGATTAAATCCGTAAGCGAAATAACGACGCCTGCAGTGTCTTGTTATTTTGCTTGTAACTTGGTGATTGCGCCAAACTTCCCGTCAAACAGTGCTATAGGACCGCATATTTCTTGATTGCGTCCTCGTCCCATTCGATTCCGATCCCGGGTCGGTCGGGAATTACTATGTGGCCGTCCTTGACTTGGACCGGCTCTTGCAATACTGCACTGCCCCAGTCCATATATTCTAGCCAGTGGCATGTGGGTGTCACGGCAAGCAGGTGACAGCTGATTTCTGGAAAGAGGTGGCTCGACATATCGAGGCCGTTTGCTTGTGCAAGGGATGCTGCTCGCAACCATCCAGTCACGCCACCAATGCGCTGTACGTCGGGCATGTAGTAATCGGCCGCCTTTGCGTCAATTGCTTTTTGCATTTCAAGACTGTTGAGTAGGTTTTCGCCGATCTGGATCGGTGTCATCACTTCGGCGGCGACTTTTGCACAGCCAGCATAGTCGTCGTGGCGGATCGGCTCCTCAATCCAGTACAAACCCTCGTCGTCGAGGGCCCGACCGCGGAGAATCGCTTCGTTCATGCTCAATGATTGGTTGAAATCACTCATCAGAAAAACGTCGTCACCGATACGTTTCTTGACGTTTCTGACTGCCGCGAGGTCTTGACTGAAATCGGGTCGGCCGATGCGGATCTTCACCGCGTCATAGTCACCTTCGGCAAGCAACTGTTCGGCTTCGTCAGCGACCTTATCTGGATTCTGAATCCATAGCCCGCCGCTGTTGTAGGCCCGAATCGGGCGCAGGTCACCTCCAAGTGTCCTTGCCAGCGGTAGTCCTTGCGATTTTGCCATTGCATCCCATGCCGCCATGTCTATTCCAGCCAACGCCTGGCCAAGGATGCCGTGCGAGTCGAGTAGGGTAAAGCGTTTGCGCAGTTTCGCATCAATCGCCAGTGGAGCGACTTCATCTCCGCATACCAAATCAGCCAGCGCCTCGATACATTGAACCGTTGGCTTCAGCATCGACGGCACGAACGCGAACAAATACGTCCGGCCGGTAATACCCGCATCGGTTTCTAGATCGATCAATACCAGTGCTGCATTTGCGATTGCGCCGCTTGCCGACATCGGTGGTCGGTTGATTGGCGCGGCAACAGCGCGTGCTCGCAGATTGGCGATCCTAAGCGTCATGATGCTTCCCCTTTTTACTTTTTTTCAGTGCTGCCGTATCCCCGACCGTAAAATTTCGATGAGCATGGTGTCGAGTTAGATTTGCACCAACTCCGGGCGGCCATTGGTATAGAGCTTCAACGCGGCATAGACGAACTGGTTGGCAGGAGTCGGAACCTTCAGTTCCTTGCCCAGCTTCGCTACAGTGCCCGCCAGCCAAGGTAACTCCAGCCGGTTACCACGTCTAAGATCACCGCACATAGATGCCACCATGGTGGGCGGGTAGCCATCGACGATAGCCATTTGTTGTTTGACCGTGTCGTTACCGAGCTTTGCGCCCTTTGCTTTTGCGATGGTGATGACTTCAGTCATGACTTGCTGCAGCAGTGCGCGAGTGTCGGGATCCTCGCGAATTGGGCCGATCGGCATTCGGCACAGGGTGGTCATTGACGACATTGTCACTAACCGCACGAACTTCTCCCAGATCCGGGTGTGAATATCCTCAACGAGTTCGGTTTTTATTTGAGCATTAACGCAGGCTTTGTAGAACGCCTCAGCGCGTTTGCTTCGTTTCCCGTCAAGCTCAGCGAAAATTAGGCTCGCCATCGTGCCATTGTGGCGAATTACGCCTGGTTCCTCGATTAGCGCCGCAATGTTGGCGACACCGCCCATGGTGTGCTCTGGGCCATGTGCCGCCAGAACCTTTTCCTTAGCAACAATGCCATTTTGAAATGAAATGACAGCAGTTTCCCCCTCTACGAGGGGTTTGGCCGCTTCAACGGCTTCATCCGTCGACCACAGTTTCACCGCGATCATGACAATGTCGACCGGGCCGATGGTACTGGTGTCATCGGTGCATTTGACATCCTTGAGATGAAGGTCGCCGAGACCGGATAGCACCTTCAATCCATTCCCTCGCATGGCCTTCAGATGCGCTCCCCTCGCCACAAAGGTGACTTCATTTCCCGCAGCCGCCAGCCGTCCGCCAAAATAACCGCCGACCCCACCACTGCCAATTACAGCAATCTTCATCGTCTCTGCCTTGCATGTTCAATCTATCGCCGAAGCCTTATTGTACGGCGACAATGGTGATTGCAACGTGATAGCTTCGCTAAGAGTAGAATCGAGTTAGCTATTCTAGTCACTCAAGGCCGCAAATGAACCAGCCGAATGATTCGAGTGCTGCTATCCATATCGCAGCGAGACTCGCCGAGATCGAGCAGTTTCATGTAGTAACACTGGTTACTCGAGCTTTCGAACTCGAGGCGCAAGGAAAAAAAATTGTAAACATGGTCATTGGCGAACCGGATTTTCCGACACCGCAACCAATTGTCGACGCCGGGATAAACGCCTTGCGGCATCGTCAGATCAGATACACACCGTCATTGGGTGGCGACGATCTACGTGGGAAGCTGCAGCAGTGGTACCTTACCCGTTACGGAGTTGATTTGCCGAAATCACGCATTGCGGTCACCAGCGGTTCTTCGGGGGCTTTGTTGCTGACAATGGGGGCGATGCTCTCACCTGGCGATGAGGTATTGATGGCCGACCCCGGCTATCCCTGCAACCGGCACTTTGTGAGAGCCATGGAAGGCAAGGCGGTCACCGTTCCGGTCGATGCTGATACCGGCTATCAGCTCACCGCTGAGCTGGTGGGGAAGAACTGGACGCCGCGCACAGTCGCGGTGATGGTGGCTACGCCATCAAATCCGACTGGAACATTGATCCCGCTTGATCGACTGAAGGAAATTCACGAGAGCGTGAGGCGCAACGGCGGAGTCCTCATCGTCGACGAGATTTATCACGGACTGACCTATGGCTTCGACTCGCACTCGGCTCTCGAATTCGCGGACGACGTATTTGTTATCAACAGCTTTTCAAAATATTTCTGTATGACTGGCTGGCGGCTCGGCTGGATGGTTTTGCCCGAGGCTTACGTCGAGCATGTCGAGAAGCTTGCACAAAATCTCTACATTTCGAATTCAGACGTTGCACAACAGGCGGCACTGGCCGCATTTAATTCAGAGACTCTGGCAATACTTGAGGAAAATCGGTACAAGTTTCAGCAGCAGCGCGACTATTTGCTCCCGGCGCTGCGCGACTTGGGCTTCGATATTCCGGTCGAACCGCAGGGAGCATTTTACATATATGCCAACTGCAGCAAATTTACACAAGACAGTTACGGTTTTTGTTGGGATGTGTTGGAAAAAGCGGGCGTTGCAATCGCGCCGGGCATCGACTTCGGTCAGCATCGCGCCGGCGAGCATGTGCGTTTTTCCTATCCCAAACCGGTACCGGTTCTCGAAGAGGGCGTGCGACGCTTGCGTCAGTACCTCAAGGTCTGACGCGCGGCACAGTGACGGTAAACACGACGTGCCGCATTCAGCGAACTTCTGCGCGGGATCTCTGCCTGATGGTGAGTTCGGAGCCGAAATATGACTGATTTCATGCATGGTATGGGCCGCCAATCGGTGCGCGCCAACGGTATACGTATCAACACCTGGACTGGCGGCGACGGTCCAGCGTTAGTGTTGCTGCATGGCTATCCGCAGACGGCTCAGATGTGGCGGAAGATG
>JABAOE010009736.1_pt1 | contig 32953 bp, 33 predicted proteins | sample 7062141 | NCBI WGS metagenome assembly JABAOE01 (sample SAMN14538627, study PRJNA623070) | marine sediment metagenome | biome: marine biome [ENVO:00000428]; feature: marine pelagic biome [ENVO:01000023]; material: deep marine sediment [ENVO:00002113] | place: India: Gulf of Khambhat ...
CCAAGACGCATTTAACTAGCTCATTAAATGTGTCCTAGCAGTCAAATATCGCGCAAATCCACGCCCAGAGGGGCTCCGGGCCTAATTCGAATTGACTTTATGGCAATTACTTCGGAGTGGCCTTAGAAGAATAGAAGAGTCTGGTTTTCTACCATCATGAGGGATATGGGCCAGGGCTCAGCGCAGAAGGCGGAGCGCAAAGACTCAGTGGCGACCGGAGCGGTCGGTTTCTGAGGAAGAGCGGGATGAGGATCTCGCCGTACCCTGGTAGCGGTAGATTTGAGGATAGCGCATGAGCATGAACATCCCGTAAAAGATAAAGAAGATAGAAGTTCCGGCCACCGCCCAGGGAGCGCCTACGAACGAAGCCAAGGTTCCAGACTGAAGGTTGCTCAAGGGCCCCACTCCGCGATGCACCATCATGTTCATGGCCATGACCCTCCCGCGCATTTGTTCCGTAATCGAGAGTTGAAGCATCGTGTTCCGTACGGTCCCGCCCACGATGTCCAGTAAACCCGACAAGGTGAGAAACACCAGGGACATGGGCATCGACTTGGAAAAAGCGAAAACAACGAGCGCGAGGGGCATGGTGAAGGCCGAGATGGTGAAAAGAAGCCCTTTCTTTTTTACGTCGCCCATGGCGATGGACAGCGCAGAACCTATCAACGCACCGATTCCCGGTGCGGAGTAGAGAAAGCCGAGACCCGTGGGTCCAACGCTTAGAATGTCCCGGGCAAATACAGGCAGCAGGACGCGATAGGTCACGAAAAACGTATGGAACACCTCGATACTGAGAATTCCCCAGATGACCCGGTTGTCATAGGCCGACCGGAAACCTTCGACGATGGATCGAGTCATGGATGTTTTCGCTTTGGGGAGTTCCACGGCCGGCATTCTCATGAGCGCCAGACAGATCAAAACCATTCCCTGAATCGCCGCATAGATAAAATATGTCCAGGTAACGCCAACCAATGATATCCCTACGCCGCCGATCATGGGACCCACCAGAGCCATGCTGCGACGAACCGCCGAGGTGAGGGCCACCGCCCTCATGAGGTCGCTGCGCGGGACCAGGGTAGGAATCAGGGCTTGTCGCGCCGGCCCGTCAAACCCGGTGATGGTGGCGTTGAACACGCCGAGGATATAGAGATGCCAGACCTGGATGATGTCTAAACCGGTAAGAATCCCGGGAATAATGGCTAGAAGGGTGGTGATGACCTGCGAAATAACCAGGATTTTACGCCGGTCCATGCGATCGGCCAGCGCGCCGCCGTAAAGCGACGTGATGAGAAAGGGTATCGAAGTGAAGATCCCATTTAGCCCAAGCATAAATGGGGAATCCGTCAGTTCGAAGATCAACCAGTTGGTGACCACCTGGTGAACCCAGGAGGCCGTGGCGGCAAGGATCCAACTGGCCCAGATAAACCTGAAGTTGCGGTATCGTAACGGGCCCAGATTCATTGGGCCCAGCCGGCGAGGTTTGACATCATTAATATAAGGACCCACACGAAATTGCGGCGGGTAAAACCCCGAGCATTCCAAGACATCCCGCCCCCAAACTACTACAGGTTAGGTTAGAGGCACAATGGAATCATTTATAAAGTGACACGGACCAGTGAACGACGGTTCCGAATCAGGCCGCCTGCCTCGCCTTCTGCTCCTCGTTGATGATGTGCACATCCCTTTGGGGATAGGGGATGGAGATGCCTTCACTGTCAAAGCGAAGCTTGATGGCTTCTTGAAGGTCGAAGAGGACTGGCCAGTAATCCACCGAATTGACCCATGGGCGGACGGCAAAATTGACGCCGCTGTCGCCAAGCTCCAGTAGCCCGATGGTGAGTTGGGGGTCCTTGAGGATCCTTGAGTCGGCCCCGAGGACGCTTTCCAGCACGGACCTGACTTTCTTCAGGTCGTCGTCGTATCCCACACCGATGACCAGATCGACCCGTCGGGTCTCCTGGGCTGAGTAGTTTATAATGCTCCCTCCCGTGACCTGACCATTTGGCACAATGATGGTTTTATTGTCAGGCGAGCGAAGCTTGGTCGTAAAAATCTGAATTTCCTCAACCGAACCCGCGACCCCACCGGCCTCGATATAATCGCCGACTTTAAAAGGACGAAAAATAATGAGCATGACTCCCGAGGCGAAATTGGATAACGAACCCTGGAGGGCAAATCCAATGGCCAGGCCGGCGGCGGCGATGAGAGCCACAAAGGAGGTGGTCCTCACACCAAGTTTTTCCAGGGCAGCCAGAACAACAAAGGCCATAAGGCCTATGTAAATCAAGTTTTCGGCAAACTTGACCAGGGTCGTATCAACACCGCTGGAAGCGAGCAGGGAGCCAAGGATACGGGTGATCCATTTGGCTACGATAAATCCAACGATGAAGATCAATACGGCCCAAAGCACTGGAAGACCGTAGTGTTGCACCAGTTCAATAATCTTGTCGCCGGAAATATTTTCCAACATGTAACTATCTCCTGCCCGGGAAAAACCGCTCGCAGGGGACTATGGAATAATCAGGGCATCATTGCAACTCGAAACGGGAGGGGTCGTACCGGGACACCGTTGCTTGACTGTTAACGATCCAAGTCGTAAAAGCATTATCAACGTGTCTGGAAAGAAGCCTGAATTTTGTAAATTCCACAGGGAGGAACTATGGGAGCTGTAATCGACGCAGATACTCATGTCGCAGAGTCAGAGCATATGTGGGCGTTGTTTGAAAAGGAGATGTACCCAAAGAGACCTCTTCTCATGTCCGCACCGGAAGATACGCAATACGGAGGGAGGAACGCTTTCTGGCTCATCGACGGGAATATTGTACCCAAGCCGGCGGGCCGGGGAGGGAGCACGCTCATTACGCCTTCTACGGCCCAGTTTCAAACCTCCAGGACAGACATACCCGTCGAATCCAGGGAGTTGACGGATCCGACCCAGCGCCTCAAAGACATGGACCGCCTGATGATCGATGTCCAGATCATTTTTCCCACCCTGTTCCTGGCCTATCTGACCGACGATGTAAATCTGGAGGTGGCCCTGTGCAGGGCCTATAACCGTTGGATCAGCGAGGCATGCAAGAAAGCCGGAGATCGAATGAGATGGGTGGCCGTCCCACCGCTCCGGTCCGTGGAGGAAACCCTCAAGGAGATCAAATGGGCCAAGGATCATGGCGCCGTGGGGATTTTCTTTCGCGGGATTGAAAAGGATCTGAACCTGGACGACCCATACTTTTTCCCCATCTACCAATCCGCCATGGATCATGACATTCCCATCTGCATTCACACAGGTATGGGATCGCCTATCCTTTCGAGTCTATTCTATGTGGAGCGTCATTCGGCCTTTGGCCACGGTAGAGTCCCGCCCATCATTGCGTTCAGAAACCTTGTGGCCAACAAGATTCCTGAGCGTTTTCCCACTCTAAAGATTGGATTTCTGGAGGCCTCCGCGGGTTGGGTGCCCTTTGTACTGCACTCGCTGAAACGACAGATTCAACAAAGGGGCGGGGACTTCTCGGAAACGGATCTGTTCAAGAGGTACCGGATCTACATCGCCTGCGAAGCGGACGAAGACATTCACTATCTCTCGCGCTACATCGGCGAAGACAACATGATCATCGGTTCTGATTACGGTCATAACGATCCGTCGGAAGAACGGGCGCTGGTCAAGACCATGAAGTCCCGGGAGGATGTACCAGCATTCCTGACCGACAAAATCCTCTCCGATAACTCCCTGCGATTTTACGGACTGTAGGTTCAATCGAACAAGTTAAAAGGCGAAATTAAAAAGCCAAAGCGGCAAAAAACATAGCGCTAAGCTCATGGCGCAAAGCGTTTAGAGTGAAGCAAGACGATGTTAAGTGTTGTATGCCTAGTATGACCATTAGTTGGCCCTTGGCATTTTTCGATGGGCTTTCTCCCTTAACACTTCACACTTGACACTCTTGAACTGAAATTATGAGTCAGCGGATATTCCAGGCTGTTGAATTCGCCGCTAAGGCGCACTCCGGTCAATTTCGAAAGGGGACGCGAGTCCCCTACCTCATTCATCCCCTGGGAGTCGCACGGATCCTGATCGAATCCGGCAGTTCTGAAGATGTGGTTCTGGCAGGGTTGCTTCATGATACCGTGGAGGATTCCACAACTAGCCTCGACGATGTCCGGAGCGAATTTGGCGGTGAAGTTGCACGGCTGGTGGAAATGGTCTCCGAGCCTCGCAAGTCTGATCCCTGGGAAAAACGAAAACAACATACTCTTGACGTCCTAGAATCCCTGCCCCTGGAAGCCGTCTATGTTTCATTGGCGGACAAGTTGGATAATATCAGAGATATGCGGGCCGACTATGAAAAATTGGGCGACGATGTTTTTCTTCGATTTAATCGATCAAAAGATCAGCAAGAGTGGTATTACAGATCACTGGCGGATGTGTTCTCGAAACGAATCAGCGACGAACCCTTTCTTTCACTCGCGCTAGAGCTTCGGTTCGAGATCGTCAAGGTGTTTCAAGGAACATTGAAAAGTAAGTAAAAAGAAAAAAGGACCAAAAACAGACAGGGACAGAGACAGAGCGAGAAGAAAGACCACCGACTGCAGGACTACGAAAGATAACTACGAGAATTGACGATAAAAGATCGAGGATCGACGAGGGAATAAATATGAAACGGAGTCACGCACGTATCCTTACGACCTTCACGGGTAGTTTGGCGCGTCCGGCGGAGTTGCTGGAGTTGATGAGAGCGAAAGAGAACGGCAAACCTTACGATCAGGATGCATATTTTGATCGGGTACGCCTCGCCGTCGCCGATGTAGCGCGCAGGCAGGCGGAGTTGGGTGTGGACGTGGTTTCCGACGGTGAACAAAGTAAGTTGGGTTTCTCTACCTATGTGAAAGAGCGCTTGAGTGGGTTTGAGTCCCGGGGAACATCCTCCGCGATGGGTCCCTGGGTAGGGTCGCGCGAGGCCTTGGCATTTCCTGAATTTTACCAATCCTACAACCAAGGGCCCGCCAGCCGCGTTGCGCCTCCGGCGAATTTGGTGTGCACGGGGCCTATCACTTACAAAGGACAGGAGGCGGTGCGCAGAGACATCGACAACTTTAAAGCCGCCGTGAAAGGTCTTTCCGTTGAGGAAGCTTTCATGCCCGCGAGCTCTCCCACAAACATCGAGGGCCAGAGACGGAACGAATACTATCCAAGCGAAGAGACCTATCTTTACGCTATCGCCGATGCCATGCGGGAGGAGTATCAGAGTATTGTCGATGCGGGATTCTTGCTTCAGATCGACGACCCCAGGCTGGTCAGTTACTATTGTTCGAATCCGGACGTGCCGTTAAAACAGTGCATCGAATGGGCCGAGCTTCGGGTGGCCGCGCTGAATCATGCCCTGAGGGACATACCGCCGGAAAAAGTGCGTTTTCACACCTGCTACGGAATCAATATCGGCCCCCGCATCTACGAAGTGGACTTGAAGGACGTGGTGCACCTATTTTTCAAGATCAACGCGGGGGCCTATTCCTTCGAAGCGGCCAATCCGCGCCATGAACATGAGTGGCATGTTTGGGAGCAGGTCAAGCTGCCGGCGGGAAAATCCATTATTCCCGGTGTAATTTCGCACACCACCAACATCGTGGAACATCCGGAACTCGTGGCAGAGCGCATTGGGCGATTTGCCAAAATCGTGGGCCGTGAAAACGTCATGGCCGGAAGCGACTGTGGATTTTCCTCTCAAGCCACCACCGATCCGGAAATTCATCCCACCGTGGTTTGGGCCAAATTTCAGGCCATGGCCGAAGGTGCACGACTGGCCACAAAGCAACTCTGGAATTAAATTTCAAGTTATTGGGAGTTTTCTCTATGACGGAACACGTGAGGTTGAGTCCGGAGGAAGCCAAAAAGAAAGTGGCAGCGCTGCGGAAGATCGTCCTTGACACCTATCGTACGGAAGTCAAGGATCTGCCGTTTTTCACGGAGCTCAGGGCCGGGACTCTACCCGTAGAAAACCTGAGGTTTTGGATCAAGAATTGGTATGCGTTTGCCCTCGAAGTCAATACCGGAATGGCGACCGTGTACCACCAATTTGTTGGGTTTTTTAAACGACATCCGGAATGCGAAGATCTCATCGCACAAAAGATTGGTGAGGAGTTTACCCTTCCAGCCTTGGGAGGTCACTCGCGGATGATCACTCGCCTGGGGAAAGCATTGGGAGTCGAGCCTCAAGAGATTATAGAAGCCGAGCTCATTCCGGAGGCCAGGGGACTTGTGGATTTCTTCGTTCGTTCCTGGATCGACGTGCCTTTAGCGGAATGTTTCGCCATTCACCTGGAAGAGGAGATCTTCGGATATATCTCTCAAGATTTTCGCAGCAGCCTTCCCACCCATTATGGCCTACACCAAGAGGACATCCAGTACTTCAGGGTCCATGAGGAAGCAGATTTGAGTGAAGAACATGGTGGCGCAAGCAAGATTATCCTGCAAAAAGCCCTTGAGGAGGGTTACGGTAACGAACGAGCCGGTTGGCCCCTGGAGTACTGTTCGAGAATTGCAGTGGAGATGATGGCGAATTTTTATGACGGGGTTTATCGCCGCTGCAAGAGTCGTTAGAGGTACGGCGCACCGCGCGCGAAATGATTAACGTCCCGGTACCGTAAGAACCGGGCGGTCCGCCATGGAGATCACCCGGGAGGCGACGCTACCCAGCAGGAGCTTCGACAGACCCGTCCGTCCCTGGGTGCCCACCACGATCACGTCCACGCGATGGCCCTTCGCGGCCCGGAGAATCTGAACGGCGGCAGCTCCCTTGCGCAACTGGGTTCTTGTCTTGATCTTTTTGCCCACGGACCTGGTTTTGAGCCGGGACAGGGCATTCTCAGCGTTTTTTCGCGTGTCGGCTTCAATTTGAGCGTAGAGAGAAATGGCGGTGTCTGCCTCCGAATAGAGGGTTGCGGGAACGATGGAGTGGAAAATTGTCAGCTCCGCTTTATTTTGCTGAGCGAGATCCAGCGCGGCATCAAAGGCTTTGCGGGAGGCAGGGGAGAAGTCTGTGGCAAAAAGGATCTTACGAATACGCATGTTTGAATCTCTCCATTATGGGAACCAGACTATTTGAATCGACTCATGGTAGAGGACGCATTGATTCCTGTCAACTTAGAATACGGTATCTTGTCGATGGCGGGGTCCTCCCGGATCTATTGGCTTGGACTCCTCCTTGGATTAAGCTAACCCGATATGCATGACTCCGTCGGCGAGATTCAAAGGATCATCCCTTACTTGGTGGCCGCTTTGTTTCTGTTGCTCTGGGTCATCGAACCACAATGGTCATTACGCCGACCCCGCCGATCGCGTATCAATCGTCTTACCATCAACGCTGTTGTTTCGACGCTCGCGCTCGTGACGGGAGGCGTTGTAATCGTACCCTTGGTTTTTATGCTGATGGACTGGTGCGCCGCCAACGGGTACGGCCTGCTGCAATTCACGAACCTGTGGGCTCCTCTTGAAGTGACTCTGGGGTTCTTGCTTATGGATCTTACGTTTTACTACTGGCATCGCGTGAACCACACAGTCCCACTATTGTGGCGATTTCACTTGATTCACCATATTGATCCCGATCTCGACGTGTCCACGTCCTTTAGGTTTCACTTTGTTGAAGTTCTATACTCGTCGGCGTTCCGCACCTTTCAAATCGTACTCCTGGGAATATCACCGCTGAACTACGTGATTTACGAGCTCGGGTTTCATTGCGCAACGCTTTTTCATCACAGCAATGTACGATTGCCCATTACGGTGGAGCGGTGGCTCAATAAGATTATCGTAACGCCGCGCATGCACGGTATCCACCATTCCACGGTCCAAGAAGAAACGGATTCAAATTTTTCCGTCATTTTCCGGTGGTGGGACTGGATTCACAAAACACTCCGTCTTAATGTTCCCCAGGGAGAAATTGCAATCGGCGTTCCCGCGTACCAGCTGGCGGAGGACAATGGAATTTTGCGATTGCTGGTTGGGCCCTTCCGCCGTCAGAGAGAGGACTGGCGCTTCGCGGACGGTGGGGAACCATCGCGCATGCCTGCGACCTTTGAGAGAACAAAACTTCTAGCATGAGGAGTGGGGTTGAGGGCGATCAGATCCATGCACGGCGTGGATAAGGTCGCTGACCTTTAATGTCAGGGAAGGAACATGGAAGAAGAACAATATGCGAGTAAAGTTGAACCGTCGAAGGTAGGAGGGATCATGGCAAAGAAAGGTTTTAAAGTTCTGGACAGCGACATGCATATTATGGAACCGCCTGACTTGTGGGAGCGGTATATTGATTCGGAGTTCAAGGGGCAAGGGCCGCGGGGTCTCGTTCGAACCAACGTGAGGGAGTCTGCCCTGGTTCATTCGGATGGTAGGCGTTGGGGCTCCGAATCCCGAGGGGGAGTAACACGCGGGCAGAACTTCAATCGGACCCAGACCTTGTACCGATCCCATGCAGACAGGGGATGGTCAGCGGAGGTACAGCTCGAAGCTATGGATCAGGAGGGAATCGACCTGGCGGTGCTTTATCCCACCCGCGGCTTGCACGCTCTGGCTGAACCGAACATGGAGCCACGCTTGGCCGCGGCCATCGCTCGAGCCTACAACAACTGGCTTTATGAATTTTGCCAAACGGACCCCGAGCGGTTATTGGGGGGAGCTATGATATCCCCCTTCTCCATTGAAGACGCGGTGTCCGAGGTCCGTCGTTGCGCGGGGGAACTGGGATTTCGCGGTGTCTTCATCAGAGCCAACATCATGAACGAACGTAACTGGTACGATGACTACTACGAGCCCCTTTGGTCGACTTTGGAGGAGTTCCAAATTCCCTTGGGTCTGCACGAGGCAAGCGGCTCCGGTGCCCACCATGTGGGGCAGCAGTTCGTGCCGAATTTTATGCTCCGGCGAACCTATGCTCAACCCATGGAGCAAATGCTTGCGCTCGGAAGCTTCTGTGCAGGTGGGGTATTGGCCCGTCATCCCAAGTTGCGGGTTGCCTTCCTGGAGGCAAACTGTAGCTGGCTTCCGTGGCTGCTTTGGCGACTGGATGAAGGGTGGGAGCGCGAGGGTGATGTTTGGGCGCCGGATTTAAAAATGGCACCCAGCGAGTATTTCAAACGCCAGTGTTACGTCTCCGTAGAGCCCGACGAGAAGACTGTGACATACGTCATCGATTATTTGGGATCCGATTGCATGGTTTTCTCCACGGATTACCCCCACGGTGACTCTCGATACCCGGAATCGGTGGATGTTTTTCTCCGGCTTCCCATTTCGGAGGAGGACAAAAGAAAAATCCTTTGGGACAATTGCGCTTCATACTACGGGATGGAGTAAGCGGTCGGTGCAAAACCCGGTATGATGAGCAAAAGAAATTGGGGTATTCAGATTGAGAGGAATAAAGGAATGGCGCTAGTCATTAAAGCTGAAAAGTTGCGAGGTTTGATCACTCTCGATGAAGCCATCGCCGCTGTGGAAGAGGGATTTCGGGATCAAGGGGAGTTCCCCCATTTCAGTCTTCCGCGTTCACGGATGTTGCACGAAGACCGAAGACTGACCATTCATCCCGGCGGTTGCCGTAACCAGGGTGTGGCAGGCACTTTTATCCACTATGAACGCTTTAGCTATACCCGGGAGGATCAGCAATATACCCATGCGGGTCAAAGGGTGTACGTCGTGTACAGCAGTGAGACGGCGGAACTGCATGCGATCATCGTGGGCTCCCTCCCGCTCTTCGATTTTGACAGTGTCACGGAACATTTTGCCACTGAAACGAGCCTGACGAGTGCAGTAGGCACAAAATATCTTGCCCGGGAGGACGCGCAAATTATGGGTCTCTACGGCACCGGTCGCCAGGCCCGGCGTCACCTGATGACCATGAGCGCTATCCGGTCCTTGAAGAAGGTCAAGGTTTACAGCCGCAGCTCTGAAAACCGCATGGCCTTTTTTGGTTTGATGCAGCCGTATGTCGATGCGGAACTCGAGCCAGTGAATCGGCCGGAGCTAGCGGCCGAAGGCGTCGATATGATCGTGTGCGCCACCAACAGCAACGTGCCGGTGCTTCACGGGGAATGGCTTAGCCCGGGGGTCCATGTGACATCCATCGTGGGGAGTAACAAAGAGTTGCTTCAACAGGGACTCGTTTCCGCACCGCGTAGAGAAATTGATGATGAAGTGCTGCGTCGAGCGGACGTGATCGTCGCGACTCTAGTTGAGCAGGGGAAACAAGACCAGCAGGGAGACTTAATAGACCCCGTCAACAAGGGGATTATTAAATGGGATGACCTGCGGGAGCTGGGAGGGTTGATCGCCGCAAAGGTCCCGGGCCGAACCGCCCTTCAGCAGATCACCCTTTTTAAACAGAACAGCGATCAGGGTGTTGGATTCATGGCTCTCGGTAAACTCGCGTTTGAAAAAGCACGGGCTGCGGGGATCGGTACGGAGATATAGCAAGGAAAAAGTAAAAAGGAAAAAGACAAAGGGGGGATCGGCGATGACTGAAAATCAGCAACGATTAGTGGGTGCCGTGAATCCTACCGGGAGAAACGAGTCTAGAAACAGAGAGGCATCGCTTCTACCCGAGGAAATCAAGGTGATCACGGTGTGTGCCGGGATACAATCGGGCACTGAGGCGGAGTTTCGCCAGTCGAAAGGCATCTACGAGGAAAAAGTTGCGGAGCTTGCGGGGATGAAAGTGGATATGATCCATGTGGGGGGTGCTCCACCCATGATGGTGCATGGTTTCAAAGGTGAGGAGGAGTTTGTGAAGATGTTGGAGGAGAAATACAAAACGCCCGTCTATACCGCCGGCCGTTCCCAGAGCGATGCCTTTCGCGCGCTAGGTGTGAGGAGTTTTCTGGGACTGACCTATTTCCCACCGGCCATGAACAAAATATTCTCTGACTACTTTACCCAGTCGGGTTTTCAGGTTGCCGCCATGGAAGGATTGGATGTCCCGTTCGCTTCCGTACATGAAGTGCCCGGAGATCAGATCGCCGAATTCGCGAAAGAGTCGTTCAAGAAACATGCGGCCACGGTGGACGGGATCTATATGCTGGGAAGCGGATGGGACGTTTTGAACATCGCTCCAGTCCTCGAGACGGAGTTGCGGGTCCCCGTGATCTATGCCCAGGCGGTAAAAATCTGGAGCGTGTTGAAGCATTTTGGTATTCGTCGTCCGGTCAAAGGATACGGCAGGTTGCTACAAGAACTGCCGTGACAAGGCATAGAGCAAAGAGCATAGCGCTGACAATCGATACTCAGTGGAAGCAACAAGCATGGAAGTTGAGAGCGAAGATTTGGCTAGAACAGCCCAATGTAGCCGGCCTTGACATCAAACAGGGCGGGTTCTAGAGTTCGGTAACCTCCGGTCAAGGTTGGAGTTTCGCCATGATCGGAGACAAAGTGCGAGGATAGGTCCCTACACAAAGGAGGATCTGTAGATATGGCGCAGGGAACATCGGAGGCGTTACCAAGAAAGGGCTTTGCAGCGGGAAAAAGGGAATTCCCTTACGATCGATGGATGGAAGCCCAGGGATTACCGATCTATCGGGGTTACTATATCGAGGATTTGAGGGATCTGGAGTTGGCGTGGTGGCCGCTCCGAGGGTGCAATACCGCCTTTGTGCAGCTTGTAGGTATGGAGGGGGTGAACGAGCTCAGGGTCAGTGAGATCCCGCCCGGTAAAACTCTTCCTTCGTTCAAGCTGGGAGTCGATGAGATTATTTATGTTTTGGAAGGGCGTGGCCTCACCACGGTCTGGAGCGGAGACGATAGGCCCAAGAAGACCTTTGAGTGGCAAAAAAACAGTATGTTCATGATTCCGCGTCACCATCATTATCAGTTGTGTAATACGCAGGGCGATCGACCGGTCAAACTCATGCACTATAACTATATGCCGGTAGCCATGTCCGCCACGGAGGATGCGGAATTTTTCTTCAACAACAAGTACACGGTTCCGGAAACCGCGGATTCTAATCTGGGCAGTCTCTACGCGGAAGCCAAGGTCATGACGGACGACGATGGTGCGATGGGGGTACGCAACGTCTGGTACGGAAACTTTTTCCCCGACATGAGAGCCTGGGATCGGTTGGACCCTTTTAAAGGACGGGGAGCGGGTGGTCACGTGGTCTGGATCCAATTTGCGGATTCCGAAGCCTCCTGTCACATGTCGGTCTTCCCCGCAAAAACATATAAAAAGTGTCACCGCCACGGCCCAGGCCGGGCGATCATCATTCCATCCGGGGAAGGCTATTCGATCATGTGGCCCGAGGGGGGCGAGAAAGTGGTGGTCCCCTGGCATGAAGGGAGTTTGTTCACTCCGCCCAATCGCTGGTTCCACCAGCATTTTAATGTGGCTCCTAATCCCGGGCGTTACCTTGCCTTGCATCCATTGCCGCAGTTTTCCGGCCACGCGGAGAAAGTCCAGGATCGGGCGCGAGACCAGATCGAATACCCTGATGAGGAGCCCTGGGTTCGGCAAAAGTTTGAAGAGGAGCTGGCAAAAAGAAAATTGAAGTCCATGATGCCGGAAGAGGCTTACCGGGACAGGAACTTCGAGTGGAATTACTGAACGATCAAACGCGCGAAATGCGTTTTGATCATCGAAGGGGACGGGATAGGGAATCGTAATGGCGACATCTAGAGTGCCCAGTATGGATGAATTGACCGATTGTCTGGGTCGCTCCATTGACGAGGAACCCGTTGCATCGCTTTGCGCTGAATGCAAGCCGAAGACGTGGCCTTTTGTAAGCCAGCGCTATCTGATGTCGCGCAGCCGGGGCTTTGTGGTGAAGTACGGTCCGGAACGGGTGGTGGAAACTATCTTCCTCAACCGGTTCGGCAGAAACGGCTACGCCCAGTTCGCGGGCAAACTTCCCAAAGGAATCCGCTTCGGGGATCCTTCCCACCAGGTACGAGCGGCGCTGGGCAGACCTTCACAATCTTCGAGTCCGGGCCGGGGGTCGGATGGAGACTCGGGTAAATGGGATCGCTACGACAGGCCGGACCATCGAGCACACTTCGGCTATTCCACCGACGGCCGCCTGGAGCTAGTCATGCTGATGCTAGCCCGGGCTAAGAGCCGGAAAAGAACGTAAGCCCCGGGGAACTTTCACTTCAGAATCTTCAACCTCTCGGGTGTTAATAGTCATGCGAGCCCGTTGAGCCAACTCACCGCAGTGGAGAGGGAGAATCCTCTATTCGCACTTACCGAGCTCTATTACACAAAAATTACGTTCTCTTTTGTTCCAGCGATTTCTTGGCATCCATAGGGCATTTTGTCGAGGAAATTGCTGTCTATTGGCTTGTCTACGAGATCACCGGATCCGCTTTGGCCTTGGGCCTGTTGGGGTTGTGCGAGGCGGCGCCCAGTCTCATCCTAACTCCGATGATCGGTGTTCTAGTGGATCGCCACAACCGTCAATCAATTCTTATTCTGGTCCAATTCTTTGCGGCTATCCCTATACTGATTCTGACCTTGCTCTACTTTGCCGGTGTGCTCGAATTTTGGCATATCCTCACGCTCCAGATCTCTCATTCCGTCGCCAGAGTACTCAACCCCCCCACGGCTCATGCCATTGTCCGTGAGCTTGTGCCCAGAGAGGATCTGGTAAGCGGGGTAGCATTGTTTTCCATCGAGTTTAATATCGCTCGTGTATTGGGACCCTCCCTGGGAGGGGTGCTGTTGTTGTGGATCGGTGTCGGGGGTTGTTTCATGGTGTACACGGTCTCCTTGATCATTTCCGGCGTAGGTTTCATTTTAATGCGGCTTCCAAAAACGGAGCTGCGAAGCGGGCAAGGGAATTATTTTCGAGAAGTCGTGAACGGTTTCCGTTATATCAGGCAAGAGCCCGTAATATTGGTGAGTATCGGCGCCGCCTATATCCTGAGCGTGTTTGTGGGCACCTATTACCGGTTTCTTCCTGTTGTCGCCAAGCAGGTATTGAAGGTCGGTCCCGAGGGACTGGGATTGCTGATGGCCGCTCAGGGCATGGGAGGGATTCTTTCCTTGAGTTTTCTCACCCCCATGGTGGAGAAGTGGAAAAAGGAGACCCTTATCCTTGTTGCAGCCACCAGCACTCCTGTCTTTCTTATTCTTTTTAGCTTTTCCAAGAGCCTGCCAGTGTCCGTTGCACTGCTGACCCTCGTGGGTGCCACGGGAGTTGCCTATCGCACCATAAGCCGGGTCATTTTTCAAATGCAGGTGCCGTACGAGTACTTAGGAAGGGTTATGAGTGTTTTTCAAATGGATCAAGGAATGCGTTCGATTGGCTCCATGGCCATTGGCACATTCATCACGGTCTTTGGAATTACCCTCGGTTTGACCCTGACCTCCTTCGTATCATTGATTTTCACCACGGCCCTGTTTGTGGTTTTTTTCAAGTCATCAGGGAAACGGACTTTAAATCAGGACAAGGGCGAACAGAACCGAGTTGAGCATGACAAGGCTCGTTGATTAGGAGTTCTGGGATTGGGCTTCGGATAGTCGTTTGGGATAGCTGCCGTATTGCTTTAGCAGTTTTCTTACACGAGCAATCAATTGTTCGTAAGTAAACGGTTTGGTCATAAAGTCATCGAAACCCATTCGGTCACATTCTTCTTGAATACAACTGCTGAGCCCAGCCGTAATGGCCATAATGGGTATGGAACGAGTCTTGGGAACCTGGCGAATCAACCGAGTCGCCTCAAACCCATTCATCTCCGGCATCATGAGATCCATGATGATAAGGTCCGGCGCCTCCGTAACGGCAACGTCTACAGCCTCCTCGCCGTTGTTTGCCGTAACGGTTTCATAAGGACTCTTGAGTAGGAGTTCCAGAACTTTACTCAGGTCCGGGTTGTCTTCCACAATAAGGATCTTTTTCTTCTTCATAGGCGACTCACCAACGACCATAAATTTGCAAAAGCAATGCCAGGCTGTAACCCCTTGGACTCCAATGAGCTTTTCTGCTAGGGGTGCAATGACGTAACGAATCGGAATCCAAATATTGTCAATATGCCCCACGTCGTCATCGTTACTCGGGCGACGTACAAAAATGTAATCTTGCAACTGTCTTATCCGCCTGCCGTGGTAATTGACAATACGGGACGATGCCGCATAAGATAGCTCACCTTTGACCTCTCGCAGGCAACGCTCTCACTCCGCTGCTGCCATCGAGGAGCAGTGAACAGACAGGAGGGACTATCAATGCGACTGATCGATATGGACTCCCACTTTGCCCCCATCGACGAGTTCGATCATATGCCGGAGGAATTCAGGCACCTTGCACCGGCGTGGCTCCCCCAGGGTAAAGGACGCGTGGCCCTGGTGGCACCCAACCTTCCCGAGCCACCCCGTCGCAGCGGCACGCTCCTTCCTCGAGTGCGCGTCAAAGGCGACTTTGACCCGGACATCAGGCTCAAAGACATGGATGCCCTTGGCATTGAAAGCCAATTGCTGAATCCCGAGTTTGGTCAGTACGCCTACGAAACCGAACCGCGACTCGCGGCTGCCATGTGCCGGTCGGCCAATCTCGCTATAGGAAACGTCATTCGAGCCCATCCCGACCGCTTTATTGGCAGCGCCGTGATTCCCACGCAGAATATTAAGGCGTCCCTGGACGAAGCCAGACGAGCTGTGGATGGAGGGTTTCAAACCTTTTTTATGAAATCGGCCCAGGGAGGGAAAAATTTCGACGATCAGTATTTCTGGCCCCTGTTCGACTTCGCCAACGAGCACCGCATACCCATCAGCGTCCACGCCAACAGCCGAGACTGGGGCAGCGTCGTCGACCCGAAGCGAATGGGATCGGGTTGGGGCTTCTTTGTGGCGACCCTGGCGGATTATCTCACCATCACTTGCTCCCTTATATATAGCGGTGTGTTCGACACGTTCCCGAATTTGAGGTTCTGCCTGGGAGAGGCCGGCGCTACCTGGTTGTTGTGGATGTGGGATCGGCTGGCACTGACCTATGAGATGGACCCCAACTCCCGGAAGCTTGCTCAAAAACACCCAACGGAATATTTGCTGTCCAATATTTACGTTACCGTTGATCCCACGGAAGCCTCCCTCGGTCACCTGTGCGAGCGGATTCAGCCCACAAACCTTATGCTGGGCACGGACTATCCCCACGGAGACATTACCGGACGCGGCCATGGCCCGGACAAAGTGGGGACCCTCAAGCGGACGCACATTGACCTGCTACTCGAGAGGGAAGACTTGAGCCAGGAAACGAAAGAGAGGATTGCGTACAAAAACGCATTGGAATTTCTGGGCACCACGGTGAACTGAAGACCAGATTGTAACGTTGCGTAAGTGTACCCGCGGACGAGAACAGGATCACGAAGGTTCGAGAAATTAGAGGATCAAAAAATCTGGAAGTCAATGGTGGTTCCGCCGGCTATATTCCATCGGCCTCAACGGCCTGCTATGATGTGGGGGGCAGTTAACGGGTAGGAAAGAGCTGGAAAGGAGAATACCAATGACGAGGCGTGGTTTCTTAAGTGGCCTGCTCGCATTGACCATTGGGAGTTTCCTGTGGCGCCGTGGGGAAACGGCTCCACCCACTTCTATGAATGATATCGAAAAGCTCCAGGGTAATTGGAAAAGTTTCCTCGCCGAGGGGTTGAAGATCCCACACCCCTCGGAACCGTTGCAACTGTCCAAACAGCAGTGGAGCGAGCGGTTGGATCCAAAACAATATCACATTCTCCGCGAGGAAGGCACGGAACGTCCCTGGACAAGTCCGTTGAATAACGAAAAACGGGCCGGAATTTATACCTGCGCTGGTTGTGATCTTCCGCTTTTTACTTCCGAGATGAAATTTGACAGTGGCACGGGTTGGCCCAGTTTCTTCACCACGATACCCGGCGTGTTTGGAACAACCACTGATTACAAGCTAATCTGGCCTCGAACCGAGTACCATTGCATTCGCTGTGGCGGCCATCACGGCCATGTCTTCCGCGATGGTCCTCCCCCCACAGGCGAGCGCTGGTGCAATAACGGGGTGGCGCTGAAATTTGTTCCGAAGAATGTGAACGCCTGATACGGTTGCAGAATCGCCAATAAGCGGCAGGATCACCGCCGCCCAAAAGCAAACTAAGCGTATAGAGGTTGCGAGACCGTGGTCGTGGGTGTTTTGCCCCGTGAGAGAACCATTTCGATCCCGTCAAACAGATCATCTTTGGTAAATGGCTTTGTGATGTAGTTGTCTGCCCCCAGTCTGAAGCCTTTCAAAATGTCATCAAACTGACCGAGGCCGGATAGAAATATAACAGGGATCGATGCGGTGACGTCGTTCCCTCGGAGTATGGAGAGGGCCTCCCAACCGTCCATCTCGGGCATCTTGATGTCCATGAGGATAAGGTCTGGATTCTCCGAGGCGGCCAGCTCCACTCCCTCTCGACCGTTTCGTGCCATACAGACATCGTAGGACTTTTTCAGAGTGATGTGCAGTATGTTGGAGAGGGCGATATCGTCTTCGACAACGAGTATTTTCTTTTTCATAATACCGTTAAAGACATGCAAAAAATGCACCAAAAGTGAACTGTCGAAAAATCGATATCTTCTGCTCAAGGGAACAATTTTCAATCGCTTCATTTTGAGAACCTTATCTTGAAATGGTTCACATGTGGACGAAACGCGAACAGAGAATTTGCAAATCCGTATTCTATCCTGAAACGGAACCCATTAGCAGCGACGAGAAGCCATTAGGATATCTAATTGCGTGCGGAATCCGGATCGAAGTAATATTTCGATTTGTCTCTCGCACATGGAGTCGTCAAAGTCATTCGATGTAGAAAAGGACGGTGGCGGTTTTTTAATTCGAGAGGTGTTTACTTTGAAGGGATATCCAAACCTTGGTCGATGGTTTCCAATTCCGACCAACGTTCCAGGACTTCATCGAGCTCTTGTTTCTTTGCATTTAAAATGTCGAGGACGGGGCCCGTCTTTTCAAAGGGTTGAGCGTAAAAATCCGGATGAGAGATTTGCTCTTCGAGTTCCGCCACGGCTTTTTCTAACCCCTCGATTCGATCCGGCAGCTGTTCCAGTTCCAGCTTTAACTTATAACTGAGCTTTTTGGATTGCCCCGCCTTCTTATCACGGGAGCCGGCGGATGAAGGGTCGACTTGGCGTTTCGTGACGGCAGGGTGGTCCGTTTCCGTGAGAGATTTGCCGCGCCGTAGCCAATCGCTATAGCCCCCGACGTAGGGTTGGACTTTGCCGGAGGATTCGAACACCAGCGAGCTGGTGACGATATTGTCCAGAAACCTGCGGTCGTGGCTGACAACGATCAACGTGCCTTTGTATTCAGATAGTCGCTCTTCCAGTACTTCAAGAGTCTCAATGTCCAGGTCCGTGGTGGGTTCATCGAGCACCAGGAGGTTGGTGGGACGGGTGAACAACTTGGCCAGGACAATGCGGTTGCACTCACCTCCCGACAAGGCCCCCACGGGGGTGATGGCACGCTTGTAGCTGAACAGGAAACCACTCAGATAACCGATAATGTGATGGTCTTTGCCGTTGACCTTGACGTATTCGTGACCGTCTCCGACGGTCTCTGCGACGGTCTTGTGCGGGTCCAGTTCAACCCGCAACTGGTCGTAATATCCGATCACCAGATTGGTTCCTAGCTCTGCAAGTCCCTGTTGGGGTTTTAACCTGCCAAGCATGATCCGGAGCAAAGTGCTCTTGCCCACTCCGTTGTTGCCCAGCAGACCGATGCGATCCCCGCGCATGACTTTAAGAGACAGATCTTTGATTAGGGGTTTGCTGCCGTAGCCGTGGGACACGTGTCGTAACTCGACGACTTTTCGACCTGAGGGCTCGGTATCGTCCACATAGATGCGCGGCTTTTTCTGGGGCGTAATTCGATTCGATAACTCCTCGCGCATGTCGAGCAAGTTCCGAACACGGCCCTCGTTGCGCGTGCGCCGTGCTTTTATCCCGCGCCGTATCCAGGCTTCCTCCTGGGCAAGCCTCTTGTCGAACAGGGCGTTGTGTCGAGCTTCGTCTTCCAAGGTTTTAGCCTTGCGTGATTGATAATTGGCGTAGTCGCCAGGCCAATTGGTTAACCGGCCTCGATCCAGCTCGACGATGCGAGTCGCCAGCCGCTGAAGGAACGCGCGGTCGTGGGTGATAAACATCACGCTTCCCGGAAAATTATATACTTTGTTTTCCAGCCACTGGATCGTGCTCAGGTCCAAATGGTTTGTCGGCTCGTCCAGCAGTAACAGATCCGGCTGGCTTACGAGGGCCCTGGCGAGAGCCACCCGTCGGCGCCAACCGCCGGAAAGCTCGAGAAGCCTCTGCTTGCCGGGAAGTTTGAGATCCGTAAGCATCGTTTCTACGATGCGCTCGATGTGCCAGCCTCCTTCCGAATCGATGCGGCGGTGCAAGGCTTCCAGCTCTTGCAAGCCCGCCCGGTCCAACTTCTCTTTGGAACGACTTTGGTACTCTGCCAGAAGAGATTGAAGAGCCGAGAGACCGGACGCAACATACTCCTCGACGGTCTTATCCAGTTCTTGTGGCAGCGTTTGCTCCAATTGGCTGATTCGAATCCCGTTTTGAAACTTAATTTCACCGTGGTCCGGCTGGTTTTCACCCGTGATGAGTCGCAACATGGAAGTCTTGCCCGCTCCGTTGCGACCGATTAGGCAAACACGTTCCCCCCGGTCGATGCTGAATTGCACTCCAGTCAGCAGGGGCTGATCGCCAAATTCGAGGGAAACTTCCTCAAAACTTACCAGTGCCATGGCTAGAATTGATGATCTAAAGCAATTGATTCGAGGGTTCCGTGCAGAGGTTCAAAAGCCGGCAGGTCGCTCGGACAACCGATTTTGGCGATTCATGCGAAATAAACGCTTTTGGTTTTCCGAAGACGTGGCCTAAATGAAAGATCCAAGGTGTATGGGCTCAAAAGATCGCTATTCACCTCCCCCTTCACCCGCACCTCCGTCATCATCGTGTTCCTCTTTGTCGACGTTGGCTTTATCCAGTTCGTAATGATCTTTGCAGTAGTTACTCCCAACCAGGGGTTCCTTATGGCAACCTTGCTTTGCACATTCCATGCGAGGTTCTCCTCTATTTCAGTCAGAAGGGGACTGTTCCCGCCGCCCTTAATGGTGAAACCGTGGGCGGTACACGACCAGGGACTCCAAGAGTCATTCGCTAAAGGAAGTTTTAAATCATGAAAGCAAGGATACCGCAGGTTTGCAAGGCGAGTTTAAATACGTAGGCCAGAGGCCGATCTTTAAAAAATCGAGTTCACCCTGTGGGTTAAACCCGTACGAACAGCTCTTCAGGAGTCAGGCGTCGACGGCTCAATCCCTGCTCGTGGCTGTACTGAGCGAAGCGTTCGATGTCCTTTCGGTTGGCATCGAGCCCGTTTCTCCAGGGATCGTTCTTCGAGTGGTGAAGTTGTCGCTCCATCTCGGTGCGACCCCACAGTAGCATCGACCAGTTGGGGTCGTTCCACCGTTTCATCGCTCTCGTGCGGGCTTCCTCGAAGACCTCGAACAAGGCTTTTGGAAGGTCGGGGTAACGCGTCGTGAGTTTCCGCTTGAAGGCCAGAACATGCATAATCGGGAAGTAGCCTTCTTGATTCAGGTAACGCTCCTCTTCGGCTTTTGGATCAGTAAAAAAACGGCCCACCCGGGAGGACCCCTCCAAAACCGGGCGAGGGATGCGGGAGACGAATAGCCCGTGGATGGTTCCGTCAACAAACCGTTGCTCCATTTCCGCCATGTTGCTCACATGCTCAAGCTTCACATCCGAAGGTAAATGAACATCCACCACATCCTGACCGGCCGCTACCCAGGTAATGGATTTCCACCGTACGCCATAGACATGAGCGATATCGCCTTTAGCGCGGACCCCTAGAGTGTTTTGATAGCTGCTGAGCCCGATCTTTTTCCCGACGAGATCCTTTGGGCTATCGATACCACTGTTCAAATTTTTGTACATTTGCGATTGGCTGAACAGCCGGCGCGGAAAGATAGGTACCGCTTGAACGGGTGCCCCTTGATCCACGGCCACAACGTACGAAGAAAAAGACAGCTCGCAGGCGTCGAATTCGAAGTCCCGGAGAAACCGTTCGTGACGCCCCTGGCGTGGATCCAGTTCCAGGAATTGGAGGTCGAAATCGGGATGTGTCACAGCCCCCTCCAATAAGGGAGCGTGTCGATCATAGGAGCCGAGGGCGAGCGTTATCTGCGGCTTCGGCATATTGAGCTTGCTTCGTTCCAGTTTCTCGATCGCATCAACGCACAAGGACCTTGCACGCAGTCCTCTCTGTGCGAAGAGAACTGCGGCAAAGTCCCTCGAAACGTTTTATACGTTACTTTAGTCCTGCGATATCTTTATACCTCTTGATGATCCAGGGCGGAGCTTCGGACAACTCTTTGATGTTCTTTTCGATCTCTTGCCATGAGGACGGAGAGATCCTGACACCTTGCCTATTTCCTTCCGAGATGACCTTCGGATCCTTCAGCATTTCGTTGAAACCATTCCTAATAAGGGCCACACGTTCCGGAGGCACTCCAGGCGGCATGGCAAAAATCCGAAGATGGCGCCAGGTTTTAATTAGAAATTCCGTGAACTCCAGATCTTTCTTATCGAGGTTCAAGTCCTTCTCAGTGGCTACCCCCGGAATATGTTTAACCCGCGGATCGCTGCCAAAGGCGATGATGGGATGTAAAATCCCTTCGTCGAGGAAACGTTTGTAGCGGGTTTGAAAACTTTCCTGGGAAGAGATTCGTCCATCCGCCTCTTTTCGCTCAATGGCGGCAAATGACGGGGCCGAGCCTCCATAGCCAAGCACGGGTTCGACGGGTAAACCAACGGATTTAAGGTAATACGCACCAATACCGGCAAGGTTTGTTCGCGCGGAGGCAGCGAGAAAAACGGGTTTCTTGCGCTTCTTTAGATCGTCCAGATTCCGGATCCCCAGGTCCTTTCGAACGAAAAGGGTCGTCGGAACCGATCCCACTGTGGGCTCCCCAAGATAAATAAATTTCCTGGCGTCGAATCGCACATTTGGATCGTCAATGAAATATTGAAACGCCACTCCATAAATGAAGGCCACCATGGTCAGGCCGTCTCCGGGTCGCATGGCATAGACCCTATTGGCCGCAGCCATGCTGCCGCCCCCGGGTATGTTCTGGACGATAACGTTTGGGTTGCCTGGCAAATAGCGCGGCAATTGACGGGCCAAAATCCGCGCGAAGGTATCAAACCCGCCACCCGGGGGAAAGCCCACGACGATCTTTATCGTTTTCCCTTTGTAAAAGGATTCCTGAGACGAGGCCGGCTGAACTAGGGCAACGATCCAGAAAAGCACAGCCAGGACTAGGCTCAGCAACTTAAGTGGCATAAACGTATGCATATGTTCCTCCTCACTCTGAGTTAGATCAAATTCGCGAACAAACTAGTGAAAGCCCTTGTGCTTGTCAAGTCCAGAACCCAGCCTTAAAGAAATGCGCTTGCAGGAATTACGCTTGGTGTTAGACTGTGGCCATGTCTTACCTGGATCTTCCCGGTGTTCACCTCTGGTACGAGGACACGGAGGGAAGCGGCTCTCCTGTGATCTTTCTCCACGCGTTTACGGGAAACACGGAGAGCTGGCAACATCAGCTGCCGGTGTTTCGCAGCGCTGGATACCGATGTATTACCTACGACCGGCGTGGATGGGGTCGCACCCGAACCGATCAATCGGGAGAGCAACCCGGCTATATAACCGATGATCTCCAGGAGCTCGTCGAACATCTTCATCTGGAGCGGTTTTACCTGGTGGGGACTGCAGGAGGCGGGTATGGTGTGCTGGATTACGCATTGACCTACCCAGAGCGATTGCGCTGCATGGTCGTGGCTTGCAGTGGAGGAGGAATTCAAGATCCGGAATACGCCGAGGCGAGAAAGAGGCTCCAGCCGCCAAATTTTCGAGAACTTCCCGCCGATTTCCGGGAACTCGGACCTTCCTATCGAGCCATTGAGCCGGAAGGCACCCGCCGTTGGCTGGAGATCGAGCATCGTAGCCGGCAAAAGCCTGGCGTAGAGCAGCTTATGCGAAACCATGTGACCTTCGACGCGCTGGAGACCATCAAAGTTCCCACCCTCATGATTGCAGGGGACGCAGACCTGCTGGCCCCGCCATCCCGCATGCGTTTGCTAGCTGCTCGAATTCCCGGTTGCGAGTTTGCCACGGTACCGGAGGCCGGCCATTCCGCTTTCTGGGAGCAACCGGAGGCCTGGAACCGCCTGGTTCTGGACTTCTTGGCGCGTCATTAGTTTGGATCTCCCCATCGGGCGACGGCTCCGCTGAGCGGGGCGTCCAATAAGCGACAAAAAGTGGCCTATCTCGCGATTTATGAACATCCTTTAAAATTTCTGATGCCCATTCCCTCCGACCGGCAGGGTAATCCAGTGACCATGAGGTCATAATACGGTCCAATAGTGCGCGCCTCCAATCCCGCTCATTTCCCGTACAAAATCTCTCAAGCTGGCATTGCTTTTGCCCTAATAATACCGCGAAATGAGCGCAATCAATGGCATTTCTTCGCTGATGGGATTGATTTGCTTCATCGCCGTTATCTGGATTGCGGTGGGGGCTTTTCGCAGAGGGCGAATCGGATGGGGACTTGGCATCCTCTTTGGCCCTCTTATTCCGTTGGCCCTTTATCTGGGCTATTTTATGGTAGTCGGGCCCAGCAAATACCATCTCTATATCATTCCCGCGATCGGCCTGGTCACCCCAGCCACAATCATCTATTACGCGTTAAATTTCTGGAGCGATGTTAAAAAACCATTCATCGTCTACATGACCACCTTTGTGTTGAGTGTAGGGCTTGGCCTCTACGTTTTTACCGCAGCCGGCGGTATGGCCATGTTAAAAGCCTCGCAAGACGTCGCACGGGGAATTACAGAGGGCAATTTAACCGAGGCGGATGCGCTTAACTTTATGAATAAGAACCTCGACATGATCGAGACCACGGACCTCAGCCCTGAACAGCAAAAGAAAATGGAGTTTATGCGTGAGTTTCTCAGGAAAGCGGAAGGCGGGTTTACCGAGCAGGAACAAGGTGAAGTTCAAAGTGACTTCCGTCGTATGCAAAACCCGTCCGATACTAGTCAGGCGGCGCCCAAAGCTCCGAACACAGTCCTCGCCAAAAAAGAAAAGCCTGAGCCCACTAAGGTCCCGGTTAAACAAACTCCTATTGCCCGGACGAGCGAGCCAGCGCCAACGTCGCCTCCGCCACCATCCGTTTCATCTGAAACAGTACCTGTCCATGAGAATACATTGATCGTGATCGCTCAAGATGGAGCCAATAACGGAAGTGTTGGTTCGGATCAGCTCGCCCAGATCAAAGGCTGGCATCGGAAATTCGTCCGGGTAACCCCAAAAAATGGCGTACCGCAACGGGGAGTTCTGGTGGATGTTTCTAACCATGGGCTACGCTTGGAAAAGGACATGTCCGCTGGATTCGTAACCTTGCCATTCAACTACGACGAGATCGAATCCATCGAGCTCGTGAAGTAAATTCCTATATCAGTGCAGGTGATTCCATCACCGACTTCATCCCGTTCTTCTCTTCTCATAGGTATTTTTTCCTGCTCAGTTAGAATCGGCAGTTCGTTGAGCTTTAACATTTGACCTTCACCAACCTCAGGCATATAGTACGCGTGGAGGTCGCCATGGAACCCAAAGATCGCCCGAAATCCCAGATCTTCTCATTGAAAACTCCGCTGCTTTCGCAAGGCCAGACCAATACGCCGTTGGCCGGAACGGATCTGCTCAAGGTCCGGGTCAAGGTCTACGCCGAGGGAGGGGAGAACGCACTCCATGCGCACTTTGATGAAGATCACTCTTTTGTCATCCTGCAGGGCCAGGCCACCTTCCATGACGATCAGGGAAATACTCAAGTGGTGAACAAATACGAAGGGATCCTGCTGCCCAAGGGCGCCTATTACTATTTTCAGAGTACCGGAGATGAAAATTTGGTGTTGCTCAGGGTGGGAGCCGGCAGAAAGCCCGGCGACGATTTTCGCCTCGGCAAGGAGGGCCGCCCCCTCACGGCGGAGGAAAACAAGCGGATTGCAGGCGTGCCGATTCCGGGAAAATTCTTTGGCGCTTAGTTTTGGGTAAGGAGTAACGACCATGGGCATATTGGAACGTACCTACGGAGAAGCAAATACCGCTACGGTGAATGAAGTCCTCATCTCTTCCGACTCTCATGTCATTGAGCCGGAAGGACTCTGGCAAAAAAACCTGCCCAAAGAGTTCCAGGACCGCGCCCCGGATTACGGCGGCCGCAGGAAAAACGACCAGCCGGGGGCCATGGATAAAAACAAACGGGTCAAGGAAATGGCCGCAGATGGAGTCAGTGGAGAAGTGCTCTATCCCACCCATGGGCTCAAGGCCTTGAGCCTGGACGATCCAGCGCTGGAAGCCGCCTGTGCCCGTGTGTACAACGACTGGCTCATCGACTACTGCCAGGCTGCTCCGGATCGTCTGATCGGCCTTGCGATGTTAGCCGTGCACGATATTCAAGGAGCCATTGATGAAATGGAGCGTTGCCGTAAAGCCGGCCTGCGCGGAGTGGTAATCTGGCAGGTCCCCGCGCCCGGCCTGGAATTCACCACAGACCACTACGAGCGCTTCTGGGCGGCGGCTCAGGATCTCGATATGCCGGTGAACCTTCATATCCTGAGCGGACACGGTTACAGCAAAAGCCGCTCCTTTACTCAAGCAACGCCCAGCGATCCCGGAGTCAATCAGAACCGCGGCAGCGTCAATCACAAGCTGTTCCAAAGTGTGGACACGTTATACGACCTCATTTATGGGGGTGCCCTGGAGCGGTACCCCAAACTGAAAGTAGTCCTGGTGGAGAGCGAGATCGGTTGGATTCCCTTCGTTCTCGAACAGTGGGATTATTACTTCCAGCGTTTTGCCGGTACCCGCCCGTCCTCCCTGACCATAAAGAAGTTGCCCAGCGAGTACTTCCACCGCCAGGTGTACACCACTTTTTTCAATGATGCCGTAGGGGGACACCTGCTGTCCTGGTGGGGAGCGGACAACTGTATGTGGTCCAACGATTACCCCCATGGAAATTCCACCTGGCCAAACTCCCGTGAAATCATTGCCAGGGACATGGGGAAGCTGCCACCTGACCACCGCGCGAAACTGGTGCGCGAAAACGTGGCGCGACTCTACAACATCACCGTTCCAAAACCTGTGGAAACGGTGGTGGGCTAAGCCCGTCCCTCGATTTCGATCCCGGTGTCCGTCTCCCGTCAAGGTTCGCCATAACGTCGAAGGGCGACTCCCATGGACAACCAGCAGGAAATAAGGTTTGTCGTTCTTTCCCGACCAAGGACCCAAGCCTTGATAAAGGGGAGGGTGAATTCTAGCGGTTTGCCTATTCGTTGGATACCTTCCGTCCAACCCCTGGGGGCCGGTGAGATCTTGACTGGGGCGAGGTCTGGCCTGTTGCCCGGTGGATACGCGGGAGGTGAGATGAGTATCTCATCCTTTGTCCAGTCCAAATCTCGCGGAGCTCCGATCACAGCGTTGCCCGTTTTTCTGAAACGCGGCCTTTGCCTGAGAAGTCTTTTATGTCAATCAACATCGGAATTAAGATCGCCCCAGCAGTTAGAGGGAAAGCGAGTCGCTTCCGTAAACCACAACTCAAGCATGCCCTCTTGGATCAGGGGAACCGTTCTCGGGGACTGCAACCTGTCCCGTTCAGGCCCCCGCTGGATCGCTTTGTCTCAGCCATCCCCGCAATCACGTGATCAGGTAAACGTAGTTTCGATTCCTTCAGAATTCGTGGCAGGCGAAACGGAAGCATGGGAAGAGCTTGACGGGTTTTCTCACCCACTGGATCGCAGAGAATGTTTCCTCATGTCATTGCTGGAAAGAGGAGAGGTGGATGCCGTTCTGTCGTATCAGGCCAGGATTGAATCCAACCAAGTTAAGACCCTCCTCCTTGAAGAAGAGCTATGGTCTCATTATCGGCGGAGCGGGATTTATCCTATCAATCACATCTTCGTAATTCATCAGGACCTGGTGAACAGGGTGTCCCAGATAGGTGGGGTTCTGCTGCAGGCTCTGAGGGAAGCTCGGAAACTCTGGGTGGACTACCTCCCCAAGGATGAAAGAAGGACCATGGAAACTGAGATGGCGAACCTGGGTTGGGATCCGTTTGCCTATCGCTTGGGGGACGTGGAAAGACGGACCCTGGCAACATTTATCAATTACCTTGTAGACGACGGATTGATTACCCAAAGGATACCCGTGGAGGAGCTTTTTCTGATGACCGAGTAGCGCAGTAAAGACAGCCGTCAGGTCTCTGTCTTCAATCGGAAGTGGAGGCTCGTGCAAAGGCGCAAAGGACGCCAAGTGTAAAAGGACTATAAATTCGAAACTCAAAAATAATTACTAAAAAAACCTTTTAAACGCAGAAAAATTCTCACAGGAATGTTTTGGATTTTGAGAATTGAGAGTTTGAAATTGTTTCGTATTTCGATATTCGGATTTCGAAATTAACTACCCAGGTTTCTTGGTACGAAAATTTTGTGAATTCATTAAGTTTGTTAGGGCGAACAGTAACGGAACAAAGTTGTATGCTGAGTTACGACGTTGTTGAGTGGGGTAAGCCCATGCGTGCCACTGAGCGTAGAACACCCACCCCAAAAGGGAGTGAGGTGTTGGTGCGGCTCAAGTACTGTGGCGTATGCCATAGCGATGTGCATATTCGGGAAGGGTACTTCGACCTGGGCGCTGGCAGGCGGTTAAACATGGTTGACCGAGGGATCCATTTGCCCGCGACTCTCGGACACGAACCCTATGGCACCATTATCGCGGCGGGATCTGAGGCCATCGACGTGGCCATAGGAGAGGACCGGCTCGTTTATCCCTGGACCGGCTGCAGCGAATGCGCCCGTTGCAAGGAGGGATTGGACAATTACTGTGCCGCCCCAGGTTACCTGGGCCTTCAACGACCGGGTGCCTACGCGGATCATTTGTTGGTGCCACACCCGCAATATTTGATTGATACAGCAGGCATCGACCCTGCCTGGGCGGCCACTCTATCGTGCTCTGGGTTGGCCACCTATTCGGCTGCCGCCAAATTAATCCCTATACCGTCGGACGAATGGGTGGCGGTGATTGGCGCGGGAGGCCTTGGTTTGATGGCCATCGCCATGCTGCGCGCTTTTGGACATGAGCGTATCATCGCCGTGGACGTCGATGAGAAGAAATTATCCGCCACGGGTTTGACTGGTACCGTGGACGCGCGGAAAACTGGTGCGGAAAAGAAATTGACAGAGATCGCCGGAGGTCCGATCTACGGTGCCATGGACTTTGTCGGCTCGAGCGAGACCACACGGCTCGCCCTCGGCGTGCTAGGTAAAGGCGGCCGATTGGTACTGGTGGGTCTATACGGTGGCGAGATTCAGCTCTCTTTAGTGACAACCGTTCAACGCGCGCTTACGATCCAGGGCTCCCATCTTGGCTCCTTAGCCGAATTGCAATCGGTGGTTGCCCTTGCCCGTGCAGGCAAGCTAAAACCTATTCCCGTGGAAACACGTCCTCTGTCAGAGGTGAATCGTACCCTCGATGAGTTGCAGAAGGGGCGCATTGTTGGCCGCGTGGTGGTAGAGATTTGACGCGCGAATTCTGGAACTCATGAAAACTGGACAAGCTCCATCTCCCGGTCCTGATACCTCTGCAGCCCAAGCGAGTGCCGCACGTCCGTATCTCTGGACGCGAAGCTTTGTCCTGCTCTGCACCGTTACCGTGCTGTGCTACTGCAGCCATCAGCTCGTTGCGGTGGTGCTGTCGTTGTTCGTGCAGAGCCTTGGCGGCTCACCGGTGGTCGCGGGACTCGTTTTCACTTCGTTCAGTGTGACAAGCTTTGTCCTGCGACCTCTCATCGGCCATCTGATCGACATGTGGAGTGTACGCGGGGTGCTCATAGGGGGCGCCACGATTCTCGGGACCTTTGGGCTGAGCTTCGCGATTCCATCCCTTTGGCTCGCGTTCATCGCCAACGCGATTCGTGGAATAGGGTGGGGCGCGTTCAATACCGCTCAGTCCACAGGTATCGCCCTGACCGCTCCTGTCTCGCGCCGCGCGGAAGCCGCCGGCTACGCTGCCATCGCGACCATCACGGCATCGGCCTTTGCCCCTGCCTTTGGTCTCTGGCTCCTCACCTATTCAGGAAAATTTTCCGTCGTATTTGCTCTGGCCGGCGCAGCGGGCTTCGGAGCAACTGTGGCGGCCGTGATGATCCCGGCCATTGGGAGCGGGAAGACAACGTTCCGGGAGGCACTGAGGATCCCGCGAGGTGCGGGGTGGAGCCTCGACGCGTTCATCGAACGACCCGTACTCGTGGCGTCTTTTCTTCTGGTATGCATGACCCTGACCCAGCCGGTGACGTTTGCCTTTGTGCCGCTGCATGCGAAAGCCGCAGGGGTTCCGAACATCAGCCTGTACTTTCTCACGACAGGAGCAACCGGAATCCTGGCGCGCATTGTCCTGGGGCGTTTCGTTGACCGGGGCAACCGTGGCGTCTGGATAGCAGCCGGCTTTGGCACCATGATTATTGCTTTTGCGTTTTTTATTTTGGCCGACCGTATTGAACTGTTTATGGCCGCCGGCTTTCTGAACGCCCTCGGCCATTCACTGGTCCATCCGGCGCTGANNGGGGAAAGCCATGGCGACCTTCTCCATGTCTTATCGCGTCGGTGAGGGACTGGGCGCGCCACTTGCCGGCGCTCTCATCGTTGCCTTTGGTTACCCGGCAATGTACGGCGGCGCCATGATTGCGGTCGTCGCCGGCCTGGCGCTTACCGCACTCAGCTGGCGCACAGTCGGAAAGCCCCTACCTCGTCACACGCCAGCATAAGTGCTGATTCGGGAGCATCACCGAATTCTAGCTAAGAGAAAAGAGGTGTCTCGATGGTATGGATCGAACTCTCGCCTAGCAGGTCTGATTAAAGAGCTCGGAAGGCTCCTTCTGCTGTCGGAGCCTTCCGGCGAATTTGAGCGAAGGTAAGCTTATGCGGTGGCGCGGGCAGCTTCCTCCTGAGTGAGATACTCCCGCCACATTTCGGTGATTTTGTCAGCCTCGCGAGCGGCGGGGCCACGGGATCCGTCCTTTGGCTGCAGGGCCGGTCCGTGGGGTCTAAGAGTCCTGGGATCCATTCGGGCGCCGCTCGTTCCCCCTTCCCACTCGACCGGGAGTTCTATATTGCGCGCCTTTTCCGGATCACGGATCACCCCCAGAGGATCTCCTCCGTTTTCAACAATCTTGATCTGCTCCGCGAGCATGTTCCGCCACATGATGATGCCCTGATCAGACTCACCCAGTATCTCTTTCTCGCGGTCTACGTTGGGTCCTTGAGCTACCCAGGCAGTGAGATCCTGGCTGTTGATGGTCCTCATTGTCAGCCTTCCATCCTCATCGTACAAAGTCGCCTCGTAGGCGGGTACGTTATCTTGGCGAGGAGCCTGGTAACCGGGAGGAGGGCAGTAAATCGCAAGTTGCAAGACCAAAGTGGTTACGTCATCCATTGGCACACGGTACTGGAACCCGGCCATGATCTTAGTGCCCTGGAACAGAACGCCGGGCATGATCATCGGATGGCCTGCGGTCCATGGTTCGTCTTTTTCCGTCGTGCCCTCCATGGTACGGCGCTTGATGATTCCATATTCAAACATGTCGAAACCGACTTTTGTGTGCTTAAAAGGCCGAGCCCCTCTCGCCGGGTAGCCCTGAACATCTCTGAGCTGCTTGGGTGTGTAGGCGTGCAGCCACTCCAGGTGCACCGGGTCGATGTTTCCTTCAACCGTCTGCAGCCAGTTGCAGGGGAGGACCGCTAGGGCGGCTTCCCGGACGGTATTCTCTCGCATCAGGTGCCTCCATCGTGGCAGCTCCGGAGCCGGATCCGGGCCCAGGTATGCAAAGATAAGGCCTCCCGCCTCCTGTACCGGGTACGCCTTTATTTGAACCCTTTGCTTGGAGCCGACGGTATATTCGTACGGCCGCTGACGACATCGCCCGGTTTCGTCAAACAGCCAGCCGTGGAAACAGCACCGAAGACCCTGTTTTTCAGGCACACCATAAGCAAGGTTCGTTCGACGATGGGCGCAATACCGGTCGATTAACCCCATGGTGCCGGACTGATCCTTGTACAGCACCAGCTCTTCGCCCATGACCTTCACCTCTTTGGTCGGCCGGGCATCCAGCTCCCCTGTAGACGCAATGGGATACCAGTAGCGGCGCAACACCTCACCCATCGGCGTGCCAGGGCCCACCCGCGTCAATCGTTCGTTTTCTTCCTTTGATAGCATGCGTCACCTCCAACTTTGAATTTAGTTTAAATGAATTGATGGGATCTTGTTTCTCGGGTTAAGCTGAGGCCTCCGACAAAACGAAATCCTCTCCTCTCAATTTTGAGCTGGTGATGTTGAAGACGTCGCGGCAAAAAAAATGCCACGAGTGTAAGGGTCTGATAATTAAGCCAAACGATCGAAAATGGCTTTTTTATGAAAGCTGGCCACGTCTTATATTTTGGAATCTACGGCTGGGTTATTCTTAACTTTGAGATAAATAAGTGGCCGCACAGTGTCTGACGAATTGCTGATCATTGTGAGAGAAAAGGACCTCCTTGACACCTGTTTGCTCTGTGATATTAGTGCCGGCGTAGTTGCCTCTTTCGTCGTTGATATGCCTGATCTCTAACTGAACTTTGCTGAGAATGGGTGCTTTTCTCAGAGAGGGTTATGTGGTTTCTGCGCGAGACGCGTCTGCAATTCATTCCAGCGCGCTTATGTCCTTTTATTTCGGAAATCTCTAACTCAAAACACCAGGAGGGTTTTATGACTAGAGAAGCTTTAATCGTAATTTACCTTGCTGCTGCCATTGCCTGTATCACAGGATTTTCGGTACCACTAATTGCTGCAGACTTCTACGAAGGTAAAACCATACGTATCAACGTTGGATCCCCACCCGGTGGCGGCTTCGACACCTATGCTAGGCTAATCGCGCGGCATTTGCCCAAGCATATTCCTGGAAAGCCGTCTATGATTGTGCAGAATATGCCGGGTGGTGGAGGCCTGATCGCGGCCAACTATTTGTACAATGTGTCCAGGCCCGATGGTCTAACCATTGGGCATATTCTATGGACGGTACCGCAGATGGAATACCTGGGGATTTCAGCCGTCAAGTATAAGTCGCTGGATTTTGAATGGCTTGGGCTGGCCAATTCAAGCGTCATAACGGTTGCAATTCGTAAAGACGCGCCGGTGCAGAGTGTTGAAGAGTGGATCAATCCGAAAACGGTTCCATTAGTCTTCGGCTGCGTTTCCAGGGGCACGCTCACCTGTTCTCTTGCATTGGCTTTGAACAATGTCTTTGGCCCCATTTCCAAGATTGTCCCTGGATACGGCGGCACAGCTCCAGTTCGAGCCGCAATGTTGCGAAAGGAAGTGGACGCATTGACTGGATGGACTTGGGACTCCGTAAAGTCTACGGGACTTCCCATGATTGAAGCAGGGGACCTTAAACTATTGGCATATATAGGTGAGGAACGACACCCTGAACTAGAAGAGCGCAAGGTTCCCTATCTCAATAAATATGTTCGGAAGGCTGAGGACCAGGCTTTCTTAAAATTATTAATGATGCCCTCCGCAATGGTGCGGCCTTGGGCGGCCGTGCCGGGAACTCCTAAAGAGCGGGTCACAATATTACGGCAGGCTTTCACCGACACGATGAAAGACCCGGCATTTCATAAGGAGGCCAAACGGCTGAAGGTGGATATCGCACCTAAGAGCGCTGATTGGCTGGAAGGGTTTATTCGAAAAACGAAAAACGACCTCAAGCCCGAAGTGGTAGATCGAGCGAGAAAAGTCTTGGGGTTAAAATAAGCAAAAATGAAAAAGGGGACAGGCTGAAGCGGCCCGGGTT
>JABAOE010000487.1_pt3 | contig 32885 bp, 34 predicted proteins | sample 7062141 | NCBI WGS metagenome assembly JABAOE01 (sample SAMN14538627, study PRJNA623070) | marine sediment metagenome | biome: marine biome [ENVO:00000428]; feature: marine pelagic biome [ENVO:01000023]; material: deep marine sediment [ENVO:00002113] | place: India: Gulf of Khambhat ...
GCCCCCGGACCTGGTCATCATGGAACAGGCCGGGCACTTCTTCCATCGGCGCCTGATGGACCTGCGCGGGCTGCTCAAGAACGGCGTGCGTGACAGCCTGCCCCCCAGGCAAGCCAGGGTCACCACCTGAGCTTCGGTGCCGCAACGCCCACTGGCCATCTACCGATCGCTGATCGAGGCGGGACACTACCAGCCGGACCCGCCGCAACGACCCGTGGTGGAGGCCCTCGATGGCCTGTGGCAGGAATTGACGACGCCGCGCCGCGTGGGTTGGGTGGCGCGACTGCGGCGGGCACCGGCCCCGGTGCGGGGCTTGTACATCTGGGGCGGGGTCGGGCGCGGCAAGACCTGGCTCATGGACCTGTTCTACGAGTCACTGCCGCGCCCGGACAAGTTCCGGATTCATTTCCACCGTTTCATGGCGCGCGTGCACGCCGCACTCCGCGAGCGCGAATCGCTGCGTAATCCGCTCGACGACGTGGCCCGCGAATGGGCCGGGCGTTACCGGGTGCTGTGCTTCGACGAGTTCCATGTCTCCGACATCGCCGACGCCATGCTGCTGGGCGGGCTGCTGGCGGCCTTGTTCCGGCGGGGCGTGGTGCTGGTCGCGACCTCCAACCTGGCGCCGGGGTCGTTGTATCGCGACGGCTTGCAGAGAGCACGGTTCCTGCCGGCCATCGACCTGCTCGAGCGACACACGCGGGGCGTCGAACTGGCCGGGGACATCGACTTCCGCCTGCGCATCCTGGAACGTTCCGAGATCTACCACAGCCCCTTGGACGATGGCTCCGAGCGGGCCCTGGAACATGCCTTCGAACGTTTTTCAGGTGGTTACGAGATGGCGGCCACGCTGCAGATCAATGGCCGCCCGTTCCGCGCCCGGCGGCGCGCGGACGGAGTGGTCTGGTTCGACTTCGCGGAGCTGTGCGGCAAGGCGCGCGGCAGCGTGGATTACATCGAAATCGCGCGCAGCTTCAACACCGTGCTGTTGTCCGGCATACCGGTCATGGGCCCGGACATGGAGGACCCGGCGCGGCGCTTTGTCCACCTCGTGGACGAACTCTACGGCCGCAACGTCAAGCTGCTGGTCACGGCCGCGGCGCCGGCGCGGCAACTGTATGCGGGCCACCGTCTGGAACTCGAGTTCCAGCGCACCGCCAGCCGCCTGACCGAGATGCAAGGCCATGATTATCTCGCCCTGCCGCACCTGCCCTGAAGGCGGATATGGGCTGCAGTCGATGGTTTTGGCCGGGGATAAAAAGAAAGGACCGGCAAGGGGTCAACCGGTCCTTTCAGTGAGACCGCGTGCAAGGGGAACACCGGCCTCGACACGAAAACGGCGCAAGGGGGAACGCCATTTTCGGTACACGTTTGCCCTTCCGGGCCGCTCATTCTGAAATTCGGCGACGCCTGCCAGGCGCCGTGCTTCAATTATACAACAGATAGCGCTTCTCGGCGCCAAGCGATTTGATCGAGATCAGTCCCTGTCGCATTCGATTGCCATGGAATTCGCGCCAGCAGCGGCGCCTCCAGGCGTTCCAGCAGGGCCTCGAAATTCTCCTCCCGCACCGGCATGCCCGGATCGATCTCGTTGGCGATCCAGCCCGCCAGCCGCAGGCCATCGCGCTGGATCTGGCGGGCGCTGAGCAGGGCATGATTGATGCAGCCCAGACGCAGGCCCACAACCAGTATCACCTGCTCGGTGAGCAGCCGGGCCAGGTCCGCGAACATCAGGCCAGGCCCGAGCGGCACGCACCAGCCGCCAGCGCCCTCGACCACCAGGTGGTCTGCATCGATACCGGCAGCCACCTGCGCGATGCGTTGGGGGTCGATGGCCTGGCCGGCCTGGGCCGCTGCGATGTGCGGGGCGATGGCCGGCTCCAGCGCCACCGGGTTGACGGTGGCGTAAGGCAACTCGACGTTGGCGACCGCCATCATCGCGAGCGCATCCTCGTTGCGCAATCCGGATGGCGTGCGTTCACAGCCCGAGGCCACGGGCTTGAAGCCCGCCACGCGTCGGCCGGACGTGGCCAGGTGACGGATCAGCGCACAGGCGGCCCGCGTCTTGCCCACGCCGGTATCCGTGCCGGTGATGAAGCAGGTTCTCATGGCTTGTGCCTGCGGCTGCCCGCCAGGTGCTCCGGCGAAAACGTGGCGGTCTCGGTGCCGCCCGCGCGAATCGGCTGGCCTTCTTCCGGCCCGAACGCGGCGCCGTAAACCACCTCGTAAGTCGCCGGGTAACGGCCGTCGCGGCGATAGCTCTCGTAGGCGTCCAGGACGGCGCGCAGCCGCGCTTTGCCGGTCAGGGCCCGCGCCCTGCCCTGCGCGGCATTGTGCGCGCCGATGGCCTTCAACTCGCGCATCAGGCTCAGCGCATCAGGATACTCCAGGGTGAGGTGCTCCATGTCCATGACCGGCTCGCGCAGCCCGGAGCCCACCACCAGGTCGCCGATCTCGTGCAGATCGATGAAGCGGTTGACATGCGGCCGTTCGTCCGCCGCCTGCCACGCCGCGCGCAGTTCGTGCAGCGTATCCGGGCCAAAGGTTGAAAACAGCAGCAGCCCGCCAGGGCGCAGCACCCGCCGCAGGCCCGCAAATGCCCCGCCCAGGTCGCTGCTCCACTGCAGCGCCAGGTTGGAGAACACCAGGTCGAAGCTGCCGCCGCGCAACGGCAGGGCCTGCATGTCCGCGCATACCCGCCCGGGTTTTGCATGCCCGGCCTGCCCGGGGCCGAACGCGCGCAGCATCGGCAACGACCAGTCGAGCGCGGTGACGCGCGCATCCGGAAAGCGCCGGGCCAGGGCCAGGCTGCCGGTGCCGGGCCCGCAGCCCAGGTCCAGGATTCGCTCCGGGCGCAGGTCGAAGTAATCGACCCGCTCGAGCAATCGCGTTTCGATTTCGCGCTGCAAGACGGCGAATTCACCGTAACCCTCGGCGGCCCGGTCGAAAGCGCGGCGCACCGCCCGGCGGTCGAGCGCCTCGCTCGTCATGCCGCGGCCCGCGCCTGCATGAACGTGCTCACCGTCCGCACGAATTCCCGCTCGTGGCCGATGAAGGGCGCATGGCCGGCGCCGGGGATGACCGCGCTGGACGCGCCCGGCGCACGGGCCGCCGCCTGTGCCATCGCTTGCGGCGGCACCAGCCGGTCGCGCCCGCCCGCGAGCCACAGGGACGGCACCCCCAGTTCCCCGAGCCGTCCGCTCAGATCGCTGCCGCGGAGGAGTTCGAGCCCTGCCCGCAAAGCCTCGGGCGCCGGTGGACGGCCGCTTTCAAGCCCGGCGCGCAAGCGGGCGAGATCGGCCCGGGCCGTGTCGGAACCGAGGCTCTCCAGCAGCAGGAACCGGTTCAACGTGCCCTGAAAATCCCGCGACAGGTCCCGCGCGAAACCGCTGAACACTGCGGCGTCCACCCCGTCCGGCCACGCGGGGCGGCTCACGAACGAAGGGTTGGCCGCCACCGCGATCAGGCGCGTGACGCGACCGGGAGCCTGCAGCGCGGCCTGCAGGGCGACCAGACCACCCAGCGACCAGCCCAGCCAGGCCCCGGCCGGCACCTGTTGCCGCACGGCGGCCGCCACCCGCGACAGGTCCGCCACCAGCCGCAGCTGGTTGGAATCACCGTGCCCGGGCAGGTCCACCAGGTGCACCCGAAAGTGTTCGGAGAGCGACTCGGCTGCACCGCCCCACACGCCCCGGTGCATGGCCCAGCCATGCAGCAGAACCAGGTCGGGGCCCCGCCCGCGACGGCTTACCGAGACCGCGGCAGACATTCCTGCAGGGCATCGAGCAGACGCGTGACGTGTCGGGCTTCGTGCGCAGCGGACAAGGTGACCCGCAGGCGCGCACCGTTCGCTGGCACCGTCGGCGGCCGGATGGCCACCACCAGCAGGCCGCGCTCCTGCAGGGCCTGAGCCACCTGCACCGCGCGCTCCGAGGATCCCACCATCACCGGCTGAATGGGCGTTTCGGACGGCAGCAGCGGCAGCCCGGCCGCGTCCGCGCCGGCGCGGAATTGCGCGATCCGCTCGCGCAAGGTCTCGCGCCGCCAGCCCTCGCGCCGGGCCAGCGCCAGCGCGGTGGAGGCGGCCGCCGCCATCGGCGGCGGCATGGCGGTGGTGAAGATATAGGTCCGCGCCTCGTTGACCAGATGTTCGATCAGCGCCTCGCTGCCCGCCACGAAGGCGCCCGCGCAACCGAACGCCTTGCCCAGCGTGCCCACCAGCACCGGCACCTGCTCCGGTCCCAGGCCCTGCTGCGCGACACTGCCACGCCCCCCGGGGCCCATGACGCCGATGCCGTGCGCATCGTCCACCATCAGCCACCCCGAGTGCCGGTGCGCCCGATCCGCGATCGCGGCCAATGGTGCCTGGTCGCCATCCATGGAGAAAACCCCGTCGGTCACCACCAGGGTCTGCATGCCCCCGCCCGCCGCCAGCCGTTCCTCGAGGTGCGCGGTGTCGCAGTGACGGTAGCGCGACAGGCCGGCCCGGCTGAGGCGCGCGGCGTCGATCAGCGAGGCGTGGCAGAGGCGGTCCATGATGACCCGGTCGCGGCGGCCGACCAGGCTGGCGATGACCGCCAGGTTCGCCAGGTAGCCCGAGGTGAACACCAGCACCCGCTCGCGCTGCAGGAATTCCGCCAGCTGCGCCTCGAGTTCCGCATGCGCATCGCGATAGCCGGATACCAGGGCCGACGCCCCGCTGCCGACCGCGGCACCGGCAGCGGCCTGCAGCGACCGCGCCAGTTCCGGGTGGGCGGCCAGGCCCAGGTAGTCGTTGCTGCTGAAATTCAGCAGCGCCCGTCCGTCCTGTTCGATGACCGCGCCGCGTGGTCGCGCCAGCCGCAGGCGCTGCCGTTGCAGGTGATGGCCGGCCCGCCGCGCGGCGGCCGCCCGCAACCAGGCCTCCAGCCCGGTACCCGGAGTGCTCACGGCATCAGGCGGGGGCCGGCGCCGATGGGCTGAGGCCCAGGCGCTGGAGGAGGGCACGGTCCCGCACCGCCTCCGGGTTGTCGGTGGTCAGCAGCCGGTCGCCATAGAAAATCGAATTGGCCCCGGCAAAGAAACACAGGGCCTGCAATTCATCGCTCATATCGGTGCGCCCGGCCGACAGGCGCACCACCGAGGCCGGCATCATGAGGCGCGCCACCGCAATGGTGCGCACGAACTCCAGCGGATCGAGCCCCTCGGCACCCTGCAACGGGGTGCCGGCGACGCGCACCAGGTGGTTGATCGGCACGCTCTGCGGGTGCTGGGGCAGGTTGGCCAGGGCCACCAGCAGGCCGACGCGGTCCTCGCGCGACTCCCCCATGCCGATGATCCCGCCGCAACAGACGTTCAGCCCGGCCTCGCGGACCTGCTGCAGGGTATCGAGACGGTCATCGTAGGAGCGCGTGGTGATGATCTCCTGGTAGTACTCGGGCGAGGTGTCGAGATTGTGGTTGTAATAGTCGAGACCGGCGTCCTTCAGCTTGCGCGCCTGCGCGCCGGTGAGCATGCCGAGGGTGAGGCAGGTCTCCATGCCCAACCCGCGCACCGCCTGCACCATCTCGATCACGCGGTCCAGGTCGCGATCCTTGGGGCTGCGCCAGGCCGCCCCCATGCAGAAACGGGTGGCGCCGCCGTCCCGCGCCGCCCGGGCCGCTTCCAGCACCGCGTCCAGCTCCACCAGGGGCTCCACTCCGAGCCCGGTCTCGTAGCGCACGCTCTGGGGGCAGTAGGCGCAGTCTTCGGGACAGGCGCCGGTCTTGATGCTGAGCAGCGTGCTGATCTGCACCTGGCGGGGGTTGAACTGCTCGCGGTGGGTCCGGTGGGCCTGGAACAGGAGGTCATTGAACGACAGCCCGAAGAGCGCATGGACTTCGTCCCGCGTCCAGTCATTCCTGATTCCAGTGGATTCTCGCTGCATTACATTGGGCTCCGGATCGGGACCTGGAGGGGCCGGGGATGGCCATGAAGTATGTGGAGCGCCTGGCGGGCTGTCAACCGGCCTGGCGGCAACGGGTTGACAGCGCCTGGGAGCGGTTGCTGCCGAGCCTGTGCGTGCTCTGCGGCACGCAGGCTGCGGACGGCCTTTGCCCACCGTGCCGGCGGGGCCTGCCCTGGAACCGGGATGCCTGTGCGCGCTGCGGCTTGCCGCTGGCGCGCGGCGCAGGCCAGGTGTGCGGCCCCTGCCTGGTGCGGCCCCCGCCCTGGGACCGGGCCTGCTGCCCGCTGCGCTACGCGTTCCCGGTCGACCGCCTGATCCAGGCCTTCAAGTTCAGACGTGGCATGGCCGCGGGCCGGGTGCTGGCCGAACTGCTGGCCGCCGCCATCCGGGACCGCGATGCAGGCCGGCCGGACCTGCTGCTGCCGGTGCCCCTGCACGCATTGCGAGCGTTCCGCCGCGGGTTCAACCAGGCCTGTGAACTGGCCCAGGTGGTGTCCGGCCAGCTGCAGGTCGACCTGCTGCCCGCCGCCCTGCGGCGGCGCCGCAACACGCCGGCCCAGACCGGCCGCGACGCGGCCGCACGCCGTGGCAACGTGCGGGGCGCGTTCGCCTGGCACGGCCCGGCGCTGTCCGGGCGCAGCGTGGCGCTGATCGACGACGTGATCACCACCGGGGCCACCCTCGATGCCTGCGCGCGGGTGCTGCGCCGGGCGGGCGCCGGCACCATCGAGGCCTGGGCAGTCGCGCGCGCGCTCAAGCCGGGTGCGTGAAACTCAGGAGTCCGCGAGCAATGCCCAGCGCTCGTGGTCGCGCCATTTGCCGTTGATCCTGAGGTAGCGCGGTGAGTACCCTTCGCACTCGAACCCGAGGCTCTGCACCAGGCGGATGGAAGCCTCGTTGCCGGGCTGGATATTGGCCTCCAGGCGATGCAGGCCCAGCTCCCCGAACGCGATGTCGACCACCTGCTGGAGGCCTTCCCGCATGTAGCCGCGGCCGCTGTAGCGCTTGACGGCGTAATAGCTCAGGTAGGCGCTGCACAGCGCCTCGTAGGTGATCACATTGAGGTTGACCACCCCGCAGATGGCGTGGTCGGCATGGCGGCGCACCAGGAACCCCGCCTCGGTGTCCTGCGCGAGCCGGTCCAGATAGCGCCGGTAGGCGCGCGGGTCGCTCGGCGCGGATACCCAGGGATGGTGCAGGCCCTGGCTCTCGCGCATGGCGCGCGTGAATTCCCGCGTATCCTCGAGCCGCGGGGCGCGCAGGTAGGTGCGGTAACCCAGCTCCAGCGCCTCAGACATGCCCGACCCCCACCTGCAGGTAGTGGCCCACCAGCCCTGCAAAGATCACCAGGCCCACCCAATTGTTGTTGAGAAAAGCCCGGAAGCAGGCATCGCGGCCGCGCTCACGCACGAGCCACTGCTGCCACACGAACAGCGCGCCGGCGGCCGCCACGCCCAGGTACCAGGGCCAGCTCAGCGCCAGCTTCAACCCCACCCAGATCAGCAGCAGGACCATGGTGAGTTTCAGAAACCTCAGCACCGGCAGGTCATGATCGCCCAGCAGGATGGCGGTCGACCGCAGTCCGAGGGCCTGGTCCTCCTCGCGGTCGACCATCGCATAGAGCGTGTCGTAGATGACCGACCAGGCCGTGTTGATCGCCAGCAACCACCAGGCGATGGCCGGCACGGCATTGCGCTCGGCGGCGAAGGCCATGACCATGCCCCAGCCAAACGCGATGCCCAGGACCACCTGCGGCAGGTGGGTGACGCGCTTGAAGAACGGATAACTGACGGCCAGGACCGCCCCGGCGAACGCCAGCTTGATGGTCAGGGCATTGGTCATCAGCACCAGTCCAAGCGCGATCAGCATCAACAACCCGAACAGCGCGAGGGCATCGCGAACGCGCAGCTCGCCGGCCGCCAGTGGCCGCGAGCGCGTGCGCTCCACGTGGGGATCGAAATCCCGGTCCGCGACATCGTTCATCACGCAGCCAGCAGCGCGCATCACCACCACGCCGAGCGTGAAGATCACCAGGTTCCGCGGCGATGGCCGCCCCTCGCCGGCAATCCACAGCGCCCACAGGGTCGGCCACAGCAACAGCAGGATGCCGATCGGCCGGTCGAACCGCATCAGCCGCCACCAGACATTCCAGCGCGGCATCCCGGTCATGGGCTGGAGCGTGCTCATGGCACTATTCTGACCCTTCTGATCGGCAGTGCAAGCCTGCCCCGGCCGGACCGGCCCTGCCGGCAGCGGTCAAAAGCATTTAAAATGCGCGCCAACCTCACGGGGCCGGCACATGGAACTCATCGATATCGGCTGCAACCTCACCCACGATTCCTTCGACGCGGACCGCGAGGAGGTGATCGAGCGGGCGCGCGCCGCGGGCGTGGCACTCATGGTGGTGACCGGTGCCAGCGCTGCGGGCAGCCGCATGGCCAGCGAACTGGCCCTCGCCCACCCGGGCGTGCTGTTCGCCACCGCCGGGGTTCATCCGCACCGGGCCGCGTCGTACGACGCCGAGACCGACGCCCTGCTGCGCGAGCTTGCCACCCGCGACGAGGTGGTGGCCGCGGGCGAGACCGGGCTCGACTATTTCCGCAATTTCTCCCCGCGCGAGGCGCAACTGGCCGCTTTCGAGGCGCAATTGCAGATCGCCATCGACAGCGGCTTGCCCGCTTTCCTGCACCTGCGCGATGCGCACGAGGACTTCCACGCCCTGCTGAAGGCTTCGCGCGAGCGGCTGAGCGACGTGGTGGTGCACTGTTTCACCGGCAGCCGCGACGAGCTGCGCGCGTACCTGGACCTCGACTGCCACATCGGCATCACCGGGTGGATCTGCGACGAGCGCCGCGGCACCCACATGAAGGAATACCTGAGCGACATCCCGGTGGACCGCCTCATGCTCGAGACCGATGCGCCGTACCTGAAACCGCGCAACCTGCGCCCGCAGGTGAAAAGCCACCGCAACGAGCCCCGCTGGCTGCCCTGGATTCTCGGCACCCTGGCCGCCTGCCGCGGCGAGCACCCGCAGGACCTGGCGGCCGCGACCACCGCCAACGCCCGCCGCTTCTTCAGGCTGCCCGCCGCAAGCGCTAGCGGTTGAGCCCGGCGATGAAGGCGACCAGGTCGCGCTTGAGCTTGACGTGCGACTCGGGATGCACGTACATCATGTGGCCGGCGGCATAGTACTGCATGTCGATGTTGGCCTTGAGCTCCGGCTCGATGCCCAGGTGATCCATGGTGTATTCGGTGGCGAAGAAAGGTGTCGCAAGGTCGTAGTACCCATTGGCCACGAACACCTTGAGATGGGGATCCCGCGCCATGGCGGCGCGCAGGTCCTCGGCCACGTTGATGTATCCGCCACCCCCCGGCGATTGGCCGGGTCGTTCCCAGTCCCAGTTGCGGAACACCTTCGAGGACAGAATCTCGTATTCGGTGTCGTCCTGGAATTCCAGCTCGGTGCGCAGATAATGGTTCACCGTCGCGGTGTACGGGCCCATGATGGCGGTCAGGCTGGGATCGTGCTCGAAGGTCTCGCCGGCGGCATCGATATCCATGCCCTTGAAGCGGCTGTCGAGCCGGCCCACCGTGCGGCGCTCGGTGCGCAGCAGTTCCTTGGTGAAGCGCATGATGTTGATCCGCAGGTTGGTGGCACGCAGGTACTGCGGCGACAGGCCCGTGTAGGCCGCCAGCCGTTCCGCTACGGCCGCCGCCTCCTGCTCGCCCAGGCGGTCGCCCTTCATGAGCGCGGTGGCGTAGGGGCCGGCTGCGAATTCGCGCACCGGGCCCAGGAAGGCCTCGATGTCCGCCGGCGCATCCGCGATGCGGCCGTGATACCAGGCGGTCGCCGCGTAGGTGGGCAGGAAGGTGATGTAGGGCAGGTCATTGCCCGTGTCGAACCGCGCGGTCTGGAAATTCAGAATGGATGACACCAGCACCAGGCCGTTGACGAACATGCCCCGCCCTTGCAGGTGGTTCGCTAGCGCCGCGCTGCGGGTGCTGCCGTAACTCTCGCCGCTAACCAGCTTGGGCGAATTCCACCGCTCATTGCGGGTCACCCACAGGCGAATGAAGTCGCCGACCGCCTGGATGTCCTCTTCCACGCCCTGAAAGTCCTTGTCCTCGGCCGTGCCCAGCGCATGGCTGTAGCCCGTGCCGACCGGATCGATGAACACCAGGTCGGTGACGTCCAGCAGGCTCTGGGCGTTGTCCTCCAGGCGGTAGGGGGCGGCATCCGGCTGTCCGCCGTCGCGCATCGCCACCCGCCGCGGTCCGAAGGTGCCCATGTGCAGCCACACCGACGATGAGCCCGGGCCCCCGTTGAAGGTGAACATGACCGGACGCTGGCCGGAATCGGCGGCGTCTTCGCGCTCGTAGGCGATGTAGAACATGCTGGCCGCGGGCTGGCCGTCTGCGCCGGGCAGGTTGAGCGTCCCGGCGGTCGCGCGGTACTTGACGGTGGCCGATCCGATACGCACCGAGTGCCGCGTCACGCTGGCCTTCTCCGCCTCGATGGGCACCGCCGGCACCGACGCATCCGCAAGCTCCTCGCTGGCGGCGGGCAGCGCGAGCGCCAGCCAGACAGCGGCCAGGGCTCCCGCGTGCCGTGTACTCCGCCCGGTTCGCCGTGGCCTCACGGTGCGGTCACCGTGATGGTGATGCGCGCCGACATCACCGGAGGCTCATGCGGCGTATGCGCATGGTCCCCCAGCACCAGCTGCAGGGTGTGCACGCCCGGCTCCAGCACCACGTCGGTCTCGGTCTGGCCGCCGCCAAAGTGTCTGACCTGGTCGGATTGGGGCAGCGGCAGGTCCAGTGGCGGCAATTCCTCCATGTCGATCAGCAGGTGATGGTGGCCGGTATTGGGCGCCTCGTGGCCGGCCGGGGCGACGCCCATGCCGCGCAGACCGAAGCGAACGGTCACGGGGCTCGCGAGCGTGTCGCCATCGGCCGGGGAGATGAAATACAGCTCGGCGCCCTCCGGCGCCGGGGCCGCACAGGCAATCGACGCCCATACCCAGACCGCCGCGGCGGCCGCCCACAGGTATCGCTTCATGGTGCTACGCTCCTCTTCTATTGCGGGTGTGGCGCGGCCGGCCCGGCTTCCGCTGTCACCCAGCGCGACACTTCATCGCGCAGGATGTCGAGCGGCACCGAACCCAGCGCGAGGATGAAATCGTGGAATCGGCGCACATCGAAGCCGTCGCCGAGCCGGGCTTCCGCCTCGCGGCGCAACTCGACGATCGTGTACTCGCCCAGCTTGTAACTCAGCGCCTGGGCGGGCCAGGAAATGTAGCGGTCGACCTCGGTGGTCACCTCGTGCAGCGAGAGGGCCGTGTTGGCGGCGAGGAAATCCTGCGCCTGCTCGCGGCTCCAGCCCATGGCGTGGATGCCGGTGTCGATGACCAGCCGGCAGGCACGCCACATCTCGTAGGTCAGCCGTCCGAAATGCTGGTAGGGGGTTTCATAAATGTCCATTTCGACACCCAGTTTCTCCGCGTACAGCGCCCAGCCTTCGCCAAACGCGGAGATGTAGTCATGGCGGCGGAACGGCGGCTGTCTTACCTGCTCCGCGGCCAGCGCAATCTGGGTGTGGTGCCCGGGTGCGGCCTCGTGCAGGGTGAGCGCCGGCAGGGTATACAGCGTGCGGCTCTCCAGCGCGTAGGTGTTCACCCAGTAGTAGCCGCCGCGGTGCGATTCGAGCGGCGAACTCACGTACCGGCCCGCGGTGTAGAACGGCGCAATGTCGGCAGGCACGGCTTCGATACCATAGGGCTGCCGCGGCAAACGCCCGAACAGTTGCGGCAGGCGGCCGTCCACCTTTTTCGCGAAGTAGGAGGCCTCGGCCAGCAGCTCGTGGGCGGTGCGCGCGTAGAAGCGGGGGTCCGTGCGCAGGAATTCGATGAATTCGCCCAGGCCGCCCTCGAAGCCCACCTCGGCGATGATGGCCAGCATCTCGCCCCGGATGCGTTCGACCTCGCCGAGGCCGATATCGTGAATTTCCGCCGCCGACAGGTCGACGGTGGCGTAGCGGCGAATCTGTTCCCGGTAGAAGCGCACGCCATCAGGCAGGCGGCTGGCCCCCAGCGTGGCGCGGGCGCCGGGGAAATATTCCTGTTCGAAGAAGGCCAGCAACCGCCGGTAGGCGGGAACGACGCCCTGACCGATCGCGGCGCGCGCACGCTCGAGCAGGGCTTCGCGCTCCGGGCCCACGAGCGCTTCGGGCAGCTGGGTGAACGGCACGAAAAAGGGGCTCTGCTCCGCCGCCTCGACCAGCTGCAGGCGCACCGGATCCTCGCGCCCTGCGAGTATGGCGCGCGGCTGGGTCATGCCGGCCGCGAGGCCGGCACGCATCAGCTCGATGTACTCGTCCATGACGCGCGGCAGCTCCTCGAGCCGGGACAGGTAGTTGGCATAGCTCGCCGCACCGGTGAAATCCGTCTGGCTCGGCAGCCGAGCCCAGGTGGTGTAGAAACCGGAATCGCTGTTGAAGGGGATCAGGTAGGCCCGCGTTTCGTGGTCCGCCATGGCCCGCTCGAGCTGGCGCTTGAAGATGCGGTAGTCGATGCACCCCTCGCGACCGAGGTTCTCGCAGGAGATGGCCCCGAGCCGGGCGTGGGTCCGCTGCCAGAAATCGTAACGCCGCTGCTGGTCGCGCTCCGAGACCCCGCCCAGGCGGTCATCGTATTCATGGTTGCCGATCGCACTCGCCAACAGGGGGAATTCGCGCAGCCGGAAGTCCCATTCCTGCTTGTAAATCTCGCGGAATGCCTCGCGGTCGCCGGCCATCGCGGCGGCGCTGAGCAGCAGGGCGCCGGCAAGCAGTGCAGTTCGCGTCATGGGGGCTCCTTCAGCGGATCAGAAAACCGTCGGGTAGCGGGTCATTATCGCTCAGAACGAAGGTGTGCGTACCGGTGTGACTGGCGCTGCCCGCTACCTCCGTGATCACGGCCGGCGTATCCCCCACGCTGGCCGCCCGCAGGCACCGTACCGAAAACCGCGTACCGATGAGGCTGGCGACCTCCATCACCTCCCCGAGCGCGAGCGCGCCGCGCGCAAACCGGATGGCGGCGCGCCCACTGACCCCGGTGCCGGTCGGACTGCGGTCCAGTTCGCCGTCGGCAAACACGCAGGCCTGCCGGGGAACGGGGTCTCGCTCGGTGAAGATGACTCCGTACAACTCATCGAGCTCCGGTTCACCCGCGGGATGGCAGATGCGGCATGCGTCGCGCACTTCCCGGGCCAGCGCCCGGCCCGCGGCGATGATGCCTGCGGCCTCGCCGGGAAGCAGTTGCAACCCGCAGGCGGCGGCTTCGGCGTAGGCGTAGAAAGCGCCGCCGAAGGCGATGACGTAAGGGATGCGGCGCCCCAGCGCGCTCGCCTCGCCGGGCTCGCCGTACACGAAAGCCGGGACGTTCTCGAAGCTGACTTCGGCCACCTGGCCGGCCCGCAGCCGGGCGCGCGCGGTGACGCGGCCGGCCGGCGTGTCGATCGCGATGCATTGCGGGTCCGCGACCTCGGCCAGGCCCTGCTCCAGCACCGCGGTGACCAGGGCGATGATGCCGTGCCCGCACATGGTGCTGTAGCCCTCGTTGTGCATGAACAGCACGCCGAAATCGGCACCGTCGGTTACGGGCTCGGTCAGGATGGCGCCGTACATGTCCGCATGTCCACGAGGCTCATGCATCAGGAACCGGCGATAGTGGTCGAGACGCCGACGGACATGGCGCCGCTTGTCCAGCATGGTCGCGCCCGGCACCGGCGGCATGCCGTGCTGCACGATCCGCAAGGGTTCGCCGGCCGCGTGGTAATCCACCGTGGCCACCTCCCGCCTCACGCCCGGACTCCAGGCAAGGCCACCATCACCTCACCAGGAACCCCTGCCAGTAGGGGTCGTCCTCGGGATCGACGGTGATGCGGTTGTGACCATAGATGCGGGCCCAGCCCTCGATGCTGGGCACGATGGCAGGCTGGTCACCGACCTGCGTCAGCGCCTCGATGCGGCCAGTGAATTGGCTGCCGATGTAACTCTCATGCACGAAGGGCTCGCCCACCTCCAGTTCACCGCGGGCGGCCAGCTGGGCCATGCGCGCCGAGGTGCCGGTGCCGCAGGGTGAGCGGTCGATGGCCTTGTCGCCGTAGAACACGGCGTTGCGGGCGCTGGATTCAGGCTTCAGGGGCGCTCCCGCCCACAGCAGGTGGCTCAGCCCGGCGATGCGCTCATCCTCGGGATGGACGAACTCGTGATCGCGGTTCAGGCGCTCCCGGAGCCGCGGGCTGATACGCAGGATGTCGCCGGCATCCAGCTCGGAAAGGTCCCGGTAGTGGGCCTGCGGCTCGACAATGGCATAGAAGTTCCCCCCGTAAGCGACGTCCAGGGTCAGCTCGCCACCCAGTTCCGGGCACTCGACCACCAGCCCGCGTGAGTGCAGGAATGACGGTACATTGGTGAAACGCACGCTGCGCACACGCGCACCCTGCTGCCGGTAGGTCACCTCCACGCGCCCGGCCGGCGTGTCGAGGTCCAGGCGACCAGACTCGCGCGGCGTGACGAGACCGTGCTCGAGCGCGACGGTCACCGTGCCGATGGTGCCGTGGCCGCACATCGGCAGGCAGCCGGAGGTCTCGATGAACAGCACGCCGATGTCGCAATCCTCGCGGGTGCTGGGATACAGAATGCTGCCGGACATCATCGCATGGCCGCGCGGTTCGAACATCAGGGCCGTGCGGATCCAGTCGTACTCCGCCATGAACCGTTCACGCCGGTCCAGCATGGTCCGGCCCTCCAGCGGCGGCCCGCCCTGCACGACCACGCGTACCGGGTTGCCGCAAGTGTGCGCATCCACGCACTGGAAGGTCCTGGCAGGAGGCCGGCTCACGACTTGTGGAAGCGGTCGAAGCGATACGGCGACAGGTCCAGGCCGGGCTCCTCCCCGAACACCAGCCGCGTGATGATGTCGCCCGTGGTGGGGCCCTGGGTGAGACCGTAATGACCGTGCCCGAAGGCGTAAAACACGTTACGGTGACCGGGTGAGCCCGAGATGATGGGGATCGAGTCCGGGGTCATCGGCCGCTGTCCCATCCACTCGGTGACGCCTTCGAAGCGGATGCCCGGCAGGTAGCGTTGGGCATGTTCGCGCAGCACCCGGGCGCGCCGGTAATCGGGGGGCGCGTCGAGGGCCGCGAATTCCGCCGTGCCGGCCAGGCGCAAGCCCTCCGCCATGGGCGTCATCACGAAACGTCGCGACCCGGACTCGATGGGATAGTCGAGTTCCACCCCGGGCTGGGCGATCATGGAATGGTAACCGCGCTTCGGATTGACCGGCACCGTGTAGTCGAGTTGTCGGGCCAGGGCGTTCGACCACACCCCCGCCGCTATCACCAGGTACTCGGCCCGGAGTTCACGACCGCCCTCGGTGCCGACCGTGACGCCCTGTTCGGTGGCGCGCACCGAACGCACCCGGTCCTGCAGCCACTCGCCGCCGGCCCCGAAGCAGGCCTCGGCGATGCGCGCGGTGACGCCCGCGGGGCTCAGCACGTGCTGCCAGTCGGGCAGGTAGATGGCCATGCCCGTGCCGACATCCAGGGCCGGCACCATGATCCGGAGCTCCGCCGGGCTCAGGTATTCCCATTCGAAATCCAGTTGCTCCAGCAGTTCGAATTGCCACCGCTCCGCCTCGAAGTGCTCGCGGCGATCGTAGACCACGATCACGCCCATGGCGCGGCGCATGTCGCTGGCGCCGATCGCGGACAGCACCTGGTCGAAATCGGTCACCACGCGGTCCATCAGGGCCTTTTGCGCACGCGCGGCGCGCATCACCCCCGCGGCCGTTCCGGAGCGCCAGAACCGCCACAGCCATGGCACCAGGCGGGGCAAATCCTGCCAGCGGATCTTCAGCGGGCCAAGCGGATCGAACAACCAGCCGGGCACCTTCCAGCCCACCCCCGGATAGCTGAATGGAATGACGTGGGAGGGCGAGATACAGCCGGCATTGCCGTAACTGGTCGACATGCCGGGCAACTCGGAATCGATCAGGGTCACCTGTGCGCCCCGGCGTTTCAGATGCCACGCACACGAGGCCCCGACCGTGCCGGCTCCGACCACCACGCACCGCGGATTCCAATCGCTCATCTCAACTCAAGGCGTCCAGACCGCCGACCAGCTCTTCCATTGCCCCTATGATCCCATTCAATGCCCTGATCGCGCCAGACCCGTCCTGCGCCGCCACGGCGCGCGCCAGGGCGGCGTGCAGGCCCGCCGCCTGCGCCGCGTCCAGGCTGGATTGACGCAGGAACCAGCAACGCCGGCAGTGGATGTGCAGCGGCTCCAGGGCGCGCACCAGGAAGGTATTGCCACCGGCCGCCGCCAGCAACTCGTCGAGGCGATAATCCAGCCGCAGGAACGCCTGCAGGTCGTGCCGCGCCCGTTCCAGGCTGGCGGCCAGTAGCTCCAGGGCGCCGCGCTGATCGATGCTCGCACGCTCGCTGGCCTTCACCACCAGCAGGCGCTCCAGCACCCGGCGCGTTTCCAGCACCTGGTTCAACTCCGAACGCAGCACCGGCGCCACCAGCAGGCCCTTGCGCGGCAACACCCGCAGCAGGCCGTGGCCGGCCATGCGTTGCACCGCCTCCCGCACCGGGGTGCGCCCGATCTGCAGGCGCTCGCACAGCACCGACTCCTGCACCAGCGCGCCGGGCGCCAGCGCCAGGGTGACCAGCAGGTGCTCGAGCCGCCGGTAGGCCTGCTGGCCCATGCCACCGCCCGGACCCGCGACGGGCGCCACGGCATTCACAACCCGGGGTGGCTGTCCATCGCGGCCTGGAACACGCGCCGAACCCGCTCCGCGGCGGGCGCATCCAGTTCCAGGCGGGGTGCCCGTACGCGGGCGGAGCCGACCCCGGCCAATTCTTCGACCAGCTTGATCTGCTGCACGAATTGGTCGCCGACGTCGAGGTGCAGCAGCGGCAGGAACCAGTCGTAAAGCGCGCGCGCCTCGGCCCAGTGGCCGGCCCGCATGAGATCATGCAGCCTCATCACCTCGCGCGGCAGTGCCACCACCAGGCCGGCGACCCAGCCCACGGCGCCCAGCGCAAAGCATTCGAAGGCCAGGTCATCCACCCCGCAGAACAGCGCATAGCGCTCGCCGCAGCGGCGGCGAATGTCGGCAATGCGCCGGGTGTCCATGCTGGACTCCTTGATGGCCTGGAACACCGGCACATCCGCCAGCGCTTCGAAGTCCTCGGGCCGCACGTCCGTGCCGTAGGCCACCGGGTTGTTGTACAGCATCACCGGGCGTTGGCAGGCGGCGCCCACGGCCCGGAACCAGGCCAGGGTCTCCCGGCGGCTGCTGGCGTAACGCATCGGCGGCAGCAGCATGAAGCCGTCGGCACCCCGCTCCGCGGCATCCTCCGCCAGCCGGCAGGCCTCCCGCGTCCCCGCCTCCGCGATGGTGACCACCAGCGGCACCCGGCCGTCGATGGCGTCCGCGAAGAAGTCCACCATGGCCCGTTTCTCGTCCGCGTCGAGTGTGGCGTTCTCGCCCAGCGAGCCCATGATGATGACGCCGTGCACACCCGCGTCCAGCTGGAATTCGAGATGGGCTGCCATGGCGTCGAAATCCAGCGCGTCGGCCGGGGTGAACTTGGTGGTGAGTGCCGGAAACACGCCGCGCCAGCTAAGGGTATCCATATCTGCCTGCCTTTTTCGATTTACGATATATTGCTGATATATCATAATACGAACAGCCTTGCATGGTACAGGGTGAGCGACTCTGCGCGCCATGCGCCCGCCCCGGCGCCCGACATCTGGACAAAAAAACGGCGGCCCGCTGGCCGCCGTTCGGGGCGCGCCCGTGCGACGCGCCGAATCAGTTCCCGCTCTTGACCTTGATCGATCCGTTGACGGTGCTCAGCGACAAGCGACCGCTGCCCTCGCCGATGGCGCCGGACATATCCTGACCCACGAAGCCCTTGTTGGTTTTCAGCCCGAAATCACTGCCGTCGATGCCGCCATTGATGGTTTCCGCGTTGACCGACGCGCTGGCGTCCGCCGGCAGATTCACCACCAGGCGCCCGTTGACCGACTCGCAATCAGCCTTCTGGTTGCCGGTGAACGAGGCAAAGGTGATGTCCACCTCGCCATTCACCGTTTCGACCCGTGCGTCCGCGGACAGGTCCTTGGCCTTGACGTCGCCATTGACCGTGGAGGCTTTCACCACGCCCGTGACGCCGGCGATGCTGAGGTCGCCGTTCACGGTTTCCACCGCGTCGAGGTTCGCGCTGGCGGGCACGCTCAGCGTGTAGGTCACACTGCCGCTGGAATCGCTGCCCCAGTCGAACCAGCTGGAAATGCCCTTGTCGGGATGCCGGGTTTCGATGCGTATGGCATCCACGCTGTGGTCGATGCGGATCTCGATGCCGTCCAGGTACTCCTGCTTGCCGGCCTTCTTGAGCGCCACGATCTCGACCTGCGAGCCGTCGCCACCCTTGACCGTGACGTCACCATTGACGTTCTCCAGGCTGATGCGGCCGCCATCGGCAAGCTCGAAACTGAACTCCTCCTGCCGCGTCACATCGGCCACCGCAGCCGCCGAGACGAGCGACACGCCAAGCACCAGAAGTCTGATATTCATGTTCACGCTCCCCGAAAATCGTCGTATGCGCACAGTACTCAAGGGTTGGATGCTAACACCCGCCGGGGGGTTTAAACCCGTGTCAAAAGTTATGATCGTGAAAAACCGTCGATGCCGTTTCGAGCGCGGCCAGTCAGCGTATGTCCGAACGCACCCCACCCGCCTCCACTGCGCGCGGCCGAGCGCCACGCGAGCAGGCAAGGCTGCGGTATGATTAGTCTTTGCGCGTTCGGCGCGGAGCACCGGGCGCAACCATGGCAAGCGGAGGAATCCCATGAGCAAGTTCATCGCATCCGTCCTGGCCCTGGCGGGCATCACCGCACCGCCGCTGGCGGCAGATGAGCCCGGCGGCGCGCCCGACCATCTGGCCGCCGTGCTGGCCGCGCAACCGGAGGCGGTCCAGGCCCGCTACGCATACCGCCATCCCCAGGAAACGCTGACTTTCTTCGGCATCGAACCCGGCATGACCGTGGTCGAAGCGCTGCCCGGCGGCGGCTGGTACAGCAAAATCCTGCTGGCCTACCTGGGCCCCGACGGGACGCTGATCGGCGCCGACTATGCCGCGGACATGTTTCCGTTGTTCGGATTCTTCTCGCCCGAGCAACTCGAAGCCAGGAAGACCTGGGTCGCGGACTGGCCCGCCCAGGCGGTGGGCTGGGAGGTTCCCGATAGCGCACAGATCACCGCGTTCCAGTTCGGCTCCCTGCCGGAGGCACTGAAGGGCACGGCGGACGCCGTGGTGATGATTCGCGCCTTGCACAACCTCGCGCGCTTCGAGGGCCAGGGGGGCTACCTGACCGCCGCCATGCAGGACGTCTTCGACGTGTTGAAGCCCGGCGGGATCCTGGGCGTCGTGCAACACATGGCGCGGGACGAAATGCCCGACGAATGGGCCAGCGGCGCCCGGGGCTACTTGAAGGACGATTTCGTCATCGAACGGTTCACCGCCGCCGGGTTCCAATTCACCGGCATGAGCGGCATCAATTTCAACGACCGCGACCAGCCCGGAGTAGAGGATGTGGTCTGGCGCCTGCCACCGACGCTCGCCACCAGCCGCGAGAACCCCGAGCTGCGGGCAGCGATGGAGGCCATCGGCGAATCCAACCGGATGACGATCACGTTCCGAAAACCGGAATAATCGAACGCCCGCCCCCCCTCGCCGCAACCGCCCAACCGCGGGAGGCCAGCAACCAAGCTCCAGATGCGCGCGTTGGGAGCGCCGCGCGCACGTGCGCACTTGAAGTTTTGGCAATCGTCGTTATAATGTATTAATGCGTTAATAGACTAATACATTACAGATACGATGAAGCAACACAGTGCGGCACAATTGAAGGCGCTCGAAGGCGCGGCACAATCCATGTATCGGGCGCTCCTGACCATGCGAACCCCGGCGGAGGTGCGGCAGTTCCTGCTGGACCTGTGCACCCCGGCCGAGCTGGAAGCCATGGTCGACCGCTGGTGGGTGGCCAACCTGTTGACCGAGAACCGCAGCTACCGCGAGATCAGCGAGATGACCGGCGTCAGCGTGACCACCATTGGCCGGGTGGCCCGCTTCCTCGGCCAGGGTGAGGGCGGATACGCCATCGCGCTGGAGCGCATCGACCGGGAACCGACATGAGCCGGCTGCGCGTCGCCATCCAGAAATCGGGCCGCCTGTCCGAGCCTTCACTGGCCTTGCTGCAGAACTGCGGGCTGCGCTTCTCGCGCAGCAAGGACAAGCTGTTCTGGTATGGCAAGGATTTCCCGGTGGACCTGCTGCTGGTGCGTGACGACGACATCCCGCGGATGTTGCTGGACGGGGTGTGCGAGTTGGGCATCGTTGGCCAGAACGTCGCGCGGGAGGTGATGATCGAGCGAAACGGCGGCGAAGGGCTCGACCAGTTGCGGGCGCTGGACTTCGGCCAGTGCCGGCTGTCACTGGCGGTGCCGGAAGGGTCTGCCGTGCAGTCGGCGGCCGACCTCGGTGGCCGGCGTGTCGCCACCAGCTACCCGGGCCTCACCAGAGAACTGCTCGCGGCACGGGGAGTGCAAGCGCAGATCGTGGAGCTGTCCGGCTCGGTGGAGATTGCGCCGGGGCTCGGTACGGCCGATGCCATCTCGGACCTGGTATCCACCGGCAGCACGCTGCGCGCCAACCACCTGGTGGAGATCGAAGCGCTGTTCGAGAGCACCGCGGCACTGTTCGGCCGCGCCGCCGAATTGCCCGCAGACCGCCGCGAACTGTTCGCGCGCCTGCTCTCGCGCCTCGACGGCGTACTGCAGGCCGCGGAGAGCAAGTACGTCATGCTGCATGCCCCCCGGGCTGCGCTCGGTGCCATCACCGCACTGCTGCCGGGTGCCGAGCACCCCACCCTGATGGAACTGGAGGGCGACCCGGACCGCGTCGCGCTGCATGCGGTGTGCCGCGAAGCCCTGTTCTGGGAGCACCTGGAAGCTCTGAAGGCCGCCGGGGCCTCGGCCATCCTGGTGCTGCCGGTCGAAAAGATGCTTGCCTAGGCGGCCGTCATGCAGCGATTCGACTGGAACCAGATCGATGCGCCCGGCCGCGAGGCCGCGCTGGCGCGGCCTGCCGCAAACGCCGGTGATCTGCAGCAGGGCGTGGCGGAGATCATCGCCCGGGTGCGCCAGGGTGGCGATGCCGCGCTGCGCGAACTGACGCAACGGTTCGACGGCTGCACGCCCGAGAGCCTGGAAGTCACGCCCGCATCGCTGGAGGCCTCCAGCGATACGGTAACGGCTGAACTCGAGGACGCCATTGCCGAGGCCATGCAACGCATCGAGGCCTTTCATGCCGCGGGCATGCCGGGCGACACGCGACTGGAAACCGCACCCGGGCTGTCGTGCGAAGCCCGCTACCTGCCGATTCGCCGGGTCGGCCTGTACATCCCCGGCGGCAGCGCCCCGCTGATCTCGACGGTGCTGATGCTGGCCGTTCCGGCGCGACTGGCCGGCTGCGGCGAAGTGGTGCTGTGCTCCCCGCCGACGCCCGAGGGTGACATCCATCCTGCCATCCGCTACGCGGCCGGCCGCTGCGGGGTGACCCGCCTGTTCCGGGTGGGCGGCGCGCAGGCCATCGCCGCCATGGCCTACGGGACCGAAAGCGTGCCCAAGTGCGACAAGCTGTTTGGCCCCGGCAACGCCTGGGTAACCGAGGCCAAGCGGCAGGTGGCGGCCGACCCGCAGGGCGCGGCACAGGACCTGCCGGCCGGCCCGTCCGAGGTGCTGGTGATCGCCGATGCCGGGGCCGACCCGCACGTGGTGTGCTGGGATATGCTCTCGCAGGCGGAACACGGGCCCGATTCGCAGGCCATCGTGGTCAGCGACTCGGACGCGCTGCTCGACGGGGTGCAGGAACGCCTGCCGGCGCTGGTCGAGACGCTGCCGCGCGCCTCGGTGCTGAGCCAGTCGCTGCGGCACGCGCGGCTGATCCGGGTCGATAGCCTGGAGCAGGCGATCGCGGTCAGTAACCGCTACGCGCCCGAACACCTCATCATCAATTGCGAACCGGCGACACCGCTGGCGGAGCAGGTCACCAACGCCGGCTCCGTTTTCCTGGGCCGGTGGACGCCGGAATCACTGGGCGACTACTGCTCGGGCACCAACCACGTGTTGCCCACCAACGGCTATGCACGGGCCTTTGGTGGCCTCTCGGTGGTCGATTTCCAGCGCCGCATGACCCTGCAGCAGGCCACGCCCGAAGCGCTGGCGACGGCCGGTCGCGCCGCGATGGTGCTGGCCGAGGCCGAGGGCCTGACCGCTCACCGCGAGGCGGTGGCCTGCCGGCTGCCGGAACCGGGGCGCGGCTGATGGGGATCACCGACCTGGCCCGGCCGGAAATTTTGGCCCTCCAACCCTATGCCTCGGCCCGCTCCAGCATGTCCGCCGAGGGCATCCTGCTGAATGCCAACGAGGCGCCCACCATGCTGGTCGACGACCCGGCCCTGCAGTCCCTGGCGCTGAACCGCTACCCGGCCCCGCAACCGGCGGCGCTGCGCGAGCGCCTGGCCGAGCTGTACGGCGTGGCCGAGGACCGGCTCCTGCTCACCCGCGGCAGCGATGAGGGCATCGACCTGCTGGTGCGGGTCTTCTGTCGCCCGGGACAGGATGCCGTCGCCGAGTGCCCGCCGTGCTTCGGCATGTACCGCATAGCGGCCGCCATCCAGGGTGCGGACGTGGTGACGGTGAGCCGGGAACCGCCCGGCCTCGGCCTGGACCTCCCTGGCCTGTGCAATGCGCTGGCCGGAGACCCGCGCATCCGCATCGTGTTCCTCACCTCGCCCAACAACCCCACCGGCGATCGCGTCACGCCGGCGCAGCTGGAACAGGTGCTGCAGGCGGCCGAGGGTCGCGCGCTGGTGGTGCTCGACGAAGCCTACATCGAGTTCTGTTCCGAACCCTCGGCGGTGAGCCTGATCGACGTGTACCCGCACCTGGTGGTGTTGCGGACCCTGTCCAAGGCATGGGCCGCCGCCGGGCTGCGCTGCGGTTGCGTGGTGGCGGACCCGGCGGTGATCGGGCTGTTGCGCCGGGTGATGGCGCCCTACCCGCTGACGGCACCAGCCATCCACGCCGCATTGCAAGCCACCGGCGAGGGGGCGCGCACGCGCCAGACCGCGATGTTGCAAGCGGTGAGCGCGGAAAAGAACCGGCTGCTCGAATTCCTGGCCGGGCGCGACTGGATCCGGGCGCTGTGGCCCGGTGAAGCCAATTTCGTACTGATCCGCGTCGATGACGCCGATGCCCTGCAAGGCTGGTGCGCGGAACGCGGCATCCGGATACGCAGTTTTGACGGCCAGCCGATGCTGGAGGGTTGCCTGCGACTCACCATCGGCGCCCCGGACGAAATGCAGGCGCTGCTGGCCGCGTTCGAGGCCTGGGAGACCCGACAGTGAGCAAACCCAATCGCCGCATCCTGTTCCTGGACCGCGACGGCACGCTGATCGTGGAACCGCCCGACGAGCAGGTCGATTCGCTGGAGAAACTGGCGCTCGTGCCCGGAGTGATCCCCGCCCTGCTGAGGCTCCAGGCAGCCGGTTATGAATTCGTGATCGTCAGCAACCAGGACGGGCGCGGCAGCGACGCCTTCCCGGAAGCGCAGTTCCTGGCCCCGCACCAGAAGATGCTCGACCTGTTCGCCTCCCAGGGCATCCACTTCGCCGCCGAGCACATCGACCCCCATTTCGAGAGCGACAACGCAGCCAGCCGCAAACCCGGCATCGGGATGCTGCTCGACTACCTGCGCGCGGGTGACCTGGATTTCACCGACAGCTGGGTCATCGGCGATCGCCAGACCGACCTGGAGCTGGCCGCCAACCTCGGCGTCGGCGGCCTGTTGCTGGACGATCGCCTGGGCTGGCCGGAAATCGCCCACCGGCTCTGCACCCGCCCACGGCGCGGGGAGGTGGTGCGCGAAACCCGCGAAACGCGAATCCGCGTCGCCGTGGACCTGGACGACAGTGGCGCCGAGATCGGCACCGGCATCGGCTTCTTCGACCACATGCTCGAGCAATTGGCCGCCCATGGCGGCTTCCGGCTGGCGCTGGAATGCCGGGGCGACCTGGAGGTGGACGAGCACCACACCGTCGAGGACTGTGCGCTGGCGCTGGGCGAGGCCATCAGCACGGCCCTCGCCGACCGGCGGGGCATCGGACGTTACGGCTTCGTGCTGCCCATGGACGAGGCGCTCGCGCAGGTCGCGGTCGACCTGTCGGGACGCCCCGCCCTGGTGTTCGAGGCGGATTTCCCCCGCGACGAGGTCGGCGGGCTGTCCACCGAGATGGTGCGGCACTTCTTCCATTCCCTGAGCCAGTCTTTGCGCGCCGCGCTGCACCTGCAGGTCACCGGCGAGAACACGCACCACATGGTCGAAGCCCTGTTCAAGGGCTGCGGGCGGGCACTGAGGCCGGCGCTGGCGCGCCACGGAACCGAACTGCCCAGCACCAAGGGCCTGCTCTGATGAGCCTGGCGGTGGTCGACAGCGGCGGCGCCAACATCACCTCCGTGCTGCAGGCGCTGCGTCGGCTCGGCGTGGATGCCACGTTCACCGCCGACCCCGCGGTGATCGAGCAGTCCGAGCGCGTCATCCTGCCCGGCGTGGGCAGCGCCGGTGCGGCCATGCAACGCCTGCGCGCGACCGGGCTGGACACCCTCATCCCGCAGCTGCGGCAGCCGGTGCTCGGCATCTGCCTGGGCATGCAGCTGCTGTTCGCGCACTCGACCGAGGCGGACACGACGATGCTGGGCATCGTTCCCGCCGGGGTCCAGCGCCTGCCGGATGCGCCGGGCCTGCGCATTCCGCACATGGGCTGGAACCGGATCACGCCACGGCGGGCGGACCCCCTGCTGGAGGGACTCGACGAAGGCTGGTTCTACTTCGTGCACTCCTATGCGGCCCCGCTGGGGGATTGGACCCTCGCCAGCAGCGAGCACGGCCAGGCCTTCAGCGCCATCGTGCAGCATGGCAACTTTCGCGGCGCCCAGTTCCACCCCGAGCGCTCGGCGGCAGCGGGCGCCCGGCTGCTGCGCAATTTCCTGGACCTGCCATGCTCCTGATTCCCGCCATCGACCTGCTGGACGGGCGCTGCGTGCGCCTGCGTCATGGTGACTTCACCCAGACGACCTTCTACGACGTGGCCCCGGCCGACCTGGCCAGGAGCTATGCCGCCGACGGCGCCGAATGGCTGCACGTGGTGGACCTGGCCGCCTCGCGTGACGGCTCGAAGGCCGATACCGGGCCATTGTTCGAGTTGCTGGCGGCCGCGCCGCAGCGGGTTCAGACCGGCGGCGGGGTGCGTAGCGCCCGGGATGTCGAGGACCGGCTCGCGGCCGGCGCCGCGCGCGTGGTGGTGGGCAGCGTCTGTGCGCAGGAACCGGACCGCTTCGTGCAATGGCTGGACGACTTCGGCCCGGACCGGCTGGTCGCGGCTCTGGACGTGCGCTTCGCATCCGGCGGCAATCCCGTCCCATGCATTCACGGCTGGACCGAGAGCGCCTCGCGAGACCTCTACGACCTGCTGGACGAACTCGGCGGGCGTGGCCTGAGGCACGTGCTCTGCACCGACATCAGCCGCGACGGCGACATGCGCGGACCCAACGGCCTGCTGTACCAGATGCTGGTCGCCCGGTATCCGCGCCTGCAGATCCAGGCTTCGGGCGGCGTCAGCGGCCTGGAAGACCTCCTGATGGCGCGCGCCAGCGGCGCCGCCGCCGTCATCACCGGCAAGGCCCTGCTGGAGGGTCAATTTACCGTCGAGCAGGCGCTCCTTTACCTGCAGGCAGCCCCATGGCAAGCACCGGTCGAGTAGCCCCACGCATCATTCCCTGCCTGGACGTGCGCGCTGGGCAGGTGGTGAAGGGCGTGCAATTCCGGGACCACCGCGTCATGGGCGACATCATCGAGCTGGCCGCACGCTATCGTGACTGGGGCGCCGACGAACTGGTGTTCTACGACATCACGGCCAGCCCGGAGGGCCGCCGGGTGGACGTGGACTGGGTGCGCCGCGTGTCCGAGACCATCGACATCCCGTTCTGCGTGGCCGGCGGGATCCGCAGCGTGGCGGACGCCGCCGAGGTGCTGGCCCAGGGCGCGGACAAGATTTCAGTGAACACCCCCGCGCTGGAGCGCCCGCAACTCGTGGATGAACTGGTGCGGGCCTTCGGCAGCCAGTGCGTGGTGGTCGGCATCGATTCGATTCGCGAGGGCGCCGAATATACCGTCCGCTCGCATACCGGCACGCCGGACGCCATGCGGACACCGGGGCGGGCCACGCTGGACTGGGTCCGGGAGGTGGCGGAGCGCGGCGCCGGCGAGATCGTCCTCAATTGCATGTCGGCCGACGGCACCCGCGCCGGCTACGATATTGCCCAGTTGCAGGCTGCGCGGGCGGCCACCTCGCTGCCGCTGATCGCCTCCGGCGGGGCTGGCGTGCGCGAACATTTCCTCGCGGTGTTCCGCGAGGCGGATGTGGACGGCGCCCTGGCCGCCACCGTGTTTCACAGCGGCCAGATCGCCATCCCCGAGCTCAAACGCTACCTCCTCGACCAAGGAATTGGAGTGAGACCATGCTGAATATCGACACCCTGGCCTGGGACAAGATGAACGGGCTGCTACCGGCCGTCGTGCAGGATGCCTTCGATGGCCGCGTGCTGATGCAGGCCTGGATGAATCGCGAGGCGCTGGAGCAGTCGCTGGAAACCGGCCGCGTGACGTTCTGGAGCCGCAGCCGGCAGGCCTTGTGGACCAAGGGCGAGACGTCCGGCAACGTATTGGAGCTGGTCGACGTCAGCCCGGACTGCGACGGCGACTGCCTGCTGGTGCTGGCGCGTCCGTCGGGGCCCGTGTGCCATCTCGGCACCGCCACCTGCTTCAGCAGCGAGGACGCCACCCGCACCGACCTGTCGTTCCTGGCGGAACTCGAGCGCGTGATCGCCGAGCGCGATCGCGATCGGCCGGCGGGCAGCTACACGGCCCGGCTGCTGGAAGCCGGCCCGCAACGGGTCGCCCAGAAAGTCGGCGAGGAGGCAGTGGAAACCGCGCTGGCAGCCGCCACCGGCGGTCGGCGCGAGGTGCTGGACGAGGCCGCCGACCTCCTGTATCACCTGCTGGTGCTGCTGCGCAGCAAACACCTGGACTTGCCCGACCTGGTGGAGACCCTGCGCGCACGACACGGGGGCTGACCTCCACCGGGAACCCTGCCATGAATGAAGCCGAGCGGGCCATCATCCGGCCGATCACCGCTGCCGACAACCCGGCGGTCGCCGCCATCCTTCGCGAGGTGATGGCGGAATTCGGCGTCGTTGGCTGCGGCTACGCCAGCGAGGACGCCGAGATCGACGACATGCACGGCGCCTACGGGGGCGGAGGCGCGGCGTTTTTCGTGGTGGAGCGGGCCGGGCGCGTGATGGGCTGCGGCGGGTTCGGCCCGCTGGCCGGAGGGGATGCGGACACCTGCGAACTGCGCAAGATGTATTTTTTGCCCGCGCTGCGCGGCGCCGGCCTCGGCGGCCGCCTGCTGGCCACCTGCCTGGAGGCGGCCCGGCGATGCGGGTATCGACGGTGTTACCTCGAGACCACCGACGCCATGCGGCAGGCCCGGCGCCTGTACCGCGCATTCGGCTTCGAGGCCCTGGAAGCGGCCATGGGCGACACCGGCCACCCGGGATGCAACCGCTGGATGGCGCTAGCGCTGGATTGAGCGCCCGCCGGGTACCGATGCTCAGGCCGGCAAGGACAGGTCCAGGCGCTCCCCCGGGGCCGGCTGGCTGATCCTGGCCCCGCTGCGCCGGGCCAGGTAGTTCGCGAACGCCTCCCGGGCCTCCGGTTCACCATGCACCAGGCACACCGGTGGCCGGTCCCGCATGCATTCGTACCAGCGAGCCAGGTCGTCCCGGTCGCCGTGCGCGGACAATCCGCCCACGGTGTGCACGCGCGCGCGCACGTTGACCGCCTCGCCGTGGATGCGAACCGTCGGATCACCGTCCACCAGGCGCCGGCCCAGCGAACCTGCGGCCTGGTACCCGACGATGATGACCTGGTTGCCGCTGTGCGGGAGATTGTGCTTGAGGTGATGCACGATGCGCCCACCATTGCACATGCCGCTGCCGGCGATGATGATGGCGCCGGAGCGGATGCGGTTGATGGCCATGGATTCCTCGGTTTGGCGGCTGAGCCGGAGGTTGGGCAACAGCGGCATGCCGCCGTTCTCGCGCCGCAGGCGGGTGGCCTCCTCGTCGTACAGTTGCTCGTATTCCCAGTACACCCGGCTGGCCTCGATGGCCATCGGGCTGTCGAGGAAAATCTCGAAATTTCCCAGGCCCCACTCGTCGTAGTGCCGGCCCAGCAGGTACAGGATTTCCTGGCTGCGACCGATGGCGAATGCCGGTATCAGGATGTTGCCGCGGCCCGGACCGGATCCGCTGATGATCTCGCCGATTTCGCGGATGGTGTCCCGGCGCTCGCGATGCCGGCGATCCCCATAGGTCGATTCCATCAGCACCAGGTCGGCATGGTCGATGGCCTCGGGATCGCGCAGGATGGGCGTGTCGTACTGGCCGAGGTCGCCGGAAAACACCAGCTTGCGTTCCACCTCGCCTTCGCGGGCCCACAACTCGACCGCGCAGGAGCCGAGGATGTGACCGGCGTCGCGAAAGCGCACATCGAGCCCGGGCACCACCTCGATGCGCTGGCGGTAGCGAACCCCACGCATCTGCCGCATGACCCGCTCCCCCTCGGCGACGGTATACAGCGGCTTGACCTGGCGGCCGGTTTTGCGGCTCAGGTACTCGGCGTCGCGCTCCTCCAGCCGGGCGGCATCCGCCAGCAGTATGGCGGCCAGCTCGCAACTGGCTTCCTGCGCGAAGATGGGGCCGCTGAAGCCGCGCTTGACCAGCAGCGGCAAGCGCCCGCAATGATCGAGGTGGGCATGGCTCAGGACCACGGCGTCGATGTCGGCGGCCCGGAACGGGAAGGGATCGTGGTTGCGCTCCTCGTCTCTGCGCCCGCCCTGGATCAGGCCGCAGTCCAGCAGCACGGTGCGCCCGCCGACGCGCAGGATGTGACAGGAGCCGGTCACCTCGCCGGCGGCGCCGTAGAATTCGAGGTCCACGCGAGAATCCCGCCGCCGGCGTCGTTCAGGGCGCGCCCGCTCCAGGGGCAGCCGGGCCGTCGGCCACCCGCCAGCGCTCCAGGAAGGCCGGGAAGACCGCTCGCGGCCGGTCCTCGCCCATCATCTGCTGGCGCACCATGGGTATCGGCGGGCCGCCGAAGGACAGAAAGGCGTCGTGAAAATCACGCCAGGCCGCGCGCCCGCCGCGGCTGGCGCTCCAGTCATCCCGCAGCCGCATGATCATCAGCTTGCCCATGTTGTAATTGAGGAAAGCGGGATCCCAGGTGCCGCGGGCGGCCTGCTGCATGGCGTTGCCGCGATCCTGGAATGCCTCCTCCATGAAGAAGGCTTCCGCCTGCTCCACGCTCCAGCCGCGGGTATGCAGCCCCATGGACACGATGAACCGCGCATTGCGCAACAGCGCATTGCTCAACTGGCCGATGCGGGTCTCCGGGTCGCCATCACGAAAGCCCGCCTCCATCATCATCTCCTCGGTGTAGTGCGCCCAGCCCTCGGCGAATGCGTAGCCCACGAACACGCGGCCAAACAGGAAATCCGAGCGCTTGGCGTGCAGGAAGTTGAGGAAATGGCCCGGCCAGACCTCATGGATGGAGGTGCCCAGCAGGTCCGCCTCACCCGGTATGTAGTCGGCCTGGACCTCTTCGGGCCATTCCGGGTTGGGCGGCGCGATGTAATAGGTGGAGGGCTGATTTTCCGCGTAAGGTCCCGGGATGCTGATGTAGGCGAAGTTGGATCGCGCATAGGGTGGCGCCTCGTCGACGCGCGCCTCCTCGGTGCCGGGAATGCTGACCAGCTGCTGTGCCTCCACGAAGGCCCGCGTTTCCCGCAGCTGGTCCCGCGCGGCGATCACCGAGCCGTCCCGCGGCTTGTTGTCGGCCATGCGGGCGAAGCAGGCGCGCACGTCCTCGCCCGGCGCGAAGCCGGCGCAAACCTCCCGCAGGGACTGCTGGTTGCGCCGCAGGTCGGCCCAGCCAATGGCCCACAATTCGTCCAGCGGAATATCGACGCGCTCGGTGTCCCACAGCATTGCGCGGTACCGCTCCTCCCCCAGGGCGTAATCCTCGGTCGCCGCCTCGCGCTGCGCACTGAGCCAATCGGCAAGTTCCTGCATGGCGGCCACAGCGGCCGCGTTGGCGGCGGCGAAGTCTGCCTGCAGCGCCGGCTCCTGGACCGCCGCCCAGACCTCCGGCACTTCATCGCCGAAATAAGCGGCGTAACCGTTGAAGGCATCGATGCCGAATTGCAGGTGGGTGCGCGGCAGGGGCATCTCCAGGTTGTCGCGAATCTGCCCGGTGGCGGTCGGCACGGCCTGGAGATAGCGGATGAAGGCCCGCATGCGCTCTTCGACGGGGGCATAGTCGAGCGTGATGTAGGTGCTGGGATCCAGCGAGTCGGACATCCAGCCGAGGTAGAACAGCGGGTTGAAGAAGGGCTGACGCGCCTTCTTCAGCCAGAACAGGTCGTGGTCGACCCGCGCTATCAGGTAGTCGCGCTGGAAGCGCGTACGCTCGTCGAGCGCATCGTCGCCAAACCGCTCGGCGGCGCTTCGCGCGGCATGCAGCCTGGCGATCTCGGCCTCGATGCCGCCGCGGCTCCAGTCCGGCAGCTGACCGTCATACTCGTGCCGGCCCATGTCCGCCGCCCAGGCCGGGTGCGCGACCAGCGAGGCCTCGATGTGCTGGTTGACGAACGCATCCCAGTCGGCCGCGGCGGTGGCCTCGCCCGGCGGCGCACTGCGCTGGCAACCCGCAAGCCCCCCGGCGGCCAGGATGAATACGACGCACAGAACGGCCGTGCCGTAGCGAACGCGCATTGGATTTCTCCTGCAGAAAAAGCGCGCCATTGTAGCAAACGCGCCGCTGCCCGGCCCGCGCCGGGCGCGGGACGTCACTTCACGCCATGCATCAGCCGGTTCACGGCCGGCGCCACCAGCAGGTACAGGATGCCAAACGCCAGGCCGAACCAGAACAACTGCTCATAGGTGGTGGCGTACTGGGCGATGTTGGCGCCCACCGGCGCCCCGTGGCCGTCGATACTGCCACCGGACGCGATGGCGGCGATGATGCCGGCGACGTACTGCGCCATGGCAATCGACAGGAACCAGCCGCCCATGGCCAGCCCGACCTCGTGTTCGTCCGCGAGCTTGGTCACCATGCTGAGCCCGATGGGCGACAGGCACAGCTCGCCGGTGGTGTGCAGCAGGTAACAGAGCGCCAGGAACACCCAGGGAACCAGCCCGGCGGCGTTCTGCATGTGCCCGATCGCGAACACCAGTATGTAGAAGCCCAGCCCCACCTGGATCAGCCCCAGCGCGAACTTGCGGGGAATCGAGGGATTGAGTTTGCGCTTGTCCAGCCACGGCCACATCATGGCGAACAGGGGCGCGAACAGCAGGATGTACAGCGGGTTCAGCGACTGAAAGATTCCGAATCCGCCGGCCTGCCAGGTTTCCATGTCGCCGAACATGGGCGTGACATACTCGCGGGCGAAGAAGTTCAGCGAGCTGCCGGCCTGCTCGAACAGCGCCCAGAAGATGGCGTTGGCCAGGAACAGGATCAGCATGGCGATGTAACGGTGCAGCTGGACCTTGTTCTTGCTGCGGATGCCCGCGCCGATGAAGTACACCACCAGCCCCAGCATGATCACCACCAGCAGCAGGCCGAGGATCTCGCTTTCCGAGAGCAGGAAGTAGATCACGGGTACCATGGCCAGGGTGCCGGCCATGACCCCGAAAAACCGCCCCCAGCCTTCCTTGCCCGGATCCGGGCGGCCCACCTGGCCGAGCGAGCGCTTGGCCACCTCCAGGAACAGGGTGCTCAGCACCATACCCAGCGCGGCGGCGAAGAAGCCCCATTTCATGCCCCAGGTGGCGCCCACCCAGGCGGCGGTGATGAACGGCGCGATGAAGGCACCGAGGTTGATGCCCATGTAGAACACGGTGAACCCGGAATCGCGGCGTATGTCACCGGGGGCATACAGCTTGCCGATCATGGTCGAGATGTTCGGCTTGAACAGGCCGTTGCCCGCCACGATCAATGCCAGGCCGATCAGGAACCAGGTCAGTTCCTCGACCAGCAGCATGAACAGCCCCGCCGCCATGACCAGTGCGCCCAGCAGGATGGAGCGCTGGTAGCCGAGCACCTTGTCGGCGATGTAGCCGCCGATGATGCCGGTGGCGTAGACCAGTGCCGTGTAACCGCCATACACCAGGCTGGCCTCCGCATTGGCCTGATCGCCCAGGTGGTCGAAGAAGGTGGTCGCCACGTAGACGGCCAGCAGTGCGCGCATGCCGTAAAAGGCGAAGCGTTCCCACATCTCCACGTTGGACAGCTGCCACAGGGCCTTCGGATGGCCGAGGAATTCCCCGTGCGGCAAATCGGGCTGCGGTGCGTTCGGCAGGTCAGTCTGGGTCGCCACAGTGTCCTCCAGGTTCTCAAAATTCACTCAGTGCCCGGCGGCCAATCCGCGGCGGCCGCGGGCAAAGTGCGGCAAGCATAGCAGAGTATCGGGCGCCTCGGGGTATCCGGCGCCCCATGCGGGCGCGCACCATGCGATAATGGAAAGTCACGCATCCCGAACGCCAGGTCACGCAAGGTCGCCACCCATGGATCAACAAGCCGCCGCCAAATTCATCGACGAGATGTGGATGGACTCGATTGTCCCTGAGTTGGTCGAATACATCCGGATTCCGAACAAGTC
>JABAOE010000512.1_pt3 | contig 32879 bp, 32 predicted proteins | sample 7062141 | NCBI WGS metagenome assembly JABAOE01 (sample SAMN14538627, study PRJNA623070) | marine sediment metagenome | biome: marine biome [ENVO:00000428]; feature: marine pelagic biome [ENVO:01000023]; material: deep marine sediment [ENVO:00002113] | place: India: Gulf of Khambhat ...
CCGGTTGTGCAAGAGCTTGGTCATACTCACGACTTCCTCAATGGATGAGAAACCGCTTCTAGACTCTATGCGCACTGACCTGCCGTTTATCACGCACAAACCGTGTATGTTTTCCTCCAAGTACGGGTATCGGCAGCCAATCGGCACATCTGTTTCGGTAAGCCACCCCTGAAACTCGTCGGCTTCGCTGGTTAGCGCGAACTTGCCGACGAGATTCTGCGGCTCACTCTGCAAACGACCCTTTGCAAAACACATCTCAACCTGTTTGCGCGCAAAACCATGAAATGCCAGTCGAAAGTGGGATATGCGCAATCCAGCCAAATAGTCGTCCAGACGCGCAACGAGGGCTGCGTACAGGTCCGCCCCGGACAGGTAATCTCGGTCGCCTTTCAAACAGAGGTCAAGACGAACCGGCTTCATGGCCGTGCAATGACGTTTCATCCACCAGAATTGAAGACCTGACAAAAAATATTTCCATTCAATGCGCTAGCTCAAAAACTGTTACTGTCCAGCCCACGAGTGACTCGAATTGGAGTGGGAAACAGAGTCGTGCAAAGAATCGATTACGTGAGCCACGTCCGTATCACTCAATCCGGAACTGAGTGGCAAACTCATCGTCTGCCTACCTATTCGAACTGCGTTGGGATAGTCATCCAGCCTCCATCCGAATGTATCTCGATAAAAGGCGTGCTCGGGGATGCTCAAGTAGTGAACGCCGATTCCGATATTGCACGCAGTCATTCGTTGCAGAAGCGCATCACGCAATATACCTGTTCGCCGCTCGTTTGCTAAAACACAATAGAGGTGATAGGCGTGACGCATAGTCGACTCTACAGCCTGAGGAAGAGTTAGAGGTAGGTGTGCAAACGCGTCGGTGTAATGCTGCCAGATCTCCTGTCGCCGCAGCCAGTTCTGCTCCACCCGCGCCAACTGGTGAATGCCCAGAGCGGCCTGAATATCCGTCATATTGTATTTGTAGCCGACCTCCGTCAGGGAGTAGTGCTCGTGACCCGCGTCTCGAAAGCGCTTCCAGGCATCCTTGCTAAGGCCGTGAAGAGCGAGTTGCTTGATGCGCGCGGCGTCCTCTGCGCGCCGCGTTAGCACCATGCCGCCCTCGCCGGTAACCACGTTCTTTGTCACGTAGAAACTGAAACAGCCAAAATCACCGAACGTGCCAGCCTTTCGGCCCTTGTACTCCGTCTCGATCGCGTGAGCGCAGTCCTCAATTAATTTCAGCTTGTGCTGCGCTGCGAGTTCGGTCAGCGAATCCATGTCGCAGGGACGCCCCGCGAAATGCACCACGACGATCGCCTTGGTGCGGGGAGTGATCCTGCGCTCGACCTCGACAGGATCAATGTTCATCGTCGTTGGGTCGACATCAGCCAACACCGGAGTCGCTCCGGCATGGACAATCGCGTTGACGGTTGCCACGAAGGTCAGCGCCGTGGTGATAACTTCATCGCCGGGTCTCACTCCGGCCGCCAGCATGCTCAAATGAAGCGCCGCCGTGCAGGAATTCACGGCCACTGCATGCGCCGCCCCCTTGTAGGCGCGAAAATCGTTTTCGAAACGCTCGACCTTGGGCCCGGTTCCCAGCCAGCCGCTGCGAAGGCTGTCGACCACCTCTTCAATCTCGGCCTCCCGGATGTCCGGCGCACCAAACACCAGGAACGTGTCTCTGCTTCCCATCGCTCGACTCACTGAGCGCCCCCTACCCTGCGCCATAGCTCCATCCGCGGACTCAACGAATCACTCTCCGCGAGCTCCGCGAACTCGTGGTGCGTAAGGACCAACGGGCGGATCTTGCGCCGGATGTATCGCTCGGTCTTGCAAACCACGTCGTCGAGTTGCTCGCGGTCGATCTCACCGATGAGCACCACATCTATCACGCCCGTATCCCGCCCATCGGCATAGTCTCCGGTCAGATAGGCGCCCTCGAGATTGCCCAGGCGCGCCAGAATCGACGTCACGAGACCATCGATGCCGGTGATTTTACGGACGATGGACGAGAGTTCCGGAAACAGCGGATGGTCGGTATTGGCCCGGTAATAAACGGTCCGACCCTCCCGCTGCGAGACGAGAAAGTTGTTGGCGGTGAGACTGTTCAGCTCAAGTCGTACGGAATTGGTAGAGACACCAAACTCGCTTGCCAGCGAGCGCAGATAGGCGCGGGTCCCCGGATTCAGAAACAGCTTTACCAGGATGTGTGCCTTGGTCTTGGAGGAGATCACGCCTTCGAGCACGGTTACGAGTCCTGAAATCTTCCTGTTTCGGGTAGTGATACTACTCAATTATTGATCTAAATTGATCCACGTCAAGCGCAAATCTGGCTTTGACACACCCTCGGAACCCTCGGCTGGAGGAGGCAACCCCCTCCCGGATGGCACCACACCCCGGCCTTCCATCCGTGCCGGGCCGTAACTCTTACCGGCCAATGATGACAACCTTTGGAAATGGCTCTGGAGGGATCGGGAGAAACGCGTCCTTGCAAACTGCGTTTCATGATCGCCGGACGTCAAGGCACTTGTTGTGCAGTCGGTCGAGAATAGGTGCGATATGCGGAAAGCCATGCGGCATTACGGACGGCACGGCAAGGGCGGTGGGCAACAACACTCGCGCCGCGCCTCTCCACCTGCCCGTAACCTCCCCCACTCCACGGCCCGCACGACCTTGGGTTGGAAGCGAATCGCGCGGACGCCGGTGCGAAGTCGCAATCGATATCCGTCCTCGACGGAACCGGGCGACCGGTTATCGAGGACGATGATTTCGGTGCAGTTCCGCGACCCACTCTGTCCGAGCAACGCATCGGGACAGATTCGCAGACGATCCGTGTCGTCGTGGACCGGAACGATGATCGACGCAAACGGCTGATTCAACGAATCCAAGCAGAGTCTTCACGGGTTCCGGGCATCTGATGTTTACCCATGGGGTATCTGGGTCCACTTAATGTGAACGCGTATCCACCTCAATGCATGGTTTCAGGTCGATCGAGCGGTATCGAGAGAGGCCGCGTGGCAACCGGTGCCACGGGCTAGCATCCAAAGGCAGGCATTGGCCGCCCGGTGTTCTGAAGTTCGCACTGCTACTCGACGAGGAGTTCTGCGGCTTCGAGGCCGTATGAGTTCTCTCTTAGATCCATATTTCCCAATGCGGTCCTCTTCCATAGGTTCCCGCTGAATCTTGAAGCGGCGATATGGATATTCTTGGGAAAGTCTCTCGAGCACGCCCCTCACCATTTAATCCAGGCCGACTGGCACTTCTGCAGAGTATGGCCCGTAATCGAGCTTTGCGAATGCGAAGGAATTGCGGACCGCTTACTTTAGCCGAGTTTCCCTTCAGCACGCTGGTTATCGACCCCCCAAGTCGGTATCCGCAGAATGTCTTTCACGAAGGCTCGCCATCAGCCTCCATGCGAGCATCGCCGTCCGACACGGAAGATGGACAGCCCAAATAACCGTTTCCAGAAATTCGATCCTACGGTCAAACCTGATCAACACGGCGAGGACGCTGGTTCGTGGATTCTGGATGTCGGACAGGGCCCGCGCGGCAAACACGCCGGAACACGTGCCTTGACAGCCGCATCAACCGGATGGACAAGCGCCCTAGACGGTAGCGCGGTGAGCGCGGCACTGGATGGCCCCGTTCGGCCAGCCACTCCCGAGCCCGCTCCAGGTTGTCACTGGGCGCGCTAACCGGCCAACGAGCCTCGGCGGCGCGGAAGGCCGCCACCGCACCCGACCAGTCCCCCAGGTTTCCGAGCATGCGCGTCCTCGCCACGCCCAGAACGGCCGCCCCATGTCGGTCCGCGTGCTCTTCGAGTCGTGCTGCTGCCCGCTCCACCAGAGCCTTCGCGCGCTCTGCCCCCAGGGCGGCGAGGCTGCTGGGCAGGCCGCGCACGATGTCCTCCGGCAGGCCGCCGGTGAGCTGAAACGACACGGTGTTGGCGCCGAGATCGTGAACCAACGCCAGCGTCACGCCCTCCCGGTGATCTGCCGCCTCGATCAGGAGCTCGATGATCACCGATACCCAGTAGCAGCCCCAATACTTGTAGTCCTGGCAGACCAGCAACGCGCCGTCGGGCACAAGGTGGGCGGCGGTCTCGCGGAGCAGGTGCGTCATGCCGGTCCATGACTTGGCGCCGTCCACGAATAGGATCTCGATGGGTTCGCCAGGCTCCCAGGTAAAGACCGGTTGTTTTTCGGCGTTGTCATCGACAATCGACGCCGCCAGCTGATCGAGGACCTCCTCGTCGTCGGGTAGGGCGCGCCGCCATGGCACGATGTAGTCGGACCATGGCGCCACATATTGCTCGAAGAAGGGCTGAAAGGAGTCGCCGACAGCGAGCGGCAGGTCGACACGCTGTGCCATGAACGGGCGCCAGGTGAAGTTGTCGACGGTGTGGATGCGGCGATCGGAAACCGATCCGCGGTCCTGCAGTCCTTGGGCGAGACAGGCCGTGCTGCCGCCGAGCCATGGACCGATTTCCAGCACGTGCCCGTCACCGCGGGACCACGTCGCGGTGAGCCAGCGCAGGTATCGCCGCTCCTCGGTCGACAGCATGGTCGGGACCGATACGCTTTCGAGCAGCGGGGTATCCTGCCAGGCGCTCACGTGCACTCCTTAAAGGTTAGGCAGCACAAAAAGCGTTTTTTGACAGGTCGTAGAGTATGTTCCGCGGCAGAGGTCGGTCAAGGACTGCTGCTCATTTGCACCAAACCCTGACCCGGGGCTGGCATTGAATCTTGGTTCACATTTCGCAGTTGGACGTGAGTAACATGGACGGCGATTCAAGTTTCCATCTAAAGACCGACTTGCACTTCGAACAGTATTCGACCTTAATTGGGCATTGCCCGCAGCAGGTTCTACGGCGGGCAGCGTCGGTACCGGGAACGCGGCCCGCAGGGTCTGGCAGACAATGCCGGGCGCGATAGGCGCAACAAAGGCGGCTCGGTATCGAGATCCATGCACGTGTGGCCTGACCCTCATGCTTTCCGGGCGCACGTCAGCATCGCCGGCATGGGGATGCTCACCGTGCCCGATCGCTCAAACTGCCGGGCCCTCTCCACGATCGCCGACTCGATGTTTTTTTTCGCGGACGTGCTCTGCGCATCGATCAATGTCTTGCTCCGAGCCATGGCGTTGTAAATGGTGTCGAGAACCTCCCTTGGTCGTGGCCAGCTGCCGAGCAACGGGATCTCCGTGGTGGAAACGTCGCGAAAACCCACGCCTTGGAGCGTGCGCGTGCAATTCTCGGGCGACGCAAAATGGGATTCCGACGGCCCGGGAGGAAGTGCATCCTCAACGTCCGCGTATTTGTTGACCGCCTCGCGAATAATCTGCCGAAAATTTACCTTTACGTCGCTCGGCGGGCTCCATACGGTAAAAGCGTAACGTCCACCGCTTTTCAGGACTCTGTGCGCTTCGCCCAATGCAACCAGGGGATCGGAGAAATGGTGAATACCGAAATTACAAACCACGGCGTCGAATATTTCGTCTTCGAAGGGCAACGCCTGGGCGTCGCCGGATCGAAAGTCGATACCCGGATGCAGCCTTCTCGCTTGTATCAGCATACCATCGACGAAATCGACTCCGATGGCCACGGCGCCCGCCTCGGTGGCGGCGCGCGAAATATTTCCCGTGCCGCAGGCCACTTCGAGCAGGTGAGTGCCTCTCGTCACGCCGGCGGCCGATAGAAGAGCAGCGGCGGCCTGAATCGTGATACGGCCGAAATGCGAATCGTAGGTCTCGTGCATCTCACTCCAGGTGCGATGCTCGAACTGCGCGTGCGCATCCATACCGGAGGGATTCCCGCCATCGCCCGACTTACTTGCTGACATGGTTCCTGCCCCGAAAGAATCTCGCGGTCAAGTGTTGAAGGCGATGAGCTCGCCGCGAAGGGGGGATTCCGCCGGTGAGTGGCTCGCCGGATTCCCGAGCCAGCGGTGTCCGGTGTAGAGGATAGACAGCATAAAATCGATATTTCCCATATGGAGTCGTCATACGCGGGTCCAGCCATAACTTTATCACTGCCGACACGCCGGCTGTCCCTCATGACAGCAAATTACTGCGTCGATGGGTGCTTTACGGCCACCGAACGGGCTGATGCTCTCCGTCTTTGCGGCCAGCGGGCGAGCGAGAACACAGCAATCCCTACCTTATATCCTCCAGCAGCGCAGAGCAGGTTGTTCGGCATCACTATCCGGTGTCATACAGCGGTGTCAGGCGTGCAATCCTCGCTGGAATCTGCTCGAACAGCGCCTTGGGCACCGCCACCTCCGCCATCTGGAAGGTGACGTAGCGCGCATGACGCACGATCCGCGCCCCGGTCTTGATCAGCTTCTCCCGCAGCGTCGTCAGCGACCAGTGCTTGACACGGCGGGGGAGGACAAGCCGGCGCAGGAAGTTGGCGAGATTGTAGGCCAAGGCGAACAGCTGCAGGCGCACCGCGTTGTCGACGAAGCGCCGGCAGGACAGCCGCGTCCATTTCAGGGCGTACTTGCCTTCCTTGATCCACTGCTCGGCGGTGCCGCGGCCGTGGTAGAAACGCACCACGTTGCGGGCCTGGCGGTTGAGGGTCGTGACGAGGAATCCGACCCGCGGGAACAGCTCCCCGGCGTGCCACACGACCTTGGCCACGATTCGCCGGGAGCGATCCCAGCTCTTGGCTCGACAGTCAAAGCTTGCGCAGCGTATCTCCGGCCTTTTTGAAGGGCGTCCCGCACGGCGCTTGAGCAGGAGCGCGATACGCCGCTCCGTTTCCAATCGAGTTTGCTTGAGCGTCTGGAATGCCTTCTATTGAGTGAAGCCGTAGGAGCAACCGGGGAAAGTGCTGCAAAGTGCCTTACAGTGCCGCACCCCCGAATTGAGTTGTCGCTAACCGGGGGCGCCCCGATCTATCCGGCACCCACGACCGATCGCCCAGCTCTCGGGAGAGCCCGGCGCTAACGCGGCACGAAGCGACCACTCGTGTCTCGATCGCGTTCATCGCGCGCCCGTGCACGTCCGACGCGGACTCCTTGCGCGCTTCGCGGTTACACGACTACCCTGATTGCGTCTTTTGTTGCACCGAAGACGATGCGGATGAGACCAGCCTTTTACTTAAAGCACCTTTTGAGCCGGCCCGGCATTGCGGATTCTTGCGTTCTCGCTCTGTTACTACTAGCTCACCCCATCGTCTACCTGTTCAACTCCAGCCTCGGCGCCTTCTATCCCGACACCGGGCTGTACTTTCGTTTCGCGCGCGATGTTCTTCCTCAGGGTTTGCTCTACGTCGGCGCGGACGACGCCAGCAGCGGCGCCATCCTGCCACCGCTGTACCCCTTCTTGCTTACGATCGGCCAGACGTTCACCGGGGATCTGCTGCGATTGAGCGAGTGGACGAACAGCATCCTGATCATTCTCGTCAGCGTTCCCCTGTACTACCTTCTGCGTGATCGCGTCGGCCGCGGCAGCGCATTCGTCGTCTTGTTGCTGGTCCAACTGAACCATTTTCTCGTTGTCTGGGCGTTCCTACCGCTGACCGAGGCCAGTTTTCTGCTCGCGAGCAGCCTCACGTTATTGCTGCTCTCGCGGTGGCACCCGCGGCGCGCAACGGTCCATGCCGTGCTGATCGGATCGCTGTGCGCGCTTGTGTTCTTTGCACGCCAGATCGGCATTGTCGCGCTGCCCTTCGCGATCCTGTATATCATGAGCTTCGGCGTCCGCAAGACGACGAAGCCCGTCGCCATGGCGCTGATCGGCTTCGCCGTGCTGGCCGGTCCCTACGCCTTTCTGCTGCAGGAGCAAACAGGTCACGGACCGCTCACCCAGAAATTCAGCAACGCGAGCACCCGCACGAATGCCGATCCCGCGGTCGTAGAGCGCGTTGAGGCGATTCACCGCCTTCCGGCAAAGAAATACGAGGATTTTCTCGTCAAGCGACGGATGCTGCGGGAATTGACACCCGACAGCTCCGCGATGCTCCAGTCGATCCAGGTCGAAAGCCGGGCTCAGGTCTCGAACCGGACACAGGTTGAGCAGGCGCTGGCGACGCTGCTGCGCAGTCCATCGGCGTATCTGCGGCGTCTGCTTAATAATCTGGAGTTCCTGCACCTGTCGCTGGGCAGGGTAGGAAGCATCGCACTGCTGGTGGCGTTCTTGAGCCCTTTGGCCGTGAGGATCGATGCAATCACTTTGCGGCAGCGTTACCTGATACCGGCATTCGCCGTATTCTACGTACTGGCCCTGTCGCTGGTGTCAGGCGCCATCGACCGCTATCTTTTCGTTCTCGTGCCGCTGGCACTCGTTCATGTGGGCGGCGAGATCGCTTTGGTTGTTCGCAGCTCAAAAACCAGCTTGTCTCGTTCCGTCCAGCATGTGTCGCTGCTTCTGGTCATGCTGGCGATCTCGTTGACTCAACCCCAGAAGCTCAACCCGCAGGAATTTCGCCCCAAGGTGCCTGAGCTCCAATGGCCGCAGGCAGCCTTCCGACAATTCATCACCCCGGGCGCACCGGTGATGACGATACACCCGAGACATGCCTACTTTGCGGGAGGCGAATTCCGCATACTGCCCAACGACCGGCTGGAGAAAATCGCGGCGTACGCGAAGAAAACAGGCGTCGAGTGGCTGCTTCTATCACGTTCTCCCCGCGACCGTGCGGAGATCGAGCTCTACAGCAACTCGAAGTGGTACCTCGACCCGCAGATTCACGTCAATTACAGGCACCTCCTCACGGCGCAGGCGACGACTGCCGGAGGCGCGTTCATTCTGCTTCGCTTCAATTAGCCGAGTCGGCTCTCCGGCCCAAGCCCGGTGCACGCTGGCTTCCACCCGGCGGCGCCGGTCATCGTTCGCCGGGTACGAGCTTTGCAGCCCGCCGCTGTTGGGCGAACAAGCCATAATGGTCGCGGGGGAGTGCCGGGCGGCCACCCAGCAGCGGCGCGCATAGGCCTTGGGGTGCCCAACCCATGGTGAGGACTGGCTCCCCGGCACGGACTCGAACCGCGGACCCGGTGGTTAACAGCCACCTGCTCTACCGACTGAGCTACCGGGGATCGGAGCAGCGCGCATCCTACTGAGGGGGCCGCGGCGGGTCAAGTGGCCCTCCCCGACGCACGGACCTGCGCACGCGCCGCCCCGACGGCTCCCGGACGGCGCACACCAGGCGACAGACCCGATGGAATACCCGACGACCAGTCGCACGGCCCGTTGCCGAAGCGCTTAGCATACCCTATAGATTAACAAGGCAACGTAATTATCTAGATTGGAAGCGTTTTTTGTTCAAAACCGTTGGCAGAGCACAGTCTGGCAGGGGGCGAGGGAAACGCACTCGGCCGGACCGCGCGCGAGCCACGACGGGAGCGGAAGCCTGACTTGCGCCGCACCACAACCCCAGCGCGCCGCGCCACGGCGCCGAATCCGACCTGAAGACCTCTGAGGGCAGAGACATGAACCGACGTCACCACGGCTTGATCAAACTGACCGCTGCCGCCTGTCTGGGCTGCGCTCTGGTGTCCACAGCCGCGGCCGAGGAGTTCACCTGGTTCGGCGAGAAGGCCCCGGGACAGTGGATGGTCGGTCTCAAGGGGGGCGTCGCCGACCACGGCGCCGCCGGGTTCGATAGTGCGACCGCCTACGGCCTGATGCTGGGCTACCAGTTTGCACGGCCGGCCGCTTACGAGGGCAAGTCGGCCATCGAGTTCGAGTTTCTCACCACCGATGAGGGCGATATCGACGCCGAGGACGCGGGAGTGAGTGGCAAGTGGGAGTCCGACATCATCAGTATCTTCTTCGCTTACCGGACCGCCGGCAGCATCTACTTCAAGGGCAAGCTCGGCGGGACCTATAACGACACCACTGCCAAAACGGACGGCGTCAACACGGACGGCGATTCCGTCGGCCTCGGTTACGGTGGCGGCTTCGGTCTGCGCTTCGGCAACGATGAGCGGGACACGGCACTGATCGAGCTCGAGTTCAGCGGCAACACCGGGGACGAGGACATCGGCGTGTTCACGCTGGCTGGGTCGCTCCTGTTCTGACCGCCCTCCGCTAGGGCGATCCGAGACCGGCCCCCTGCGGGCCGGTTTCTCTTTGTGCCCGCTGCGCTGCGGCGGCGCCCAGCTCCAGCGGCAGCAACGGTGCGATAACGAAGTTGAGCTGCCGGTGCGCCTCGCGCAGCGCCGCTTCGGCGAGGGCGGCGCTCGGAGCGCGCGCGTAGACGAACCCCGTATAAGAGGACCCTTCGGGCCACGGCACCAGCACCTGCCCGTCGCGAACGTCGATCTGCAGCTTCTCGACGTAGGGTACGCGCATCGCCGACGCTACCCCTTCGACCCGGCGCAGGACGCCGGCGCGCGGTACCGGAATCATGAGTACGCCGAAGCCGCCGTCGAGGCCGGCGGCAGGCAAGTCCAGGCCCAGGGCATGGGCAAGCACCCGCTCCTCCAGCGACTGTCCGCTCGCCAGGTGAAAGAGCCGGGCGCAATCACCGCCGATCGTGCGTGCCGCCGCTTCCAGCACCCACACGCCCCGCTCGTTGATACGGCACTCGGCGTGCACCGGACCCTCGCGCAGGCCGTAGGCAAGGCAGACCCTCTCGATCTCCTGTGCCACGGCCCTCTGCACGTCTGCGCCGAATCGCGAGGGGCTGACGTAGTAGGTTTCCTCGAAGAAGGGTCCGTCGAGGGGATCGGGCTTGTCGAACACCGCCAGCACGCGCAGCGTGCCCGCGCGCAACAGGCCCTCAACCGCGACCTCGACGCCGGGGACGAAATCCTCGACCAGCAGCCGCCGGCGCGCCGCGGCATCGTCGATCTCAGCGAGCAGCGGCGCCACGCGGGCGACCGCTTGGCGCAGCGCCGCAGTGCTGTCCACGCGGATGACACCGCGGCTCGCCGACAGCGCCAGCGGCTTGACCACGCTCGGGAAACGCACCGCGCCGATCTGTCGCTCCAGGGGCCGGTCGAGATCGACGGTCACGGCACGGGGCGTGCGCAGCCCGGCCCGCGCCGTGAGCCGTCGACCGACGTCCTTGCGCCGCGCCGCGCGCACCGCCGCGGGGGCATTGTGCGGAAGGCCCAGCGCCCGGGCGACGTGAGCCGCGAGCTCCGTGGTGACGTCCTCGGTGCCGACCACAGCGCCCAGGAGATCGATGCCCGGATGCGCGAGGATCACGGCGAGGGCGCGCTCGGGATCCCGGGCGTCGACGTGGATACCGCCGCCGCGGGTGGGCACCGGCACCGCAGCACCGGCGCTGGCGACGAGCACGTCGACGCCCAGACGCTCGCCCGCGCGCAGGAACGGCACCGTGCGGTAGCTCGAGGGCGGCGCAACGAGCAGCACGCGGGGCCGCGGACGAAGCGAAGCCGCCGCCATCACCGCTCGCGGCACCGACCGCAAGGGCAGATAAGGGAAGCGCCCGGGGGACGGGACGCGCCGCCCCCCACGGCAGCGTTACATCGCGCCGCCGCAGCCGCCGCAGGCACCGCTGCCGCCGACCGCCTGGAAGACGTTGTTGAAGACGAAGGTGGCGTTGACGCCGTCGTCGACGTAGTCGATCTCGGCGCCGGCAAGGTAGTTCAGCGCGACGGGGTCGACGATCAGCTTGAAGCCCTCGCCGGCAAGGACGCTGTCGAACTGCGACTGCGCCTCGGCGAAGGTCATGCCGTAATTCATGCCGCTGCAGCCGCCGCCGGCAACGAATACGCGCACCCCCGCCACCTCGTCGTCGGCTTCGCCAATGAGGGCGGCGATCTTCGCCCGGGCGGCGTCGGTGACGCTCAGCGCCTCGGCGGTGATTTCGTGACTGTACATGGCTGAGATCCGTGTGGCTGACTGAGACAAATCCTTCTACAATATACGGCCGGTCCGGTCAATATTCCACCACCCGCTGCATCCACGACAGGCTCCCATGACTCGAACCGTCAACTGTGTTGTCCTCAAGCGCGAGGCCGAGGGCCTCGACAAGCCGCCCCATCCCGGTCCACTCGGCCAGCGCATCTACGACAACGTCTCCGCGGAGGGCTGGTCGCAGTGGCTCGAGCGGCTGGTCATGATCATCAACGAGAATCAGCTGAGCACCGCCGACCCCGGCGCCATCGAGCTTATCGAGCAGCACATGCTCGGCTTTCTCTTCGGCGAGGGTGACCTCGGCCAGCTGCCGTCGGGTTTCTCGCCGCGGCGCAAGAAGTAGCCGCCCGCTGCCGGGGTCTCAGGGCCTCGGCAGGCGCACGCCTCCTGCCGCCGCAATCAGCGACTTCATCGTCCGCACCGCCTCGGCAAGGCCGACGAACACCGCACGCGCCACGATGGCGTGGCCGATGTTGAGCTCGGCGACGCCTTCGAGCGCTGCGATGGGCTGCACGTTGTGATAATGAAGCCCGTGTCCGGCATTGACGCGCAGCCCGCACTCGCGGCCCACGGCCACAGCGGCACGGATGCGCTCGAGCTCGCCCTGCCGCTCGGCGTCGGCGGCGTCGGCAAAACGGCCCGTGTGGATCTCGACGGCGCGGGCGCCGGCGGCAGCGCTCGCGCGCACCTGCTCCGGCTCGGGGTCGATGAACAGCGACACGCGGATACCGTCGCCCCGCAGCGCAGCGCAGACTTCCGCCATACGCTCGGTTTGCGACACGACGTCGAGACCGCCCTCCGTAGTCAGCTCCTCGCGTCGCTCGGGCACCAGGCACACGTCGTCGGGGCCCACCCGGCGGGCGATAGCCACCATCTCGGCGGTGGCGGCGATCTCCAGATTCATGCGCGTGGTCACCGTGCGCCGCAGCAGCTCGACGTCACGCTCCTGGATGTGGCGACGATCTTCGCGCAGGTGCAGCGTGATGAGGTCGGCGCCGGCCTGCTCTGCCTCTAAAGCCGCCTGAAGCGGGTCGGGATATTGCGTGCCGCGTGCCTGACGCAGCGTCGCCACGTGATCGATGTTTACGCCGAGTTCAACCAAACCGACTTCCCCGGGCCGCGGCTGCCGCCGGGAGCCGCTGGAGCGCGGATGGTAGCACGAGTGTTGCCCGCGGGCGGCTGCGTATCAACTCGCGTCTGCCTCCGGATCGGGCACCGCCTGCCCGCCGGCGCCGGCCGGCGTCGCGAAACGTGCCCTCGTCGCCTGCATCCCGCGAAACAGGCGTCTCGAGCTGAGCGTGCGGCCGTCGAGGTAGCGCGAGAGCACCGCACGCAGCAGCTGCTTGCTCTCGGCCAGTGTCTCGGGCGTCTCCAGGCTCTCGGCGGCGAGCGCAAGCAGGGTCGCGCCCGACACCGGAAGAGCCCCCGCGGCGGCGGCGGCGAGCGGCGTCGGGCCCTGGTCCGGCACGTAGTCGTAGCGCCGATCCGCGCGCACGGGGGTGCGCCCGCCGGCCTCGTGATCGAGCACCAGGGCATAGCCGATCTCGCTCAGCAGGTGCTTCTCGAAGAGCCTCAGCGTGGCCTCGGGGTGGCCGTCCGCGCACAACGACGCGAGCGCACGCGCGTAGGTGTCGAACAGCGCCTCGTGGGCGTCGTGGCGGTGGAGCAGCAGCATCATGAGTTCGTTCAGGTAGAAGCCGCACAGCCAGGCGCCGCCCCGCAGGGGAACGGCCCGCGCCGTCGTCTCAGCCCCGGTCAGCGTCGGCAGCGCGCCGCGCCCGGCCCAGCTCAAGGCCAGCGGCTGGAAGGGACGCAGCACGCCACGATGAGGCGACTTGCGGCGCCGCGCTCCCTTTGCGATCAGGGCGAGGCGCCCGAACTCGCGTGAAAACACCTCCACCAGCAGGCTGCTCTCGGAGTACGCCCGTGTTCGCAACACGTAGGCGGGCTGTTGCTGAACGCGCATACCCCAACGGCGGCCGGCCCCCCAGGCCCGCCCTACCCGTCCTCGAGATAGCCGAGCGCGCGCAGCGCGCCGGTGTCGTCCGCCCAGCCCGAGCGCACCTTCACCCATAGCTCGAGATGCACCTTGCGCCCAAAGCGCGCCTCCATCTGCACCCGCGCGGCCTGGCCCATGCGCTTGATGAGCTCGCCGCGGTGACCGAGTACGATGGGCTTGTGTCCCGGCTTGTCGACCCAGATGACGGCGTGGATGCGGGCGCGGCGCGCATCCATGTCGAACGCTTCGATCTCCACTGCGCTGGAATAGGGCAGCTCCTGGCCGAGGAATCGGAACACTTGCTCGCGCACGAGTTCGGCGGCGGCAAAGCGCTCGCCGCGGTCGGTGACGATGTCGATGGGATAGTCCGGGCCACCGACGGGCAGCCGCGCCTTGATGACGCCGACAAGTCGCTCGACGTTAGTGCCGCGCCGCGCCGAGACGGGCACGATGTCGTCGAAATCGGCCACTTGCCGCGAAGCTTCGATCAGCGGCAGCAGCCGTTCCTTGTGCGCGAGACGATCGATCTTGTTTATGGCGAGCACCAGCGGCCCGCGGTGTCCGCGCAGCGCCACGAGCAAAGCCCGATCCGCCGGTTGCCACGCGGGGGCGGCGATCACCCACACCACGACGTCAACGCCCTCGAGACTGCCGCGCGCCGTCTTGGCAATGACGCGATCGAGGTATTTGGCACTCGGCCCGTGCAGCCCGGGCGTGTCGATAAACACGATCTGCGCGTCGGCGTCTGAACGCACGCCGACGATGCGGTGACGCGTGGTCTGCGGCCGCCGGGAGGTGATGCTGACCTTAGCGCCGACGATACGATTCAGCAAGGTCGACTTGCCGACATTGGCGCGGCCGACGATGGCGACGTGGCCGCAGCGGAACTCATCCGCCATGGGCCTGGGTCAGTGCCCTGTACGCCTTTGCCGCTGCCTCCTGCTCGGCGCTGCGGCGATTCGACCCCTCACCCCGGAAGCGTTGTGCCGCGTCGTCCAGCTCGCACTCAACGATAAAATGCTGTGCGTGGGGTTCGCCGTGAATCTCCACGACGCGGTAGGTCGGCACCTCCCGGGCATGCTGATGCAGGTATTCCTGCAGGCGGCTCTTGGGGTCCTTGACGACTTCGTCCGGATGGACTTCAGCCAGGGCTTCGGCGAAGCGTCCCAGGACGAACCGCCGGCACGGCTCAAGCCCGCCGTCGAGATAGATGGCGCCGATAATGGCCTCGAGGGCGTCGGCCAGGATCGAGTCGCGATCGTACCCGCCGTTCTTGAGTTCTCCGCCGCCCAGCCTGAGACAGGGGCCCAGTTCCAGCGCGCGTGCGACCCGCGCCAGCGACGGTTTGGCCACGATGCCGGCACGCATGCGGGTCAGGATTCCCTCGGCGGCGCCGGGAAAGCGCCGGTAGAGATCCTCCGCAACCAGGAAATTGAGCACGCCGTCGCCGAGAAACTCCAGACGCTCGTTGTGAGGGGTGCCGTGGCTGCGATGAGTCAGCGCGACGTCGAGCAGACCGGCGTCGCCGAACTCATGGCCGAGACGTCGATGCAGCTCGGTGCGCGACGTCATTTACCGAGCGGCACACTCACACTGTTCTTGAAGTCGAGGAGCGCGCTGACGTTGTAGGCCATATGCACCACTACCTCATAATCGACACGCATGATGAAATCCTTCTTGGTCTTCTCGATCTGAAGCGTCTTGTTCATGTCAACGAGGGTGTCGGCAAAATCGATGTAGAGGATCTGATTCAGCTTGCGCACCAGATCGCGCTTGGAAAGAGCGCTGACGCCTGGCTCCTCGGAGACGGTCACCAGCGCCTCCCTGATTTTCAGATTGTCGAGATACGGCGGGAACAACTTCATGAACATCAAGCCGAAGAAAGCGATCAACGCTACGACGGTGATGAGTCCCCAGATGGTCCAGCCTTTCTGTGCTCGCATCATCAAATCCTCGTTGCTGCGGAGGTCCGGGTGCCGTCGGCGCCGCCGCTTCGCCCGTGCGCGGCCCCTTAGCGGATTGTGTGGGCGATGCGACCCCAGTTGACACCGCCGCCGTTGGCCGAATCCCAACTGAACCAGATGAAGAAAGCCTTACCGACGATGTGGGACTCGGGCACAAAACCCCAGAAACGGCTGTCGTTGCTGTAGTCGCGATTGTCACCCATGACAAAATAATGGTCTTCCGGAACGGAAAATTCCATACGTCTCATCGATTTATTCTTATCGGACAGGATATCGTGGGACTGGGTGCCCAGGGTTTCACTCAGGCGCTCCGCGTCGACGTTACGCTTTCCCGCCTCCTTGAAGGCGTAGTCGCCCACCAGCGTCTGCGGAATGCGTGCGCCGTTGATGTAGAGCGTCTTGTCCTCGTAGATGATGTTGTCCCCGGGCAGGCCGACCACGCGCTTGATGAAGTTGACCGACTCGTCGTGGGGGAAGCGGAACACCATAACATCGCCGTGCCCCGGTCTGCCGGTGTCCATCATCTTGCGGTTCACGATCGGCAGGCGGATCCCGTAACTGAACTTGTTAACGAGAATGAAGTCGCCGACGTGCAGGCTCGGCAGCATCGAGCCCGATGGAATCCGAAACGGCTCCACAACGAATGACCGCAGCAGGAACACCAGCAGGATGACGGGGAAGAAGGCCCTGGCGTACTCGACCAGCCACGGTTCCTTGGGCGTAGCGGCGGACCCCGCCGAGGTGCGTGATATGACCGAACCCTCGCCGGTGCCCGCGGAACTCGCCACCGCCGCGCGGCGGCGTGCCCCGATCAGCCGGTCCCACAGCCAGATGAGGCCGGTCGCGACCAGCGCGATGAACAAGATGAGAGAAAAATCCATCGGTCTCAGTCCCCGTCCACACGCAGCACGGCGAGAAACGCCTCCTGGGGTATTTCGACAGATCCGATCTGCTTCATGCGCCTCTTGCCTGCCTTCTGCTTCTCCAACAGCTTGCGCTTGCGCGTGACGTCGCCGCCGTAGCACTTGGCGGTGACGTTCTTGCGCAGGGCCTTGACGGTCTCGCGGGCAATTATACGGCCTCCGATGGCCGCTTGTATTGCCACGTCGAACATCTGCCGCGGGATGAGATCGCGCATCCGCCTGACGAGCTCCCGCGCGCGGTGCTGGCTTTGCTCCCGATGCACCAGCACGGACAGCGGCTCCACGATCTCACCGTTGATGAGAAGATCAACCTTGCACATGTCCGCGGCGCGAAACTCGAGAAACTCGTAGTCGAGCGAGGCATAACCGCGACTGCGCGACTTGAGCTGATCGAAGAACTCGAGCACGACCTCGTTCAGCGGCAGCTCGAAGTCGAGCACGACCTGGCGCGCGTGGAAGTGCATGTTCCTCTGCACGCCGCGGCGTTCCATGCACAGCCCGATCACGGCGCCCAGGTGCTCCGCCGGCGTCAGGATGTGCGCCAGGATCAGCGGCTCGCGGATCTCGGCGATCTTCGACGGCTCGGGCAGCACGCTCGGGTTGTCGATCATCTGCACCGTGCCGTCGCTGCGCACCACCTCGTAGACGACCGTGGGCGCAGTGGTGATCAGCTCGAGATCGTACTCGCGCTCGAGGCGTTCCTGGACGATCTCCATGTGCAGCAGCCCGAGGAAACCGCAGCGAAAGCCGAAGCCGAGCGCCTGCGAGGTCTCCGGCTCGTAGCGCAGCGAGGCGTCGTTCAGGCTGAGCTTGGCGAGCGCGTCGCGGAAGGCCTCGTAGTCGGTGCTGAGCACGGGATAAAGACCCGCGAAGACAAACGGCTTGGGCTCGCGAAATCCGGGCAGCGGCGCCGCCGTCGGATTGCGCGCGTCGGTGACCGTATCTCCGACGCGGGCGCTGCGCACGTCCTTGATCCCGGCCATCAGGTAGCCTACGTCGCCCGACCACAGTGCCTCCGCCGGCCGGCGCTTGGGAGTGAAGAACCCGGTCTGCTCGACGACGTGCTCACGGCCCGTCGCCATCATACGGATGCGCTGCCCGGGCCTGAGCCACCCGTCGAACATGCGCACCAGCGAGACGGTACCGAGATAGTTGTCGAACCAGGAGTCGACGATCAGGGCCTTGAGCGGTGCGTCGCGCTCCCCCGGCGGCGGCGGCAGCCGCTGCACGATCGCCTCCAGCAGCGCGCCGACGCCCTCCCCGGTTTTTGCGCTCACGAGCAGAGCCTCGCTGCAGTCGATGCCGACGACGTCCTCGATCTCCGCCGCGACCCGGCCGGGATCGGCGGTCGGCAGGTCGATCTTATTCAGCACCGGGACGATCTCGAGACCGAGTTCCACGGCGGTGTAGCAATTGGCCACCGTCTGCGCCTCCACTCCCTGGGCCGCGTCGACCACGAGCAACGCCCCTTCACAGGAAGTCAACGACCGCGACACCTCGTAGGAGAAATCCACGTGGCCGGGGGTATCGATGAGATTGAGCCGGTATTCCAGGCCGTCGCGGGCGCGGTAGTGCAGCGTCACACTCTGCGCCTTGATGGTGATGCCGCGCTCGCGCTCGAGCTCCATCGAGTCGAGCACCTGCTCCGCCATCTCCCGCGCCGTCAGCCCGCCGCACAGCTGTATGAAGCGATCGGCGAGCGTGGACTTGCCGTGGTCGATATGGGCGATGATGGCAAAGTTGCGGATCTGCTTCTGCTCCCAGCCGGGCATGGCCTTGCTCGTCTCGCAGCAGGGTCAGAACGCACACGGCGCCTTCGGCCGCTGCCCCTCGAGGGCACGCGGTCGTGGCGCACCGAGCATTGCCGAAAATCGCGAAGTCAGAGCGGGGATCAGTCGGTGGACTTGAGGGCGAGGAACAGCGAGCGCTCGCCGCGGCGTATGAGCACGGGCACCGAGCGGTCCGCGGGCATGGCCTCGACGAGGGCGCGGAAACGCTCCACGTTCTCGACGGGCCGGCCATTGAACTGCGTGACGATGTCACCGGCGCGGATGCCGGCACGGCTGCCGGGGCCGGCCTCTATGTCCTTGACCAGGACACCGTTATCGAGCTCGAGACTGGCCAGGTCGGCGGGTTCGATGTCGATCACCGTCAACCCCAGGAGGCTCTCGTCCACCGGCGGCTCCGCCGCCGTCAACTGCACCACCTCGTCGCTGGGCAGCTCGCCGATGGTAACCTCCACCACTCGGCTCTCGCCATCGCGTACGACCTCGAGCTTGGCCACCTCGCCGACCAGGGTGCGACCCACCAGGGGCGGCAGCTCCGACATGCGCGCCACCGGCTCGCCGTTGAAGGCAACGATGATGTCGCCCGGCACCAGGTCGGAGGACTTTGCCGGGCTGTTCGGGAGAATGTTCGAGATGAGCGCCCCCTGCGGCCGGTCCATGCCGAAGGACTCGGCGAGCTCACGCGTCACGTCCTGAATGGCAACGCCGAGCCAGCCGCGGCGCACGCTCCCGCTCTCGCGCAGCTGCCCGGCGACACGCATGGCGATGTTGATCGGCACGGCGAAGGACAGCCCCATGAAGCCGCCGGTGCGACTGTATATCTGCGCGTTGATGCCGACCACCTCGCCGTCGAGGTTGAACAGGGGGCCGCCCGAGTTGCCCGGATTGATGGCGACGTCAGTCTGTATAAACGGCACGTAGTTCTCGTTGGGCAGGCTGCGGCCCTTGGCGGAGACGATTCCGGCGGTGGCCGTGCTCTCGAAGCCGAACGGCGAACCGATGGCGAGCACCCACTCACCGACGCTGAGCTTGTCGGCATCGCCGATGGTGACGCTCGGCAGGCCCCGCCCTTCCACCTTGAGCAGCGCCACATCGCTGCGTTGGTCCGTCCCCACCACCTTGGCGTCGAGTTCGCGCCGGTCGGCGAAACGCACGACGATGCGATCTGCGCCGTCAATAACGTGGGCGGAGGTGAGGATGTAGCCGTCGGCCGAGATGACGAACCCCGAGCCGAGCGAGCGCGCGTCGCGCTCCTCCGGCATCTCGTCGAGGAAGCGATGCAGGAAGTCGCGGAACGGGCTGTCCTCGGGCAGGTCCGGCAGGTCGAACTGGCGCCGCGAGGCGGGACGGTTGGCGACCTGATCGGTGCTGATGTTCACCACCGTGGCGGCATTGCTTGTCACCAGCGCGGAGAAATCGGGCAGCCCGTAACGCGTCTCCGCGGTCTCCGCGCTCGCCGGCGCGGCGAGCAGCGTGGCGACGATGCCGAACGCCACCGTGCGGGGGCCGCCGGCGCTGTCGAACGCGTGCCAGAGCGATCTCGTCATAGATGCTTAATCTGCGGCTCCCTGTCGGCGCCTGACCGACATGCCGATCATATCGACCGTCTTGCCCGGCACCTCGCCGACCACGGTCACCTGGTAATCGCCCACCATCGTCCCGAATGCGTGCACCGCGCCCATGCGGCTCAGGCCCTGCATGGGCGTCTGCGTGAGCGAGCGCTTGTCCTCGACGAACACCGAGACGGCGGCCAGGCCATCGGAATATACCAGATGTTCGACCGGTTGTTTACGCATGGCGGACATGCGTCGGATATGGCGCGACAGCATGAAGCCCTCCGGAACCCGGTCCGCGGTCCACTCCAGCTCCCCCGGCACGGGCGCGGCCTCTTCGTCCGGCTCGCCGAACCAGACTAGGTCCTTGCGCGGCGTGCGCGGCGCCAGGTCCCGGTCGGAGACCACGCCGCCGATGCTGACCTCGGTGAACATGTACTTCTCGAGAGAGGTCCCGCCCGGGTCGACCAGATCGGCGCGCAGCAGCAACCCGGTCTGCTCGTCCACCCACAGCTCGTAGCCGTAGCGGAAATCGTCCCTCGGCCGCACGCGGATCTCCTGCGAGTCGCGGTCGGCGATCCGCTCCCGGCGGCCCTTGTCGATGAGATAGTTGTCGGTGAGCTCGCCGATATCGCGCGGCAGGATCCGCGGGAACGTGTTGTCGGAAGACTGCCGATACTGATGCACGCCCATGCGCTGGTCGGGCAAGTAACACCACACGCGCTTCTCATCGCGGATGATCTCGCGTGCCGCGCCGTTGAGCGAGAACAGGCGCTCGCGCACGCCGGCCGGCCCCGCCCGGCGGGCGACGCGCATCGTCTCGAGCTGATTGTCGTGGAGGTAGACAAAGGTTCCCCGGTAGCTGAGGGCGCTGGCGGCATCGTTCATCTTCATCAGCCAGTCCGTCACCGATTCGCTCGCGCAAGCGGGCAGCGCCAGCGCGACTAAGGCAACGGCGAGCCCGGTGCGGCGCAGCGCGGCGACGCGGCGGCGAGGCGACACGGACGGGCGGCGGGCCAATGTCGGCAGCGACCGGCGGGGCCTAACGCCCGGTGTCGTAACTGACGAAGCGGGCGTAGGCCATGAGCCCGTTCATGCCCGAGGGCGGCGTGAACTCGCCGTGCTCTACCAGCAACGCGTTCAGGTCTGCCTCGTGCTCGGGTTGATCGGTCTGCCAGCGCGTGACGTGCTCGGCCAGGAGTTGTGGCTCGGGGTCGTGGGCGGGCTGCAAGCCGAGCACCGCGACGGCGCCGAGGGCCGCTGCGGCGGCAAGCCCCGCCGCGGTCTTGAAAAAGTCACGATTGAAAACGGGCAGGCGCCGCCCCCGCGCAGCGGCCTCCGGCGCCAGGCAGGTGGGCTCGGCGTCGACGGCGGCCGCGATGCGCTCGGCGAGACCGCCGCCCGCACAGGCGTTGACTCCCGCCTCCCTGCGCATGAGGGCGCCGATGAGATGATAACGCTCCCACTTACGCCTGAGGCCGGCGTCCTTGGACACCTGCTCGAGCACCCGCTCGTGCTTCTCGCCCGGCGCGGCATCGACCGCCGCTGATACTTTCTCTGTCATCGCGTCACTCTCGCTTTGTGTTCACCCTTCGAACCCCCGCGTCCACCCCTTCACTCCAGAAGCGGGCGCAGCTCCCGATCGATGGCCTCGCGCGCGCGGAAGATGCGCGAGCGCACTGTGCCGATCGGGCATTCCATCGCCGTCGCGATCTCCTCGTAGCTCAGGCCCTCGAGCTCCCGCAGCACGATCGCCTCACGCAGATCCGGCGGCAGAGACTCCAGGGCGCGGGCCACCGTGTCGGCCAGCTCGCGGCTGAGCACGTCGGACTCGGGCGTACCGATCTCGCGCAGACCCCAGCCCGATTCGTAGGTCTCGGCGTCGCCGGCATCGATATCCGTGCCCGGCGGCCGCCGGCCCTGGGACACGAGGAAGTTCTTCGCCGTGTTGATGGCGATCCGGTACAGCCAGGTGTAGAAGGCACTGTCTCCGCGAAACCTCGATAACGCCCGGTAGGCCTTGATAAAGGCCTCCTGCACGATGTCTTCGATCTCGGCCTGGTCGTTCACGTAGCGCGAGACCACGTTGGCGATCTTGAACTGGTAGCGCCGCACCAGCAGATCGAATGCCCCCTTGTCGCCCCGCTGGACCCGATCGACCAGCGCCTGGTCTACCTGCTGGCGCTCCATGTGCTACTCGCCCCGAAGGCATGAGTCACGACCCGCGCATGTGCTATCCCCACAGACCACGCCGTGCTCGCAAAGTTCTGCGTAAGCCGCCGATTTTCCCCGATTTCTGGACATGAGACGCAGAGGCGACGCGAAGCCGACCCTGACCCCGGCGAAAATCGCCGCGGCGCGGGGGCCGACGTCGCCCGCTCCGGGGTCTCCCGCCGGGCACGAACCGCCCGTTGAGCCCGGGGGCCTCGGGAGGCGCAAACCGACGGGGGCGACGGTGTCCGGTCTGTCGCCATTGCCGCCCCGGCTACCCCTGGACCCGATCCATTCACGCTTATCTATAATACCGCAGTTGCTTTGACGGCGTCTTTGCGGCCATGACAGAGCCAAGGAGTGCGGACGTGCTGGTGGTCGGCGGGGGGCTCGCGGGACTGAGCCTTGCCCTGCGCGTCGCCGATGCCGGTCTCGACACCCTGGTGCTGACCAAGCAGGCGCTCACGGAGAGCTCGACGCTCTACGCCCAGGGCGGCATCGCCGCGGTGCTCGGCCGCGACGACTCCTTCCGCGCACACATCGAAGACACCCTCACGGCGGGCGCCGGCCTGTGCCACCGCGACACGGTGGAGTTCGTCGTCGGCCGCGGACCGGCCTGCATCGACTGGCTGATCGCCCGCGGCGTCCAGTTCAGCCGCAACCTCGGCGTGGCCGAGCACGAGGGCGCCTACGACGAGTACCACCTCACACGTGAAGGCGGACACAGCACGCGGCGCGTCATCCACGCCGCCGACGCCACCGGGCGCGCCGTCGAGGACACCCTGGAGAAGCAGGTGCGCCGGCACCCGCGCATCATGCTGCTGGAAAACCACATCGCCGTCGACCTCATCACCTCGGTCAAGCTCGGCCTGCCCGGGCGCAACCGCTGCCTGGGCCTGTACGCACACGACCTCGCCGAGAACCGTGTCGACACCCTCAGTGCCGCCAACGTGGCACTGGCGAGCGGTGGCGCCTCGAAGGTGTACCTCTACACCAGCAATCCGGACACCTCCACCGGCGACGGCATCGCCATGGCCTGGCGGGCCGGGTGTCGCGTCGCCAACATGGAGTTCATCCAGTTTCACCCGACCTGCCTGTATCACCCGCACGCCAAGTCCTTTCTGATCTCCGAAGCCGTACGCGGCGAAGGCGGCCGACTGCTTCTCGCCGACGGCTCGCGCTTCATGCCCGAGCACGACCCGCGCGCGGAGCTCGCACCCCGCGACATCGTCGCCCGCGCCATCGACTACGAGATGAAGCGCGGCGGCTACGACTGCGTCTACCTCGACATCTCTCACAAGCCGCGCGAATTCATCCTCGAACACTTCCCGACCATCTACCGGCGCTGTCAGGAATTCGGCTTCGACATGAGCAGGGAGCCCCTGCCCGTGGTGCCCGCGGCGCACTACACCTGCGGCGGCGTCGTCGTCGACCTGCACGGGCGCACCGATCTCGCGGGCCTCTATGCCCTCGGCGAGTGCACCTTCACCGGCCTGCACGGCGCCAATCGACTGGCGAGCAATTCGCTGCTCGAGTGCCTGGTCTTCGCCGAGGCGGTCGCCGAGGATATCGCCGGCGGCGGCTGCGCCGCGCCCGCAAGCCGCGTCCCCCTGCCCCTGTGGGACGAGAGCCAGGTGAGCGATCCCGACGAGCAGATCGTGGTGGCGCACAACTGGGAGGAGCTCAGACGGCTGATGTGGGACTACGTCGGCATCGTGCGCACCGACAAGCGGCTGCAGCGGGCACAGCGGCGCATCGACCTGCTGGCCGAGGAGATCCGCGACTACTACGGCAACTTCAAGATCAACAGCGACCTGGTGGAGCTGCGCAACCTGGTAGTGGTGGCAGAGCTCATCGTGCGCGGCGCCCAGGCGCGCCGGGAGAGCCGCGGCCTGCACTACACCCTCGACTGCCCCGACACCGACGCCGCCGCCGCCCGCGACACCGTGCTGGTGCCGCCGGAGTTCGAAGCGCCGGCCACCCGCGAGCGCGCGCCGGACACCGCCTGAGGCTCCGTCCGGCGACGGAAACCCTCAGCCGCCGCCGGGCGGCCGGATGCGCTCCACGAGACGCCGCCAGTCCTCGCGCTCCGGTCGGGCGCGGCCGAGCAGCCAATCGAGCAGCAGGTCGTCGGACTGCTCCAGCAGGGCCTCGAAGGCGACGCGATCGGCCGCCGCGAGCGTCTCGAAATGGCGCTCGAGAAAGCCGGCGAGGAGGCTGTCGAGCTCCTTCGTGCCGCGGCGGCAGCGCCAGCGCAGGCGGGCCCGGTCGGTCATCGCAGCGCCGCGCGCGGCCTAACGCCGCGCCAGCAGCAGCTTCTTGATCTCGGCGATGGTCTTGGCCGGATTGAGGTGCTTCGGACAGGTCTTGGCACAGTTCATGATGGTGTGGCAGCGGTACAGCCGAAAGGGGTCCTCGAGCGCATCGAGGCGATCGCCCGTGGCCTCGTCGCGGCTGTCCACGATCCAGCGATAGGCCTGCAGCAACACCGCCGGTCCGAGGTAGCGGTCCGAGTTCCACCAGTAACTGGGGCAGCTGGTGGAACAGCACGCACACAGCACGCACTCGTAGAGGCCGTCGAGCCGCGCGCGCTCTTCCCTGGACTGCAGTCGCTCGCGGCTCGGGGCCGGCGTTTGCGTCTTTAGCCACGGCTGCACCGACTCGTACTGCGCGTAGAAATGGGTGAGGTCCGGCACGAGGTCCTTCACCACGGGCAGATGCGGTAGGGGATAGATCTTGACCGTGCCCGCCACCTCCTCGATGGGCTTGGTGCAGGCCAGCGTGTTGGTGCCGTCGATGTTCATGGCGCAGGAGCCGCACACGCCCTCGCGGCAGGAGCGGCGGAAGGTCAGGGTCGCGTCGATCTCGTTCTTGATCTTGATCAGCGCGTCCAGAACCATGGGGCCGCAGGCGTCCCCATCGATCCGGTAGCGGTCCATGCGCGGGTTGTCGCCGCTTTCGGGGTCCCAGCGGTACACCGCGAAGGTCTTTGCATTGGCGGCGCCCGCCGCGGCATCGCGGGTGCGCCCCTCGCCGACGACGGAATTGGCCGGCAGCGTGAACTGCGCCATCAGTACACCCGCGCCTTGGGCGGAATGCTCTCCACCTCGTCGGTGAGCGTGTTGAGGTGCACCGGGCGGTAGTCGATCCTCGGCACGCCCTCGTCCCCGCACCACGCCAGTGTGTGCTTGAGCCAGTGCACGTCGTCGCGCTCGGCGAAGTCCTCGCGCGCGTGCGCGCCCCGGCTCTCCTCGCGGTTGCGCGCCGAGTGAATGGTCACCAGTGCCTGGCGCAGCAGGTTGTCGAGCTCGAGCGTCTCCACCAGATCCGAGTTCCACACCATCGAGCGGTCCTCGACACGCACTTCCGCCAGGGAGTCCCACACGCCCTGCAGCCGGTCGATGCCCTCGGAGAGAGTCTCGCCGGTGCGGAAAACGGCACAGTCGTTCTGCATGGTGCGCTGCATCTCCAGACGGATGCGCGCGGTGGGCATGCTGCCCTTGGCGTGGCGCAGGGCATCGAGGCGCGCGATGCTCTCGTCGCCGGCCTGGCGCCGCAGCGGCGGATTCGGCGAGCGCGGCTCGATCAACTCGGCCGCACGCCGGGCGGCGGCGCGACCGAACACCACCAGGTCGAGCAGCGAGTTCGAGCCCAGGCGGTTGGCGCCGTGAACGGACACGCACGCCGCCTCGCCGATGGCCATCAAGCCCGGCACGACGTGCTCGGGATCGCCGTCGCGCAGCGTCACCACCTCGCCGTGGTAATTCGTGGGCACGCCGCCCATGTTGTAGTGCACGGTCGGGAGCACCGGAATCGGCGCTCGGGTGACATCGACACCGGCGAAGATCTGTGCGGTTTCGGAGATGCCGGGCAGGCGCTCGTGCAGCACGTCGGCGCCGAGGTGCTCGAGGTGCAGGTAAATGTGATCGCCCTCGCTGCCCACGCCCCGCCCGGCGCGGATCTCCATGGTCATGGAACGGCTCACCACGTCACGCGAAGCGAGGTCCTTGGCATTGGGCGCGTAGCGCTCCATGAAGCGCTCGCCGTCGGCATTGGTGAGATAAGCGCCCTCGCCCCGTGCGCCCTCGGTGATGAGACAGCCGGAGCCGTAGATCCCCGTGGGATGGAACTGGACGAACTCCATGTCCTGCAGGGGCAGCCCCGCACGCAGCACCATGGCGTTGCCGTCGCCGGTGCAGGTGTGCGCCGACGTGCAGGAGAAATAGGCGCGCCCGTAGCCGCCGGTGGCCAGCACCACGATCTTGGCGCTGAAGCGGTGCACGCTGCCGTCGTCGAGACACCACGCCATGACGCCGCGGCACGCCCCGTCCTCCATGATCAGATCGAGAGCGAAGTACTCGATGAAGAACTCGGCGCTGTGCTTGAGCGACTGCTGATACAGCGTGTGCAGGATGGCGTGGCCGGTGCGGTCGGCGGCGGCGCAGGTGCGCATGGCCTGCCCTTCGCCGTAGTGGGTGGTCATGCCGCCGAAGGCGCGTTGATAGATGCGTCCGTCTTCGGTACGCGAGAAGGGGACGCCGTAGTGCTCAAGCTCGATCACCGCGGCGGGCGCTTCGCGGCACATGTACTCGATGGCATCCTGGTCGCCGAGCCAGTCAGAACCCTTTACCGTGTCGTACATGTGCCAGCGCCAGTCGTCCTCACCCATGTTGCCGAGCGCGGCGCTCATGCCGCCCTGGGCGGCGACGGTGTGGCTGCGCGTGGGGAATACCTTGGTGATGCAGGCCGTGGACAGCCCCGCCGAGGCCATGCCGAACGAGGCGCGCAGCCCCGAGCCGCCGGCGCCGACGACGACAACGTCATAGCTGTGATCGATGATCTCGTAACCACCGATGTTCATGACAAACCGGCCCTACAACGCCACTCGCAGCACCGCGAAGATGCCCGCGGCCGCCAGCGAGACCGCCATGAATTTCATGGCGATCAGGCTCGTGAGCTTCAACCACTCCAGATGTACGTAATCCTCGAGCACCACCTGCAGACCGAGCTGCAGGTGATGGAACAGCACGCCGACGAACAGCACCAGCAGCACGGCCACCCACGGCGAAGCCATCCACGCCGCGACGGCCGCGTGGTCGGCGCCCGCCAGCGGCACCACCGACACGACAAACCACAAGCTCAGGGGAACCAGGGCGAGCGACGTCAGGCGCTGCCACCACCAGTGCGCGACGCCGTCCTTCGCCGAACCGAGTCCGCGCGCCCGCGCGAGCGGCGTGCGCAACGTCATGTTCCCCTCCCAGTCACGCCGGTCGCCCTGCCCCGCTCAGCGCCAGGCGTAGGCGAGCGCCCAGCTGAGCAGCGTCAGCGCCGCGGCGGCGCCGACCACGATCCAGCCCGAGACGTAGACACTGCGCAGGTCGAAACCGAATCCCGCGTCCCACACGAGATGGCGGATGCCGTTGCCGAGGTGGTAGAAGAGCGCGAACGTCGAGCCGAGCAGCATCAGCCGACCGACGAACGAGCCGAGCAAGCCCTGCGCGGCAGCGAAGGCAGCGTCCCCCTGGGAGACCGCCAGGAGCCAGTACACCAGAGCGATGGCGCCCAACGACAGGAACACGCCCGTCGCCCGGTGAAGGATCGACAGCACCGACGTGAGCTGGGGACGGTAGATCTGCAGATGCGGCGAGAGGGGACGGTTGGCGCTCGGCATCTTCCGTCATGGCCCTGTTGGACGCGCCCGGCGTGGCCGCCTCAAGGCACAGGGCGCCCGCTCGGGCAGCGGGGCCGGCGTGCTCGGTCGTGTTACGGCGAGGGCTGTTGGCGGGGCCGAGTCGCCGGCGATCTCGTGCCGGTTGTGCATGTCGTCGTCCCTGTCTCCCGTGCGGCGTGAGCCCGGGTATTCTCCATTGGCCCCTGGGCGAATTCAAGACCCGCCCCGGCGGCGGCGGGCAGTTGTCAAGGGCAAGGGCTTTCTGCTAAGGAAAGTGCCACAGGCGAGCGGGGCGAAATGATCGAGCACTGGAAATCCTACCTGACGAGCCGCGGAGCGCGTACCGATGCGGTGGGCGTCACCGACTTCGGCCAACCGCAGGAAGAGCTCGAGAGCGCTGCGCACGGCGACGTACTCTGCGAGCTGTCGCACCTGGGCGCGGTGCGAGTGAGCGGGCCGGACGCGGCGCAGTTCCTGCAGGCGCAGCTCAGCAACGACCTCGACGCGGTGAGCGCGAACCGCTCCCAGCTGAGCGCCTGGTGCAGCCCCAAGGGCCGCATGCTCGCCGTGGTGCGCGTGGTGCGCGTCGGCGACGACTACTTGCTGCTGCTGCCGCAAGCGATCCTCGAGGCGACGCTCAGGCGGCTGCGCCTGTTCGTGCTGCGCGCCCGGGTAGAGCTCGAACCGACCGACGCGGAGCTGGTGCACATCGGCGTGTGCGGCGAGCACGCCGAGGCGCGGCTGCGCGCCGCCCTCGGCGCCGCGCCGGCGACGGTGGACGACGTCCTCGCGGCGGCGGTCGCGCACGCCGTGCGGGTCGCCGGCTCGCGCCCCCGCTTCCAGCTCACGGTCGTGGCGGCCCAGGCCGCGCCCCTGTGGGAGGCCCTGCAGGAGAATACCCGCGCGACGGGCTACCGCTGCTGGCGCTGGCTCGACATCGCCGCCGGCCTTCCCGTGGTGCTGCCGCCGACGCTCGATAAGCTCATTCCCCAGAGCGCCAATCTCGACCTCGTCGGCGGTCTGAGCTTCACCAAAGGGTGCTACCCGGGCCAGGAAGTGATCGCACGGATTCGCTATCGCGGCGGCCTCAAGAGCCGTATGGTGCTCGCCCACGCCGACGCCGACTCAGCACCGACGCCCGGCGATACCGTTTACGCGCCTTCTCTCGGCGATCAGCGCGGGGGCACCGTGGTGGATGCCGAGCGCGCCCCTCAAGGGGGCTGGGACCTGCTCTGCGTAGTGCCGCTGGCCGACGCCGGCGCCGGCGGGCTGCGCCTGGGCGACGCCGCGGGAACGCCGCTGCGCCTGCGCGAACTGCCCTACGCCGGCGTCGCCGATCAAGGCCGCGCGCGCTAGCGCGACTCCTCGATGATCTGAAAGAAAGTCTCGCCCGGCTTGATCATGCCGAGCGCGGCACGCGCGTGCTCCTCGACTCCCTCGAGGCCGTTCTTGAGATCCGCCACCTCTGCCGCGAGCGCGTCGTTGCGCGTCCGCAGTTTCTCGTTCTCGTGCTGCGACGCCGCCACCGCCTGACGCAGCCGGTGCAGGTCGAGCGCGCCGTCCTTGCCGAGCCACAGCACGTACTGCAGCCCGAGAAGCGCGGCGACGAACAGCCACACCACCGCCCTCATCGCCGCGGCTCCGTCGTCGGGCTGCCGCGGGCAATCGCCTCGCGCCCGGGGTAGCGGGCGCCCTCACCGAGCTCCGCCTCGATGCGCAGCAGGCGGTTGTACTTGGCGACGCGGTCCGAGCGGCACAGCGACCCCGTCTTGATCTGCCCGGCGGCAGTGGCGACGGCGAGATCGGCGATGGTCGTGTCCTCGGTCTCCCCCGAGCGGTGGGAGATGGTGACGCCGTAGCCGGCCCGCTGGGCCATGTCGATTGCCTCCAGGGTCTCCGTCAGCGTGCCGATCTGGTTCAGCTTGATCAGAATCGCATTGGCCACGTTCCGCTCTATACCGCGTTCGAGGATCTTCGCATTGGTGACGAACAGGTCGTCGCCGACGAGCTGCACCCGCTCGCCGAGACGTTGCGTGAGCTGCGCCCAGCCGTCCCAGTCGTCCTCGGCCATGCCGTCCTCGATCGAGGCGATGGGATAGCGGTCCGTCCACGCCTCGAGAAAATCGACGAAGCCGGCCGAGTCGAAGCGCCGCTCCTCCGCCGCCAGCGTGTAGACGCCGTCGGCGTAGAACTCGCTGCTGGCCGCATCCAGCGCCAGCAGCACGTCCTCGCCGGGAAGGTAGCCCGCCCGCTGCACCGCCTCGAGCACGAAGTCGAAGGCCTGCGCGTTGGACTCGGCGTCCGGGGCAAAGCCGCCCTCGTCGCCGACGGCAGTGCTCAGACCCTTCTCCCTGAGAATGCCTTTGAGCGCCTGGAAGACTTCCGCCCCGCAGCGCAGTGCCTCGCTGAAACGTTTCATACCGACCGGCAGGATCATGAATTCCTGCAGGTCGACGCTGTTATCGGCATGCGCGCCGCCATTCAGGATGTTCATCTGCGGCACCGGCAGCACGCACGCGGCGTCGCCGCCGAGATGGCGGTAAAGCGGCAGACCGCGGCTCGCCGCGGCGGCATGCGCGCTCGCCATGGAGACGCTCAAAATGGCGTTGGCCCCGAGGCGACTCTTGGTCGCGGTGGCGTCGAGCTCGATCAGGCGCGCGTCGAGCCGCGCCTGGTCGAAGGGGTCGACGCCGAGGAGCGCGTCGCGAATCTCGCCGTTGACGTGGGCGACGGCCCGGCGTACGCCCTTGCCGGCGTAGCGCCCCGCATCGCCGTCGCGCAGCTCGAGCGCCTCATGCGTGCCCGTTGAGGCACCGGAGGGCACCGCCGCACGCCCGCAGGCGCCGTCTTCGAGCCAGACGTCGGCCTCGACGGTGGGATTGCCACGCGAATCGAGGATCTCGCGCGCGACCACTTCCCGGATTTTCGCACTCACCGCCGGCAGCCTCCCGTGACGCCGGGCCGCACAGCTAGGCCGAGGCCGCCACCGGCGCCGCTTCCGGCATACCCTTCACGGTCCGGTCGAGGGCCTGCAGCACGACCAGCAGCGCCTCCATGCGCTGGAGCGGCCAGGCGTTGGGACCGTCGCTCAGGGCCCGGTCGGGATCCGGGTGCGTCTCCATGAACAATCCGGCCACGCCGCAGGCCACCGCTGCGCGCGCCAGCAAAGGCACGAACTCTCGTTGCCCCCCCGAAGAGTCGCCATGCCCGCCGGGGAGTTGCACCGAGTGGGTGGCGTCGAACACGACCGGGCAGCCCGTACGCCGCATGATCTCGAGCGAGCGCATGTCGACGACGAGGTTGCGGTAGCCGAACGAGGTGCCCCGCTCGCACACGAGCACGCGCCCCCCGCCGCCCGCCGCCACGGCCTTGTCCACCACCGGCTGCATCTCCTCGGGCGAGAGGAACTGGCCTTTCTTGATGTTGACCAGCTTGCCGCTTGCCGCCGCCGCCTGGATGAGATCGGTCTGGCGGCACAGGAATGCCGGCGTCTGCAGCACGTCCACCACTGCCGCCGCGGCCTCCACCTCCGCCACCGTGTGTACGTCGGTCAGCACCGGGACGCCGACGCGCGCACGCACTGACTGGAGCACCTTCAGCCCTTCGTCGATGCCCGGACCGCGGAAAGAGCGCGAAGAGGTGCGGTTGGCCTTGTCATAGGAGGACTTGTAGACGAACGGGATCGACAGGCGTGCGGTGATCTCTTTCAGGGCACCCGCGGTCTGCTCCGCAAGGTCCTGGGACTCGATGACGCACGGCCCGGCGATGAGGAAAAACGGCTTGTCCGGGCCGACCTCGGCGCCCGCCAGCCTCACGCCGAGGCGACCTTCTGGCTGGGCGTCTGCGACTGCCGGTGACGGCGCGCGGCCTCGACGAAATCCGAGAAGAGGCAGTGGCCTGCGCGCGGCGACGAAGTGAACTCGGGGTGGAACTGGCAGGCGAGGAACCAGGGATGATCGGGCAACTCGATCACCTCGACCAGATCGTCGAGCGATGTCCCGGCGATCACCATCCCTTTGTCCTCGAGAAGACGCTGATAGTTGTTGTTGAACTCGTAGCGGTGACGATGACGCTCGGTGATCTGGGCACGCTTGTAGATACTGCGCGCGAGAGTGCCGGGGCGCAGCCGGCAAACCTGGGCGCCGAGACGCATGGTGCCACCGAGGTCGGCGTCCTCGGAACGCAGCTCGACGCTGCCCTCGCGATCCAGCCACTCGGTGATCAACGCGATGACCGGGTCGGGGGTATGCGGATCGAACTCGGTGCTGTGCGCACGCTCGAGCCCGGCGACGTCGCGCGCGAACTCGATGACGGCGATCTGCATGCCCAGGCAGATACCCAGGTAGGGCACCTTTTCCAGACGCGCATAGCGCGCGGCCTGGATCTTGCCCTCGATGCCGCGTTCGCCGAACCCCCCCGGAACGAGGATCGCATCGGCCCTGCGCAGACGCTCGATTCCCGACGTCTCGATCTCCTCCGAGTCGACGTACTCGATGTTCAGCCGCGTGCTGGTATGGATGCCCGCGTGGATGAGCGCTTCGGAGAGCGACTTGTACGAATCGGTAAGGTGCACGTACTTGCCCACGAGCGCAACGGTCGCTTCGCCGGTGGGGTGCGCGCGACGGTCGACCACCTCCTGCCACTCACTCAAGTCTGCCGGCGGCGCGGTGATGCCGAGCTGCCGGACGACGATGTCGTCGAGGTGCTGCTCGGTGTACAGCCTCGGGATATCGTAGATGTCCTCGGCATCGACGGCGGACACGACCGCCTTCTCGGGGACGTTCGTGAACAGCGCGATCTTGCGCCGCGCGTCGTCGGGCAGGCGTCGCCGGGCCCGGCACAGCACGATGTCCGGCTGTATACCGATGCTGCGCAGCTCCTTGACCGAGTGTTGCGTGGGCTTGGTCTTGATCTCGCCTGCGGCCTCGAGCTCGGGCACGAG
>JABAOE010000358.1_pt2 | contig 32862 bp, 26 predicted proteins | sample 7062141 | NCBI WGS metagenome assembly JABAOE01 (sample SAMN14538627, study PRJNA623070) | marine sediment metagenome | biome: marine biome [ENVO:00000428]; feature: marine pelagic biome [ENVO:01000023]; material: deep marine sediment [ENVO:00002113] | place: India: Gulf of Khambhat ...
GCCATCTCGAGGCTGTCCACGATCTCACCCGTCTTGGCCGTGAGCACGGAGTGCGTCACGAGCAGCGGGATCGCGGCCATCAGCCCGAACGCCGTCGTGTTCATCGCGACCGAGATGCTGGCGGACAGCAGGTCGGCCTTCTCCGCCGGATTGGCGTTGGCCACCGCCGTGAACGCCTGGATCAGGCCCATGATCGTGCCCAGCAGGCCGAGCAAGGTGGCGATGCTCGCGCCGAGTGCGACGTAGGCCGTGCGCTTCTCGAGCTGCGGGATGATCTCCATCATGCTCTCTTCCATCGCGATCTCGATGTCTTCCCGGCGGCGCACCGCGCCCTGGCGGGCCAGGCCCATGGCCAGCAGTCGCGACACCGTGGAGTCGTCCTTGCTGGTCATTTCGCGCGCCTTGTCGAAGTCCCCGTCGGCGAGCGCGGGCTGGAGCTTGCTCCACATGCCTTCGTTGCTGCGCCGGACCCGAGTGAGCGTGATGTAGCGTTCGATCGCGATCGCGATGCCGACCGCGAACACGATCAGGATGGGATACATGAACGGCCCACCCGATACGAAAAACCTCACCATTGAGTAGATGCCTTCCATTTTCGAACCTCCCGCAACAAACCTTTCCGTTGCTTCTGCCAGTCAAATCAAACTTGTTTCCAGATCATCAGGGTTTCTTCTCGGACCTGATTTCGTAGTAGCTCAATGCCCGCAGGAAGACCTCTCGGTCGACCGGCTGCTTCGAGTCGTCCAGCATCGTCGCGATGCCGAGCGAGTCGCCGAGCACCGAGCTCTTCCAGGGAACGATCACCAGCGACTTGGGCGCTTCCTGGTTGCCCAGGATCGACATGCCGGAGACCACCTTGTCGCCTTTCTTGGTCGGCGCTTTTTCGTCGTCCGCCTTGCCGTCCTGTTCGGCCTTCCGCTCGGTCTCCGACGCGACGGCGGTGGGCACCAAGCAGATCGCCACCAGGAGCAGCACGATCCCTAGATTCCGTCTCATGGCGTCTCCTGTCGGCTTCCGCGGTTGCGCAGATCGGCAATCCACCTGGCGACCTCGGCGTCCTCCGGAACCATCCGGCTGTACTCCTCGTAGTGCTCCAGGGCGCAGGCGTCGTCGCCGAGGTACAGGTCGCACAGGATGGCCAGGTTCCTGTGGGCGAAGTGGAAATCGGAGAACCGGGCCAGCGCCGCCTCGTAGCTCGCCCGTGACTCCTGGAACAGCCCCTTGCGCCGCTGGACGAGTCCGAGCTCGTTGTAAGCGACGGGGTGTCCGGGGCTCAGCTCGAGCGCCCTTCGCAGGCTCGCCTCGGCAGGGTCGAGCTCGTCGCCGCGCGCGTAGGCCATACCGAGGGCGAGATGGGCGGCGGCCACCGCCGACGCCCGTTCCGTCACGTCGAGTAACAGGGCGACCGCCGCCTGGTCGCGACCGGCCTCGAGCATGCGGATCGCGGCCTCGTAGTCGGCGCGCACGTCCAGCTCGATTTCCACTTGCTGGCTGATGGTGAACCCGCCCGGATCCTCCGCGAAGTCGACCACCACGACCTCCGGTTCCAGCGGCGCGAGGTTCTCGGGCGTCTTGTGGACGGTCGCGTGGGTCGGCGAGTCGACGGTCGCCGCGGGTCGGGCCGCCGGCGAGCAACCGCACGCGAAGATCAGGGCGCACCACGGCAAGCCGAGGCGCAGCACCTTCATCAGACCTGCTCTATCGAGGGCTCTCATCGTCCAGAGCTCCTTCGCTCGTGTCGTCCGATCGGGAAGGCGTTGGTTCCGCCGGTAAGACTCGTGCCGATGCGTCCGCGATGCCCGGGATCGACGGGTCGATCCGGCACGCCGGGTAGAGGTACACGTAACGGTCGATGGCGAAGAGGTCGGCGCTGACCTCGGTTTTGGCGTAGCGCCCCGGGACCAGCTCGGCGAGCTTGCCGAGACTCTTCTCGGTCCAGCTGTTGAAGACGCCGGCCTGCAGCAGCTCCAGGTTCTCCTCGTGCACGTCGATGGCCTTCTCCTCGAACGGGAACGCCTCCTCCTCGAGAACCAGTTCGTACTCGGCCAGTTCCGCGGGCTCGAGATCGGTCGGGCGTTCCGACTCCGCCAGCGAGCGGCTGAAGTCGAAGTAGGTTTCCGCCATGTAGAACGTCGCGGCCGCGGTGACCTCGCCGATCTCGTAGTCCACCAGCGAGCCCATCGTCTCGATCGTGAGATCCATGCGTTGCTGCTTTTCCTGCAGGCTGACCTCGAAGGGTTGCAGCAGTTTCACGGCCACGAACTCGTTGTAGACCTGCTCCGCGAGAACCAGCGCCGAGCGTGCGGCCACCGTCCGCGTCCTCGCGGTCCGTTGCGGTCCCGCATCGGCGTCGATGCGCACGATCTCCCTCAGTTCCTGGTGATACATCTCCACGTCGCGCCAGTCCTTGTAGATCTCGGCGATCTTCAGGCGCGTTTCGACGGCCGTCTCGATCGGTTCGGGGAACTCGTCGACGTAGCGGACGTAGGCGTCCAGCGCGCGTTCTTGCGCATCGGATTGTTCGTAGAGATCTCCCGCGACGAGCAGCGCCTCGCTGCGCATCGCCGGATCCTCCGACTCGGACGCGATGCGCTCGTACTCCTCGGCGGAGCGGGTCAGCTCGCCGTTCTCGCGGTAGGCGTAGGCGATCTGACGCGTCGCCTCGAACTGCAGCTCATGGTCGGGGAAGGCGCTGCGAAACGCTTCGAGCACCTCCGCCGCCGCCGCCCAATCTTCGAGCCGTATCAGCGCGGCGCCGGCGTCGTACTCGGCGGTGGCGCGGATGGCGGAGGTCGGCGCCGCCGAACGGATTCTCAGGAAATGGTCGGCGGCCGCGCGGTAGTCCTGCGACTCGTTCGCCAGCTCACCCTGTTTGTAGATCGACGCGGCCAGGTTGTCGATGAAACCGGCACGCGACTCGTCATCCTCTTCCGGAGTGGACATCAGCACGCGGCCGTAGGCCAGCTCGGCCCGCGCGTAGTCGGCGAGCTCGAACGATCCGTGCGCCACGACGATCCACGCCGACCGCTGAATATCCGGTTCCGCATCGGGGTAGTCGTCGATGACGCGTTGAGCGGACTCGACACCCGCCTCGTAGTCCTGCATCTCGTACAGGTCGTCGGCCGCCGCGCCGAGCACCGCCGCGGCGTGTTCGTGTTCCGGGAACGCGTCCGCAAACCTGAGCGAGCTCGCGACCGTCTCGCTCTTGGCGACGGCCTGCAGCTCCTCACCGGCGACCCTGAGACGCTCGCGGTGGGCGAAGACGGCGGCGTAGCCGGCGCCGGCCGCCTGGTCGTGCGGCTCGTAGTCGTACGCCGTGCGCTCGTACTGCCGGGCCGCCTCGCCGAAGTCCTCGTGCTCGAGGAGCAGGTCCGCGAGACGGTAGTTGATCGACGGAGAATCGTCATCCGCAGGGAACGACTGGAGGTAGTCCCCGTACCAGCGAAGCGCCTCGCGATAACTCGCGTGCTTGTCGGCGTCGTTGTCCTCCGTGTCTTCAAGACTCTGGTAATCGGCGTGATAGTGCGTGGCCAGGTCCTTCAGGTTCGCCTTCAGGTGGTCCAGCACCTCCGGTCGATCCTCGGGCGTGAAACGGCGCCAGTACTCGGCCTGCAACCCGTAGTCCGTCGCGAACTCGCGCTTCGCCTCCAGCACCAGTTTGGGGAACTCACCGGCGGTGAACGTCTCCACGATGCGCATGCTGAAGTGGGGAGCGGCCCGGTGGAACGGGTAGAGCTCCACGAATGCCCTGTAGGTCTTCGCCGCGTCGTCGTAACGCAGCTTGGCCAGGTAGTGCTCGCCGAGATTGCTGTACACGCGCTCTTCGTAGGAGCGGTTGCCGAAAGTCGCGAAGTATCGGGGCACGGATTCCGGCCCGCCGAGGTTGCTGAAGCTCAGGCTGATGACCCGGAAGGTATCGGCGACGCGGCGTTCGTCATCCTCGGACTGTGCTTGATCGAAGTCGTAACCGATCGACACCTTGTAGTCGAGCAGCGCGATGTACCGGTGCAGGGCCTCCTCGTAGAGCTCCTGCTTGTAGAACGTCCACCCGAGCTTGTAGAGCGCGAGCTCGTAGTACGAGGAGTGTTCGCCCATACGGATGATCGACTCGTACGCGTCCTCGGCGTCGAGGTACTTCCGACGCGTGAAGAAGTACTCTCCACGCCGGAACTGGACCTCGTCGAAGTGCGCCGAGTGCGGGTTCGCGTCGATCAGGCTCTCCATCGTCGCGATCGCCTCTTCGGTGCGGCCGAGCTCGTCGTAGGCCCGCGCCTTCTGGTAGAGGACCTGGTCGCGGTGCTCGTAGTTCGGGTACTCGGTGAGCAGGCGATCGTAGAGCGCGATCGCTTCCAGGGGCCCCGAGGGATCCTCTTGCTCGGATAACGGTCCGGCGGGCAGATCACCAAGCCAGCCGAACAGCGAGCTCGCCGCGGTCGTCCGGGCTTCGAAATCCTGATCCGATTCCCACGGACCCATCTCGTCGACCGCATCGATCGGGAGCAATGGAGCGGACACCTGAGCGGACTCCGGGGCGGCCATTTCGCGTGGCTTCAGGTCGCCCTCGCGGACACCGAACTGTTTCTCGATCTGCAGGTCCGCGAGACGCCGCATCGCCTCCGGAGTCATCGCCGTCTCCGGTGTCTCCTCGAGGAAGCGCCGGTAGTGCTCCATCGCCTGTTCGAGACCCTGCTCGACCTCGACCTCCTGCACGTCCGGCTGCATGTCATGCAGCTCCGCGAGCGTGCCCTGGGTGACGACCGGTTGTTCCGTCCGCGCGGCGCAGCCGAGAAGCAGCGCCGGCGCGAGCAGGACAGGAATGCCGATCCGCCGCATCAGCGTTCCTCCAACTCGACCTTGGCGCGAGCCGCGCGATCGTAGCTGTCGGCGACGGCGTAGCGCGCCTGGGTCTGCTGGGCCACCAGGCGTTCCCGGCGGGCGTTGAGCCGGTTGATGGCGACGGTCTCGATCATGTGTCCCTGCCGGGCCATCAACGTGTCGACGCGCTGCAGCGCATCGCGGACGCGCTCGCGGAGCCGTTCGATCTGGACGTCGTAGCCGACGTAGCTGTGCGTCGCCGCCTGCCTCGTCCTGACGAAGGCGTCGTACTGCCGCGTGAGCGTGTCGACGTGCGCGTTCAATTCGTTCAGGTGCACGTGGGCCGTGGTCAGCCGCTCGTGGTACTCGGTTGTCAGCCGCCAGGTGAGGACGCCCCGCAGCAGGGCCGCGCGGCGCCGAAGTGCCTCCGCTTCCGGGCTCTCCGTACGGTCGAGCTGCTGCTCGACGAGCGCGATCCTCTCGCCGGCGATCAGCTCGTCCGCCGTCGCCAGGTGTTCCGGACGCGGCGCGGTCAGCATCGCCTGCAGGCGATCCCCGAGGTGCTTGCGCTGCTCGAGGCGCAGACGCATGCGGGAGTCCAGCTCGCGGAACTGTGCGTCGATCTCCGGCAGCAGCGGCTCGTAGTTCTCCGCACGCCAGTGGATGATGTCCTCGAACGCATCCAGGCTCGTCTTCCAGGCGATGAGCCTCGACCGCAGGTCCTCGAGGTCGAGGTAGTTCTGCAGCGCNNTCCATCAGGTAGTAGGTTTCCGGCGCGTCGGGCAGCGTGCGCAGTCGGATGACCCAGCTGTCGTCCTGCCGGGACTCCTCCCGGACGAGCGCATCGAGAAACCGTCCGTCGCGGATGCTGCCGATCGATGCATCGACGCGCTCGATCTGGTTGCTGTACAGCTCGAGAGCGCGCCCGTACCCCAGCGCGGCGCGGCCGTGCAGATCGAGCTTGGCGTAGGCGTGCGGCACGGCAAGCATCGCTTCCTGGACCGCGACATCCGTCGGCTCACGATCCACCAGGATGTTCCACGGAACGAGCGCACGGTCGTACTGCTCGGCCGAGGCCTCGGCCCAGCCTGCCCGCAGCAGCGCCTGGTTCGAGAACGGTCCCTCGAGGCGGACGCGGTCGAGAGACCGCTTGGCCCGCTCGAACTCGTCGGTTTCGAACAGGAGGGCGCCGAGCACGAGGTTCGACTTGTCACGGATCGCGAGAGCGGCGCCGTCGCCGGCGCTCAGTTGCCCGGCCCGGTCCAGTTGCTCGATCGCTTCTGCGGGCCGACCGTCCTGCAACAAGGCGATGCCGAGGTTGTAGGCGACGAACCCGACCAGACCCGGGTCGCTGTGCAGTTGGCCGAGCACCGTCACCGCCGCGCTCGGCTTGCCCGTTGCAAGATCGATGTTCGCCCGCAGGAACTCGACATCATCCTGGATTCCGGCGGGCACCGCGCCTTCGATCCGCGCCAGCGCGTGCAGCGCATCGTCGAGCTGACCCTTCTGGAAGTGGATGCGGGCGAGCCTGAAAGCGGCCTCGTTGCGTACGGCTTCATCGACGGCGCCTTCGAGCACCGCCTTGATGGCGCGCCCCGCGCGGTGGTGCATGCGGTAGTTGAGCTCGAAGTCGCCGACCGAGAACTCGGCGTCGTTGATGTGGTAGTGAAGCGTATCGAGTCCGGGCTCGTCGAGACCGCGGTACTGCGCGAGCTCGGTGTCGAGCCGCTGGAGTGCATCGAAGAACTGTCCCTGGTAAGCGTGATAGAGCGCCTCGCCGAAATAGAGGTCCCGGAGGTCTTCCCCGAGGGTCGGAGAGACTGCGAGTCCCAGAGCCAGGCCGAAACCTAGCAGCCGATGCCGCCCTCGCATCGTCCTACCATTCCCCGAGTGCGATCGGGGTGTTGGCGGAACCCGGTCCGGCCAGGGTCAGCGCCACCATCTTCGGTTTCACTTCCTTGCTGAAGGTGAACTGCTCGGTGCGGCTGAAATCCGCTCCGTCGACACCCATGCCGTCGACGAGCACCTCGAGCTGGTGGCTTCCGGTGGAGACGTTTCCGACGTAGACCCGCTGCACCCCGCCCTTGCGCAGGGCCTCGAGCTCCTTGGCGCTGTAGATGTAGTGCGCGACGAGCTGGCCGTCGATCTGGAGCCGCACGGCGTCGAGGCGCATCCGGTCTCCCTCGGCCAGCGAGACGAAGATCGCGACCTGCGTCCCCGACGGATACAGCAGCTTCTCTTCCAGCCGGCTCAGCTCCTCCGCGATGCCGAGCACGTCCGACTTGATTTCCTGGACTTGCTCGTCGAGACCGCGCATCTGTTGCCGGTCGTCTTGCTCCTGCTGCGCCCAACCCTGGGTGGCCGCCAGACAGAATAGAAGGGCAAAGATGAGAATCTGTGCCGAGACCCCGCTGCTCGTGATCCGATTGATTCGGGTCATGACCTCTCCCTCGTTTCGTGGACCCCGCGACCATGAGCCGCAAACCCTCTCGGCCGACGGTTTTATCCGTCCGCGGAATCCACCGCGGGTCCTGCAAGCCAAGTGCCACGCCCGAATCGGGGGGTTTATGGAGAGTCGGGGTATTCCCGATGAAGATCTTGTTATCCGCGATACGAGTTTCGTAATCGGGGAGCCGTGTGCCGGAGGCTCCAGCGGGCCGCTACTTCACCACAGGACGATGAACAGAACGACGAAGGCGATCTTCAAGACCATCTGACGCATGCCGATGGAGACGGGCTTGACGCCCGCCGCGGGGACCCAGACGCCCCGCAGCACCTCCAGCGCCTGGACACCGTACGGGATCCACAGCCACGGGGAGATCACCCCCGTCGCGCCCAGACCGGCCGCGAGCACGACTCCCGAGAAGGAGATGGCCAAAGCGGAAGCGCCCGAGCGGAACCGTTCCGCCGGCGGCGGCGTGCCCTTCCACGGTCGTTGCTCCAGTCGCAGGTAGACGTAGACGATCCCTGTGGCGGACTGGAGCCACATCAACAGCCACAGCCACCACCCGAGCGGATCGGGCTGGCCAAGCCCGGCCCACATCCCGGCCGGCGCGACCAGGGCGATCGACCCGGTCGCGAGGATCTCCATGATCCGCTGGCGCCGCTCCGCCCGTTTGTAGAGCAGGGCCAGGTACCAGCAGAACACCAGCAATCCGGGGATGGCGAGTACGAGAATGTAGGCGAAGCCACGCAGTACGAGACCGGTCACGTGCAGCGCGGCGATCGTGCCGTAGAGTGCTACCCAGAACATCGCTGCGGGGACCACATCGCGGCCGCGCCGCCCGGCGGCGACCTTGACCAGCAGGCCGATCGGTTGTCGCACGAGAAAGCCGCAACCGGCGGCGATCGTGAGGTAGATGACGGTCGTGTGCCAGCGACCGCCGACGAACAGGCCGACGATCAGCGGACCGAGAAAGAAGGCCCAGCTTCCGTGGTCCTGGGGCAGCGCGACGTGGCGTCGAAACAGGCTCGTCATAGCGCGACAGTCTAGCCTCTATCGCCGGGAGATCCGACCGGTGCTAACCTCGACGCGAAGCATGAAAGCCGTCGCCGAAATCCAGATCATCCCGATCGGGAGCGGGACTTCCGTGCGGCCGTGGGTCCGGCGCGCCCAGGCGATCATCGCCGCCTCGGACCTCGTCGTTCAGGAGCATTCGTTCGGGACGAACGTGGAGGGCGAGCTCGAGACCGTCTTCAGGGTTCTCCGCGAGATCCACGAGACGCTGCACGCCGAGGGCGTCGTCCGGCTGTCGAGCGCGATCAAGATCGGCACCCGGACCGACAAGTCGCCGGATCTGGCGTCGAAGTTGCGGGAATAGACCGGCTTCAGGGCGAGGCGAATCCAGATCACGATTCGAACGAAAGACCTCTTTGAAGATCGGAGGAAGAGACATGCGCGCGGAATTTCCCGAGGAAACGGGGCGCCGGGGCGAGTTCGTCCGTCAAGAGAGCGCTTTCCGCGACCGGGTCACCGCCGACGGATCCTCCCGCTACCGTGCGGAACCGGACCGCTACCATCTCTACGTCTCCTATGCTTGCCCCTGGGCTCATCGAACCATCATTTTCAGGAAGCTGAAGGGTCTGGAAGACGTCATCGGGATGACGGTCGTCGATCCGATCCGCGACGAGCGCGGCTGGGCCTTCACCGATGTCTCGGGCGGGCCGGATCCGTTGAACGGCTTCCGCTTCCTCTCCGAGGCTTACGTAGCCACCGATCCTGGCTTCGAGGGTCGGGTCACGGTGCCGGTCCTGTGGGACAAGAAGGCCGGGCGGATCGTCAACAACGAGTCGTCCGAGATCATCCGCATGCTCAACTCGGAGTTCGACGAGTGGGCGTCCCGTAGCGACCTCGACTTCTATCCCGAGGCGCTGCGCGACGAGATCGACGCCGTCAACACCGACGTCTACGACAACGTGAACAACGGCGTCTACCGCTGTGGGTTCGCCGCCTCCCAGGAAGCCTACGAGGAGGCATTCGAGAAGTTGTTCGGAGCCCTCGATCGGCTGGAGGCGCGGCTCTCGACACGACGGTTCCTGATGGGAGATGAGCAGACCGAAGCCGACTGGAGACTTTTCACGACGCTCCTGCGCTTCGACCCCGTGTACGTCGGTCACTTCAAGTGCAACAAACGCCGCCTGGTCGACTACCCCAACCTGTGGGCCTACACCCGAGACCTGTACCAGACGCCGGGCGTCGCCGAGACCGTCGACCTCGACCACATCAAACGTCACTACTACGTGACCCATCGCAGAATCAACCCGACGGGGGTGGTGCCGCGCGGACCCGAGATCGACTACGCGGCACCGCACGATCGAGCCGCGGACCGGAGCCGCTTTTCCTTGCTATAATCCATGGAGTCCCAGAGAGGAGGCGAGCGCGATGAACTCCAACGGCCTCACTCGACGCGAAGATGACGCTCCGGTCACCGTCGCCACCTTTCCGACCCCCTTCGAGGCCGAGCTGGCCCGCGTCACGCTCGAATCGCAAGGCATGACGGCCGTTGTTGGCAGCGACCACGGTCAATACCTCAGCGCGGCGCCCTGGGTTCGACTCCAGGTGCCGCGTCGCGATCACGCTCTTGCGACGACGATCCTCAACGAGGGTCCGCTCGGGGGGACGCGCGTCGCGGACGCCAGGGACGACATGCGCTCGTTGCGTTTGCGCCGGCGCTTCGTCATCGCGCGGTGGTTCCTGTACGCGAGCGCGGCCGCCTGGTTTGCCGTCGGCGTCTTCGTCCTGCTCCCGTTGTTCGTCGTCCCGTTGGCGCTGGCGATCTGGTCTCGAAGCCAACCCCGTTACGCCTTCGGGGTCGCCATGGTGCTCCAGATGGTGATCGCGGCGGCGGCCATCTCGACCTCCGGAGTCTGGGGGCTGACGATGGTGATTCCGCTCATCGCGTTTCAGTTCGCCTGGATGAGCGCGTCGCCGAGGTACGTCGAGCAGCTGCAGGCCAGCCCTTTGCCGGAAACACCGAGCGTTGCCGTCGGCGAAGCCTGGAAAGACGGCGCCGCCGACCGCGAACCGGTCGAGCAGTCGATCTGGTGGGTGCGGACCGTGACCCTGCTCGTCGCGACGCTGATCTTCCTCGCATTCTTTTACGAGGCGCTCAAGGTCTGATCGACCCTTTTCTGTTGCTCGTCGGGAGGCTCGAGGCACTCCCTCGAAGGAGTGAGGTTTCCATGAGTCTCCGTCACATCTGCTCGATCACCGTCGCTTTGTTGACGTTCGTCGGTTGCTCGTCCGCAGACCGGGGGCCCGGGGCGGACACGATTTACTTCGGCGGGCCCGTCTTGACGGCGAGCGACGCCATGCCGACTGCCGAAGCCGTCGCGATCCGGGACGGCGTGATCGTCTCGGTCGGGCCGGAGACCGAAGTTCGCCGAACACAGGTCGATTCGACGACGGTCGTCGACCTCGACGGGAAGACTCTCGTCCCGGGATTCATCGACGGGCACGCGCATCTGGGCGGATTCGGGGCCCAGGCGGTCGGCGCCAACCTGCTCGCCGAGCCCGACGGCCGGGTCAACACGATCGATGATCTCGTCCGGGCGTTGCGCGAATTCGCGGACGGGCCCGATGTGGAACGAACCGGATGGGTTTTCGGCATGGGGTACGACGACGCGGTGCTCGCCGAGAAACGCCATCCGACCCGGGACGACCTGGACCGCGTCTCCACCGAGCTGCCGGTCATGGCCGTGCACATCTCGGGACACCTCATGGCGGTCAACAGCGTCGGGCTTGCCACGATCGGTTACTCCGCCGAGAGCGAGGATCCCGAAGGAGGGATGATCCGCCGGCGCGCCGGCAGTCGCGAACCGAATGGCGTGCTCGAGGAGCTGGCCGCCCTGCCCACGCTGTTTGCGGTCCTCTCGCCCGCGAGCGAGGAGGATCAAGCCTTTTTCCTGCAACGCGGCCTGGAGATCGCCAAGAGTTTCGGCTACACGACCGTTCAGGAGGGTCGGGCGAGCGACGCGGCACACCAGGCCTTCGTAGACGCCGCAGCGAGAGGCCAACTGGACATCGACGTGGTCTCCTACGTCGACTACGCCAGCCGAGCCGTGATCGATTCGGAGTGGCACTCTCGAGAGTACCGCGATCGTTACAGGATCGGAGGAATGAAGATCACGCTCGACGGATCTCCTCAGGGGCGAACGGCTTGGAGAACCGAACCGTACCTCCTGCCTCCGAAGGGGCAGGATCCGGGTTACCGCGGGTATCCGGCGATCCCCGACGATCAGGTGGTGACCGATCTGCTCGACGAGGCTTTTCGTAAAGGCTGGCAGGTCTTGACCCATGCCAACGGGGACGCCGCGATCGACCAGATGATCGGCGCCTATCGAGCGGCACGAGAAGGGTACGGACCGGGCGATCGTCGCCACGTCTTGATTCATGGTCAGTTCGTTCGCCAGGATCAACTGGACGCCTTGGCGCAGCTGGAGATCGTGCCGTCCCTCTTCCCGATGCACACGTTTTACTGGGGCGACTGGTACGACGAGATCGTGGGACCCGAGCAGGCTCAACGGATCTCACCCATGCGCTCGGCGCTGGATCGCGGGATGATCGTGACGAGCCACACGGATGCTCCCGTCGCTCTTCCGAACCTGATGCGGGTGATGTCGGCGACCGTCAACCGCGTCTCGAGAAGCGGGAAGATCATGGGGCCCGACGAACGCCTGACTCCGACGGAGGCCCTCAAGGCGATCACGATCTGGGGCGCCTACCAGCATTTCGAGGAAGACCGCAAGGGCTCGATCGAGGTCGGTAAACTGGCCGATCTGGTGGTGCTCTCGGGCAACCCGGTCGCGGTGGACCCTGCACGGATCGGCGAGATCCGGGTGCTCGAGACGATCAAGGAAGGGAAGACGGTCTTTCAAGCCTCGGCAAGGTAGCCGGGCCATCCACCACCGGGGCCCGGGCGAGGCAGCCCGTAGAGCTTCACGCTCCCGCGACCTCGTTGCGGGATAGAATCCCGGCATGGCCGTCGCCGGGATACGCTCCTACGTCCAGCGCCCGCCCGAGGGTGACTACGCCGCGATCGTCATCGGGTCGGGGATGAGCGGATTGACCTGCGCCGCCCTGATGGCCCGCGAGGGCCAGCGCGCGCTCGTGCTCGAGCGCCACTACACGGCGGGCGGCTTCACCCACGTGTTCCGGCGCGGCGACTACGAATGGGACGTCGGCATCCACTACATCGGCGAGGTGCATCGGCCGGAGTCGTTGCTCGCCTCCGTCTTCCGGTACCTCACCGACGACAAGCTCGAGTGGGCCGACATGGGCGCGGTTTACGACCGGATCGTCTTCGGTGAGGAGAGGTTCGAGCTGCACGCGGGGGTCGACGCGTTCTCCCGTCACCTGTGCGAACAGTTCCCGTCCGCGGCCGACCGGCGAGCGATCGACCGCTACGTGCGGCTGATCCGCGAGACGTCGCGAGCCTACCGTTCGTACGCCATGGAGAAGGCGCTGCCCGCTCCGGTCTCGCGCCTGGCCGGCGGCCTGCTGCGCCGCCGGTTCCTGCGTTTCGGAGGAAGGACGACCCGGGACGTGCTCGACGGTTTGACGGACAACCCGAAGTTGAAGGGAGTCCTCACCGGTCAGTACGGGGACTACGGCTTGCCTCCCGGGCAAAGCGCCTTCGGGATGCACGCCCTGCTGGCCGGCCACTACATGCGCGGAGCGGCGTTTCCGGTCGGCGGATCGTCGAGGATCGCCGAGACGATCGCCGCCGTGATCGACTCGGCCGGCGGCGTGATCCTGACCAAGGCCGAGGTCGAGCGGATTCTCATCGAGAAATCAACCGCGGTCGGCGTGAAGATGACGGACGGGCGCGAGCTGCGCGCGCCGCTGGTGATCAGCAGCGCGGGCGTGGCGAACACGTTCGGCCGGTTGATCGCCCGCGACGATCGTGAGCGGCTGGGGCTGGCCGGGCTGCAGGACCGGGTGGATCCGTCGTGGGCCCACGTGGGGCTCTACCTCGGGTTCCGACAGACCGCGGAGGAGCTGGGCCTCCAGAAAGCCAACTACTGGATCTACCCCGAAGGCGGGTTCGACCACGACGCGAACGTGCGTGCCTACCTGGCCGACCCCGAACGTGAGTTTCCCGTGGTCTACATCTCGTTCCCGTCGGCGAAGGACCCGGACTGGGAGAGCCGCTACCCCGGCCGCGCGACGATCGACGTCATCACCCTGGCACCTTACGAGTGGTTCGCCCGCTGGGAAGGCACGCGTTGGCACCGGCGAGGACAGGACTACGAGGCGTTCAAGCAACGCCTGACCGATCGCCTGCTCGACGTGCTGTACCGTTACGAGCCCCAGCTTCGCGGGAAGCTGGATCACTGCGAGATGTCCACGCCGCTGTCGACGCGTCATTTCGTCAATTACAGCCGGGGGGAGATCTACGGCCTGGCGCACAGCCCCCAGCGATTCGCCCAGCGCTTCCTCCGTCCCAAGACCCCGGTGCGACGGCTGTGGCTGACCGGGCAGGACATCACGACGGCTGGGATCGCCGGCGCCGCGGCGAGCGGCCTGCTGACGCTGTCGGCCGTTCGGGGGAAGGATTACTTCCGCCGCTTTGCGTGAAGCGGAATCGAAGTACGTCGTCGAGTCTTTCTCTCGACCTCAGCTCGTGCTCAGCAACGCCGCGGCCATGCTCAACAACAGGAAGAACCCGCACATGTCGGTGACGGTCGTCAAGATGGGACCCGACGCGAGAGCGGGATCCAACCCCCATCTTCGGAGCAGCAAAGGCACCGTTCCACCGATCGATACGGCGACAACCGTGTTCAGCATCATCGCGCTTCCCACGACCATCCCCAGCAGCGGTGTGCCCTGCCAGAGCCACGCCACCGTTGCGATCAAGACGCCGAGTGCGACTCCGTTGATCCATCCGACGGCCAGCTCCTTGAGCCACACGCGACCTACCTCCGACGGACGGACGAGCCCGAGCGAAAGCTCGCGCATGCTGACGGCGACGGCCTGGTTGCCCGAGCATCCGCTCATGTCCGAGATGATCGGCAGGAATACGGCCAGTGCGATCACGGCGGTCAAGATGTCCTGGTAGAAGGCGATGACGCTGGCTGCGAGGATGTTCAGCAAGATGTTGACACTCAACCAAGCCAATCTGCGCCTGGACCGCTGAAAGACCGGCATCGTTCGCAGCTCTTCGCCACCCACGATTCCCTGGGTCTTGAGGAACGCCGCTTGGCCCCGCTCGGCGAGAGCTTCGCTGACGGCCGCTCGACGGATCATGCCGACCAGTCGTCCGGTGGAGTTCACGACGGGCACGCCGTGGAGATTGTGACTGTCGAAACAGGCTCGGACCTCGTCGAGCGGTGCGAGTTCGTAGAGGCTCAGCGGAGCCTCGATCATGAGCGATCGCAGTGGGGTGGACATGCGCGCGAACAGCAGATCGCGGAGACGAAGCACTCCTACGAGACGTCCTCGATCTGTCGTGACGAAGGCATACTGAACGACGTAGTCACGTCGAGCCTGCGCATGCTTTCGCAAGTCCGACAGCACGTCGCCGACGGTGTTCGTCTCCGGGTACGCGAGGTACTCTAGTGTCATCAAGCCGCCCGCGACATCGCCCGGGTACTCGCGCAGCGTTCGCGTGGCCTCGGCCTGCCGGCTGTCCATCTCGCCGAGGATCGCCTCGGCGATAGGCTCCTCGACGTCGCCGAGAAGGTCGGCGCGGTCGGCGGTCGGCATCTCCTCCAGAATCGCCGCGGCAACGCCCGGCTCCAGATTCCCGATGGCATTCGCCGCCTGAACGTCGGGTATCTGCTCGGCGACCGTCGCCGCGTGGTCCGGCTCCAGCATCGAGAACAGTCGAACCCGGTCGGCATCGCCCAACCGCGACACACAACGAGCCACCTCGAGCGGCGAAAGTTCCTCGAGAAATCGCGTGACCCGTTCGTTGTCGACCGTCTTCACAAGACGCTGCAGCTCGATCCAGGGGGCGGATTCCAACGCTGCGCGATTCACTCGAACCTCCGTGCGGAAGTTCGACGCGCTCAGCGACGGTCCGGGATTACCCCGACGGCGTGCCGCTGACGTCACTCCCGCTCAGGTCTTGAAATGAAGCGCTCGCATCCGGCGATCGGTCGTTTACGGCGGCCTCTCGCCGGATGCGCTGCGCGCCCACGCGCAATCTCTACAGGCTCTCCGGGTCCGCCGGCTCCTCGATCGAGTAGGTGTTCACGCGGATCTCGTACGGGTAACCGCTATCTTCATCAAGCTCGATGATCGTACCGGTCATGGTGGCGATCGCACCGATGTGTTTCAGAAGCTCGGCGCCCTTGCCTTCTTTGGAGATGAGAACCGAACCCCATTCGGAGTCGTAGACCATCACGGACGCGGGGCTGCCGTCGTCTCCATACTCCGCGACCTCGATCTCGCCGTTCAGGGTTGCCGTCTCCTCGTCGGCGAGGATCAACGGCCCCCCGAAGATCATGATCAAGCAGACCACGCAAGCGGTCCGGCCGGGAACCGAAAAAGCTCTTCGAAACATTTTTGTCTCTCCTTCGGTACTCGGACGCCACCCCACCTCGGGAGTGTCCGGCACCCTCGGTCTCGTGCAGAGCACAGCGCGTGCCACGTGGGTCACGGCCAAAACGCCGCCGGTTCAGAGGTCATCGGAACCGGGAGTTCCGCTCGAGGCCGACTCGGAGGAACCGCGGGGTCCGATTGCGCCGGGATCGCGAGCACTCGAGTCGCCGTATGCCGGGTTCAATGCCGAATCCGGGCCCCCAGGCCGGGCTCCGCGCTCGCGATGACGGTGCCCGCCTCCAGACGGACCGATCCGGCGGACGGATCGTCGATCAGATCCAGATGACCGTCAAGATCGGCGTAAGCGACGTTGGGCCGAGCCAGCGCGAAGTGCAGCCCGGCGGCGATCCCGAGAGCAGCCTCGTCCATGCACCCGACCATCACATCCAGTCTTGCTGCCCGTGCGACGGCGTTGATCTGGAGCGCATCGGCGATCCCGCCCGCCTTCATGAGCTTGATGTTGACCATGTCGACCAGATCGCGTCGCGCCAGCCGGAAAGCGTCGCGCAGGGTCACGAGGCTTTCATCGGCCATGACGGGGAGTGGAACTTGTCGGGTCACCCGGCCCAGCAGGTCGATCTCGCCTCTCGGAGTCGGTTGCTCGAGGAGTTCGAGTCCGGCCTCTTGCGTCGCCTCGACGAAGCGCAGGGATTCATCGACGGTGTACCCCTGATTGGCGTCGAAGCGAAGCTCGACGCGTTGCCCCACCGTTTCGCGAACTTTGACGACCCGTGCACTGTCCTGCTCGACGTCGCGCCCACCTTTGAGCTTGAGGCAGCGAAAACCACGGGACACCAGATCCCGCGCGGCCTCGACCGTCTCCTCCAGTGGAAGAATCCCGATGGTCACGCTGGTCCGGATCCGGCTACGGAACCCGCCCAGGAGCTTCCACAGGGGTAAGCCGGCGACCTTGCCGAGAATGTCGAACAGCGCCATGTCGATCGCGGCCCTGGCGGACGGCAGCGCCCCGAAATCGCTCCTCAAGCGCTCCATCAGCATCGCCTGGCGCAGTGGATCCGATCCTCGGAGTTCCGTGTCGGCCGCGTCCTGCAGGGCCGCGAGAACCGTATTCGTGTCCTCCCCGGTCACCTGCTCGTCGGGTGCGGCGCAGCCGTAGCCGGCGACGCCGCGGCTGGTATCGATCCGGACGAACACATTGGTCGCGTGTGTCACGCTCTCATAGGCGATCGAGTAGGGCTGCGCCAGCCGCATCGTAACGGGCCAGGCTTCCACGCGTGTGATCTTCATCGGATGCTCAGTAACGCCGCTGGTAGATCTCGTCGAGGCTCAAACCCTTCAGGTCTTCGACCAGTTCGACCAGCCTACGGGTCATGATCTCCCAGATCTTCTCACCCTTCTCGGCAGTTGCCTTGGTGGCATCGCCCATGACGCCGGTCTTGGAGATCTTCTTGGTGTAGGCGTACCAGCCGACGCCACGCTTCGAAGTGAAGTCGAGGTAGCGGCTCGAGAAGCGCGGCACCATGCGAGGTGCGCGTTCCAGATCGACGAGGTGCGGCCGTATGGCCAGCGTCGTGCTCGTCTCGATTTCACCCGCGTGAACGTCGTTCGGCGTGTCGATCATCTCGTGAACGTCGGCGTCGCTGGTCTCGCCGGTGTCGACACAGGTGAAGATGTGGGCGTCGCGGTTGATCATCTGCGCAGCGAGGTGCAGGGCCGGGGCGTTCCCTCCGTGCCCGTTGATCATGACCAGCTTCGTGACTCCGCAACGAGCCGCAGACATGCCGATCTCATAGACCAGGCGAGCCTGTGTCTCGGGACTCACGCTCAGGGTGCCGCTGAAGTCCCGATGGTGATAGGACACGCCATAGGCGATCAACGGCAGCACGAGCGGCCGCGGCGGCGAGCAGGCTTCCGCCACCTTGTGGGCAAGGTAGTCGGCGTCGTACGCGTCGGTGTCGAGCGGAAGATGTGGGCCGTGCTGCTCGACGGCTCCCACCGGAAGAAGAGCGACGTCGACCTGCTTGAATCTCGCCTCGGCCTCCGGCCAGGTCATTTGGGCAAGGCAGTAGTCCGCTCCTTTCCCGTCGGGCGGTGCATCGGAGTTGCCCGTCGAAGCGGAGCTCGAAGTGCGTTTCTCGAACGGGTAGGGTTTCGTCATGGCGTCGGAAACGCGGAGATCGCAGGCCTGCCAGATGCGGCCGTTCCGGCTCACCGCGCCTTCGGCGTGTTCCAGGAAAAGCGTGTAGGCGGGGCGCAGGTCCCGGGGGATGGACTCTACGGGAGACCGCCGGGGGTGGAAGCGTAGACGCAGAGTCTCGGAGTGTTCTCGCGGTCGTAGCCCACCGGCGGGCGCCTCGATCGCCCCCCTTTTCACGAGCATGTGGGCGAGTTGCTCGGCACCCTCGAGTTCCTGGTGCACACCCTTCTCGACGAGATCCTTCAAGCAACGATCCACCTGTTGCGGCGTGTACCCGCAGTCTGAAGGATCGGCTCCGATCGCGGTCAGCATGCCCACGATTCTGCGGCACTTCTCGCAGGCGCCGCAGGGATGCACGCGATCGCCCTCGATGTGGGTCGCGTGGCAGGACATCTGCTGCCGCAACAGATCCGGATAGCGCTCCGCGAGGACCTTCTCCACGAGCAGCTCCGACAGCGGGCGGAGAATCGAAAACTGACACGCTCCCCAATCCTTCCGGTGGTAGTAACGGGTCATCTCGTCATCGAAGTAGCGGCTCTGATCGTAGAGTGCGCTGTAGTGCCGGATCCCGTGATGAGTGGCCCGGGTGGTCGTGTCGTACTCGTCCCCGATGAGCAGGCGGCCGATTCCACGCTTTCGCAGAAGTGGAAGTGCCCCGAAGATGAAGACGGCCACGGTCCACAGGCGAATCGGATACTCGTCGGACCGGATGTTCGCGAAGTCCCGTCGAACGAACGGTAGCCGGCGAAGCATCCATGCAAATACGCGGTCGGAGTTCGTCCAAACCCGAGCGGTCTCCGCGTGGCTCGCCTTGAGATGTCGGTATCCGTTGAGTGCCGTGTACCAGTGTCGGCCCGACTCGTTGACGAAGATCGGGTGCACCTCCCGGTTGAGCTCGCGCAGGATCCCGAAGGTGAGAAGAGAGTCCTTACCACCACTCGAAAGAACAGCGTGCCGCGAGCTGTCGACGGGCCAGGCCCAGTCCGTCGTAGACGGCGTCCGCTGCGCCACGGTGTCGTCCTCCGAGATGCACTCGATGCGGGCGTTGAGGTAGCGTTTTCGAGACTGCGGCGGAAGGGCTCTGGCCGGCCCGATGAGGAACGGGTTATCCATCAGGAACTTATTGACGTAGATCTCACGCGCCGTGTTCTCGGCAAACACCTCGAGAAAGCGCCGATCGTGCTCGTCGTAGGGGCCACGGAAGACGATGCGCTTGCAGAACAGCCCGTAGTTGATGGCGACCTGGGCCGTCATCATGGCCGCGAGGTTGCGGGATGCCGGTGTCTCATCGAAGACGTCTTCCTCGAAGCGATACACGAGCTTGATGGATTCGCTCGTGTCGCCACGGGTCACGGTGTACTTCGTGGCCACCCGCCGGGGCTCGACGACGACGGGACCCGTTTCGAGGCAGTCGAAGACGATCAGGTCTTCGAACTGACCTCTCTCGGCGCCCGCGTCTGCCGGCCGCGTTTCTCCCCGCGTCTTCATGCCCGCGCCCTTTGCAACAAGGGATTCAGTAAACCGACCAGTTCGGTCGGGCCGTCCCGTAATACGTCCACGGCAGGTAGGCCCGTCGCCTTTCGTATCCGCCTGCACGCCTTGTCGGCCTGTTCGGAAGTCAATCCTTCGTGGTTGATCGTCACCGCGACGACCGGCTTGCCGGAGAGAAGCTCGATCGCCTCGATCTGCTTCTCCAACGGGTGAAGCGCGTGGTTGGGGAAACCGTCGTAGTGGGTTCGTGCCGGTGCGTGTTGGACAACCACCGCGTGAGGTCGACCCGCGGCGAGGAGTTCCATCCCGCCCGGATAGGCGGGGTTCATGAGGCTTCCCTGGCCCTCGAGCACCATGACCTCGGGAAGTTGTTCGTTCCAGCATCTCCAGATCGCATGCTCGATCTCGCCGCTGACGAAGTCGTTGACCAGGGAGTCGAGGACGATCCCGTACTTCGCTCCCTGCATCCAGGAGGTCTGCCCGGTCCCGATCAATTCCGCCGTGTGGCCGCCGGCGGCCAGTCCGTCGACGAGAATCCAGGCGGTGGTCCGTTTGCCCACGGCCGAATCCGTTCCGAGAAGGGCGACGCGAAGCGAATCCACCTCGTTGATCTTCTTGCCGTCGAAGAAGTGAAGCTCGCTTCGAGGCGGCGGCTTGCGCACATCTCGAATCTGAACGCACGACCCGGCAGCCGTGGCGGCGATCTCGGCATCCTCGGACAGGAAATCGTGAAGGCCGGAGTCGACGTGGAGCCCCCTGCGGACTGCCTCGAGGACGACCGTCCTGGTGGAACCGTCCATCCGGCCACCGTCCGGAGCGAGGCCGATGACGAAGTGCGTGACCGCGTGATGCGCCAAGGCTTCTTCGAGGCTGCGAACCACGGGGATGCCGGCGGCCTTGCCGTCGAGCAACGCTCCCGCGTCCTGTCCGGCATGCGTCGAGTCCACCACGGACGAGATCTCGTAGCGCCGGCAACGACGCACCAGTCCGTGTGCGGTCTTGCCGTTCGTGGTGCCGAAGGCACCCTCGCAGTAGACCACCGCCTTGCCTTCCGGAAACTCGTTCATGACTGTTGATCCTCGATCTCGATGCTTTCGCCTGACCGGATCGCGACAAAAGGATTGCCCCGGCCCACGATCCAGCCGCGAAGCATCTGCGGGGTGTTGAAAGGCATGGCGAGGTGCCCCTCGGCGTCGACGACGATGCATCCCCCTCGCCCTCGAACACGACCGATCTCCGCCAGCGCACGGCTCGCCGCCGCGTCCGGCTCCAGTCCCAGCAACTCGATCAGATCGGCGACGCGGCGCGCGAAGGCGATGCGTGCGAACACGTCGCCCTTGCCGGTTGCGCTGACCGCGCAGGAACGGTCGGCCCAGGTACCGGCCCCGATGACCGGCGTGTCTCCAACCCGGCCCGGCAACTGGTTCACCAGCCCCCCGGTCGAAGTCGCGGCCGCGAGGTGGCCGCGCCGATCCAGGGCCACCGCTCCGACCGTTCCGTAGCTGGAATGTTCGGCAAGGTCGAGCGAGGTCCGTCGCGAGCCACGCAAGCGCTTCCACTGAACGGTCCGCTTGCGCGTCACGAAGTACTCGGGATTCACCGTCTCGAGACCGGCTTCGGCGGCGAAGCCGTCGCCGTGGTCGCCGAAGAGCAGCCCATGGGAGTGCCGGATCAACGAAGCCGCGGCCAGCACCGGGTTCTTCATTCGCCTGAGACCGACCATCGCTCCCGTCCGTGACGTCCACCCGTCCATCACGGAAGCACACAACTCGATGGTTCCGTCGGCGCATAGAACGGCACCCCTGCCGGCGTTGAACAGCTCGTCGTCCTCGAGCACCACGACGGCCGCGGTGACCGCGCGCACGGCGCTTCCGCCCCTGATCAGGATGCTCTGACCGGCGCGCAAAGCCTTCGCCAGAGCTCTTTCGTAGGATCGCCGTGCCGCGGACCTCAGGCGGCGCTGGGCCACGGTTCCCGCTCCACCGTGCACGGCCATCATGGGCGTCCGACTCATATCAGTATCTCGCTGATCTGTTTCAAGTCGCGATGCAAGTTGTCGTAGATGGGCACATCGCAATGTTCCCGCAACTCGCGGATCATCAAAGGAGACGACGTGCAGCGGCCGGATACCGCGTCGGCCTGCAGCCCGAATTCCTCTCGCAGCACGCGCAATCCGCCCATCGCGCCGAAGGCATCGACGGCCGAGAAGATGAGCCGGTGGATCCGCGATCTCACGTACTCGTCCCGCAGGAGAGTGGCGGTTTCACGCTGCAGGATCCCGTCGGCGAACTCCACCACCCAGAACTTCTTCGAGTTGTTTGCATATTTACCGTCGAGAGTCTTGAACGCCGCCACCAGTTCGTTGTCGTTCAGCAGGTAGGTCGAGGGATAACCGAGCTGCGTGAAGTCCGACACTCGCTCGGCACCGGCATCCTGCATGTGGAGGATGTCTTTGAGGCTGGCCGTTCCCGTGACCTTCGAAGCGCGCACGCCGTGCCCCGTGGCGGTCAGCGCCCAGCAGCAGGCGATCGCGGATGTGCTCTTGCCCGAGTTCATGCTGGTCCCGACGTGCAGGATCATCTTCGAGCGCCTGCTTCCTTCGGCATGCAGTGTCTTCGGGTGAATGACCGGGTAGTCCGTCGTGTTCAGCCGCACCCCGCGGTCGTCGACGACGTGGCCCAGCAACCGGACACGCGTGGGATCCTTGACGCCGGAGTTCTTCTTCCGCATCAACCCGACCACCCCCGACCGCGCCAGCAGGTCGACCTCGGACGCGGGGGCGTTCGGGACAACGCCCTCGAAAGCGTCGGGAGCGTAGCGGTTTCCGTAAACGAATACTCCGCGCGTTCCATCGGTCGCCATGTGAATGCGGCCTTGCTTGTTCTCGATCGTGCTGTGCTGGCCGAGATGGATGATCCGGCCGTAGACCACGTCGCCGACACGAGGTCTGTCGTCGAGCGGCAGGTAGCCCCTGATCTGCCGGGGCAAGATCGTGTATGCGGCGCTCGGCAGAATGAACCCGGCACGGATTCGCCTGACCACCGGAGAATCCCTATCGCTCATGTCGGGCCGCGCGGTCGATCCGGCTGCGGCCTTCGTGAGGCCGTTCATGATCTGCGTCCGGTGAGGATCGCGACGTAGCGATCGTTGACGAGGGTCTCCGACTGATGGCGGTCGAGCAGAGCGACCAGCCCCGCCGTCGCGGCGGGGAGAACGCTGAGCCCTTGCTGCTCGCGGATGATCCTCGAGAACCGGAGCATGTTGCGGTCGCTGATGTAGGAGGCCCAGCCGGAGGACTGCCTGATGCTCTGAAGCGCATGATCCCCATCGATCGAAGACCAGTTGATCAACGGCTCATTGACGGGTGTTTCCCGGATTCTGGCCGGCACGAGATCTTCACAGGTCGATGCGTTCTTGAGGAAGGCCTGCACGATCGGGTTCTTTCCGAAAGACGATCCGGCGACCATCTTCGGGATGCGCGACGTCTTGCCGCGGCGATACAGGCTCACGAAACCCCTGTGGATTCCGGCGAGCGTCGTCCCGTTCGATACCGGGACGGCCACGACGGCGGGAGCGTCTCGAAGCTCGTCGTAGATCTCGTAGGCGATCTCGCCGTAGGCGCGAAGCTGGAGCGCCGTGTTGGCCCCGCCGGGGTTGGCGTCGTAGATTTCGTCCTCATCCGCACGTTTTCGAGAAACCTCGACGACGCTTTCGTAGTCCCCCGGCACGCGGATGACCTCCGCGCCGTGCTGCTCGATCTCTTGAATCCTTCGAGTCTTGTAGGTCTGCGGCACGTAGACAAGGCAGCGCAGCCCGGCGAGTGCCGCGGCGAAGGCCACCGCAACGCCGTAGTTCCCACAGGTTGCCACGGTGATGGCCTCGAAACCGCGTCGCAGGGCGTCCATGGCCTGGGCGAAGGCGATCCGGTCCTTCTGCGTACCGGACGGGTTGTCGCCCTCGAACTTCAGGTAGATTTGTCGCAGGCCCACATCTCGCTCGATGTTCCTGGCGCGGTAAAGGATCGTGTCCCCGACCTCGGACTCGTTGACGTCTTCGAAGGCCTGCAGCCTCTCCTCCATCGGCCTGGAGCGGTCCGCGCAGATGCGTCGGACCTCGGCAAGGTCCGTCTCGACGGCGATCCAAGAAGCCTCCGCGGCGTCGAGGAGCTTCAGTTCAGGAGCCTCGGTGTCCGTCTTTTTCATCGCGGCTGGTTCCTCCATCGCCCGCCTCGAGAGGCTCGACGGCCGTTACCCGGACAACCCGGCTGCCTCGAGTGCACCCCAGAATGCGAATGCGCTTTCGCAGGTGGTCTTTGAGGTTGTGAGCTTCAACGGCTATCGCGTCGACCCGGTATTCGGCCTCGTCAAACGTCATCAGGCTTACTTGCGAGACCTCGCCGCAGGGTCCCCACCCAACCGGAACGAGTACGCCTTCGAGGACTTTCTCTTCGACTCGGTTCTTGGGTTTCACCGGGTGCTCTCAGGGCACACCCCGGGGTACGCTTCCGGATCCGCCCGCGGTGTGCGTGTCTGCGTCATGGACGCCCCTGGAAGTTGCACTCCGCGTGCCAACCGTTGGATCCGGAAGTTGCGGCCGGGAGTTCAAGCATCGGGAACTCCCGATGCCGCTATGGGTCGTCTCTCGAGGAAAAGCGGAACCACCGGTTCCGGTGTCGCAGCAGGCCCGCTTCTACTCGGGCCCGGTCGAGCGGCGATCTCGAATCGCACGCGCCGGCTTGAAGTCCGTCTTCCGGATCTCGTACTTGGCCAGCAGTTTACGCAGCTGCCGGGTCGTGATCCCGGCGGTTTCGGCCGAGGCGTCGATGCGGCCCTGATGGGCGGTCAACAGTTCGATCAGGTAGCGGCGCTCCGCCGCGGCGACCGCCTCGCTGCGCGCCGCGGCAAGTGTTTTTGTCCCACCCACGGGCATGGCCACGGCGACGTGCTTCTCGGCGGTGTTGAGAATCTCGAAGGGAACGTGCTGCGCGGAGATCCGGATCGTCGATTCCAGGATGTACGCTCGCTCCAGGACGTTCTCCAGCTCGCGGACATTGCCCGGCCAGTCGTAGGACAAGAATGCCTCGTCCACCGTCGGTTCGAGCCCCTGGATTTCCTTGGAGTAGATCGTGTTCAGACGCTCGAGGAAGTGCGCCACGAGTGCTGGAAGGTCTTCCTTGCGTTCGCGTAATGGCGGCACCTCGATCGGAAAAACGTTGAGGCGGTGGTACAGGTCCGACCGGAACCGTCCCTCCTTCTGCGCCCGATCCAGGTCGCTGTTGGTTGCCGCAACGATCCGGATATCGACCTCGACGTCCTCCTCGCCACCGACGCGATGAAAGCGACGCTCCTGCAAGACATCGAGGAGCTTGACCTGCACCGACGGTGTGATCGTGCCCACCTCGTCCAGGAACAGGGTGCCCTCATCAGCCAACTCGAACTTGCCTTGCTTGCGTCGGTGTGCGCCGGTGAACGAGCCCTTCTCGTGGCCGAACAGCTCGCTCTCCAGGAGCGAGTCGGGGATCGCTCCGCAGTGAACGGAAACGAAGGGCTTGTCGGCGCGGTTGCTCCAATGATGAATGAGCTTGGCGAGCACCCCCTTCCCGACGCCGGTCTCGCCGGTCAGGAGCACCGTGGCGCGCGTCGGGGCGACCGTCCGTGCTTTCTCGAGCACGGCTTTCATCGCCTCGGAGTCGGCTCCGGTCCACGAACTCGGTTCGTAGCCGATGGGTTGGGATCCACGGACGTCTCGATGACGCATGGCGACTTAAACCTCTACCGATCAGGAAGATAGCATTCTCCGCACCGCGTGGGCGCGGCACGCCCCAAAAAGGCTCGCGAACGAAACCTGATTCCGATTCCGGATCGTGTCGTACCGGAAATCCCTGATTTTTTCATGCAGAAATCGACGGTATACAGCCTCCCACACCCACGATCGCAGGAGGCTCCATGTCCAGGCTCTTCACTCTCGCTCTGGTTCTGCTCGCGATCCCGTTCGGGATCACCGAAGCGGGCGTCTGTCCCGGCTCGAACCTCATCGAGGATCCGCCTCAATTCACATGGACCGACCAGGGCGGCTACTTCAGCGGCACGCTGGAGATCGGGCCGGCCGACCTCGTGATCGGTTCCGACACGCTGAGGACGCGGGCCTACCGCCAGGAAGGGGGTACCTTCACCATCCCCGGGCCGACGATCTCGATGACCCCGGGCGAGACCTACGTCCTCACGTTCAAGAACCTGCTCCCCTACGAAGAGCCGAGCCCGGTCCACAACGAGTTCAAGGATCCCAACATCACCAACATCCACACCCACGGGCTGCACGTCTCCGGCGAGACCCCGGCCGACGACATCACGCGGCTGATCAACGGCGGCCAGTGCGGCGACTACGTCTACGAGATTCCCGGTGACCACATGGGCGGAACGCTCTGGTACCACGCCCACCATCACGGCTCGACCTACCTGCAGGTCTCGGCGGGCGCCTTCGGCCTGCTGCTCATCGACGACTCCGGGGACGGCATTCCGCCGAACGTGGCGGACATGGAAGAACGCCAGCTGGCCATCGGGTTCCTCGACCCGAGCGCGGCGGGAACCGGCGGCGACACGCTGGTCTCCGGCACCCTGGGGCAGACGTGGACGGTCAACGGCCTCGTCGGGGGCAACCTCTGCGCACCGGCCAACGAGTGGCAGCACTGGCGCGTCCTGCTCGCCGACCGCGACGCCCGCATGAAGACGCTGGCGGTCGGGCCGGAGTGCGAGGTGGCGCTGCTGGCGCGCGACGGCGTGTGGCGCACCGAGGCGCCGCTGGTGCTCGGCACCAACTCCCTCGAGCTGACCGGCGCGTCGCGGGCCGACCTGGCGGTGCGCTGCAGCGCCGACTCCGCCCTGACCGTCAACGGCACGACGGTGGCGAACATCTACGCGGATTCGAACCCGGATCCCGACCTCACGGTCGGCCCGTTCGACGGCGGCGCGACCGGCACGACCTGGTCCGCCGTGCGCCCCGCCTACCTGAGCGACCTCCGCGGCGTAGCCGACGTCGAGAACCGCACCGTCAACATGGGGGCCCGCACGATCAACGGCTCCAAGTGGGACCCCGACGTGCCCACCTTCACGATCCCGATCGGCGCGGTGCAGGAGCTGACGATCAAGGGCGCCACCCAGCACCCCTACCACCAGCACGTCTACCACGTGCAGATGAACGGCGCCTGCGGCGCCTTCGAGGACGGCGAGTACTACGACACGATCGCCGGCAGCTGCGACGTCCGCTTCGACCTGAGCAACGGAGCCAGCGTGTACGACGGCCTGACCGTGATGCACTGCCACATCCTCTCCCACGAGGACCAGGGCGCGATGGGCTGGATGGACGTCGTCGGCGGGCTGCCGGCGCCCGACTTCCCGGTTGCCAGCCAGCAGGCCCTCTACGACTGCTGCGATCCGACCGAAGGCCCCGAGGTTTCGTGCGACGACTACCTCGACAACGACTGCGACGGGCTCGCGGACGGCAACGATTCCGACTGCTCCGGCGGCGGCGGTGGAGACTGCTCGGCGATCGCGGACAAGGACCTGTGCAACGCCGACCCGAGTTGCGAGTGGCAGGGCAGCCCGCGGAACGGCAGCTGCGTCGACGTGTCTACCTGCACCGTGAACGAGGATCCGGAGGCCACCTGCGACGACGGCCTGGACAACGACTGCGACGGGTTTTTCGACTGCGACGACTCCGACTGTGCCGGCGACGCGGCGTGCCAGACCGCCGGTGCCTGCGACGACGACGGCGTCTGCGATGCAGGCGAGGACTGCGAGAGCTGCCCGGTCGACTGCGCGGGCGTCACCAGCGGCAAGCCGGCCAACCGCTACTGCTGCGGCAACGGCGTGCCCGAGGGACCGGAGGGCGACGGGACGGTTTGCGACGGCAACTTCTGAGCCCTCGCCTTCCAGCCTTCCGCGGCCCGGCCACAGCTTCTGTCTGATGGCCGGTCGTGAAGACGACACCGAACGTATGGATGTGGCGCTCCACGCGCCGGCTGCTCTTCGCCGCCCTCGGATTGATCTGTATCGGCCTTGCCTTTCTCGGGCCGCTGCTTCCCGGATTGCCGACGACGATCTTCCTGATCGCCGCCTCCTACCTGCTTTCTCGCAGCTTTCCCGCGCTCGCCGAGTAGCGCATTCGCTCGACGAGCTCGGTGTGCCAGTTGAGCACCACGAAGATCCGGTTCGAGGCCCCTTCGTCGTCGTCGGCCAGGGTGGTGACGAACCGTCCGTCGACCGAGACGCGGGTTTTCCTCGACGCGGCGGCGTCCGCGGTCGGAGCCGGGCGTCCGAGGAACTTCACGTGGAACCCAGCCACCCGCACCAGTTGCGGGCGGCGTCGAGCACACGCGCGCGCTTTTCCTTTAGAGACAGAAACGAGGCTCGCGACACCTCTAGTTGGACCCAGGGCATTTCGGCGGCGTGTGTTCGTGTGATGTATCCGCCCTTGAAGGGTGTGTTGATCGAGGGCTCGCGTCCGAAAGCGCGAGCGAAACAGCGAGCCAGCGCATCGATCCACTCCCGCGGGCAGGTCCCGTCGCCGTTGCTCAGGCAAACCCAGGGTCGTTCCCGGCCCGGATCGGGCCCGACCGGCGGACCGTGGGCGGCCATCGTGTGGCAATCGATCCCGAGCCTCACCGACGAGTCCGCGAGCGCGGTCAACCGCCCGTGGTAGGGCCGGTAGTGCCTGTGCAGCAGTCGCTCCACGGTCTTCTCTCCTAACGGTGAGCGGTAGACCGGCTCGTTCCAGCAGGTGTGCGTCTTGACCACGCCGTCCCGGCCGCGATCGTCCTCCGCGCGATTCAGATCGACGAACGCGCGCGCGACATCGGCCGAGACGAATGCCTCCACGTCATCGGATATCGAGAAGATCTCGGCAGCGCCGACGTCGCCGTCCTTGGCCACTTGCTCCGGCGTGAGGATCGATAGCCCGGCGACTTCGTCCGGGACGGTGAGCCCGGCGTGAGGGACCGAGATCAGCAGCGGAAGCTTCACGGCCCGCTCGCGGAGCCATCCCGCCGCGGGTCGGCGACACCGATGAACTCGTTCTTCTCGCGCAGCACCAGTTGCACGCAACCGAGGTAGAACGAGTACGGGTCGCGCTCGTCGATCTCGAAGCCGTAGCGCTCCAGGCGGCCGGGCACGTCGTCTCGCATGCGCGATCGCTCGAGGGACACGCGGCCTCCGAGCGAACAGTGCAGGCGCGGAGCCTCGACGGAAGCGTACGCACCCTGTGTCTGCAGCCTGACGAGCACCTGGAACACCGAAGAAGTGATCCGGGCGCTCCCGGGAGAGCCCAGCGCAGCCCAGGGCCGTCGTCCCCGGAAGACGATCGTCGGAGCGACGCTGGCCCACGGGACGGCGTTCGGCCTCAGGTAGTAGGGATGGGAGATGTCCTCGTGCTCGAACGCGCTCATGTAGTTGTTGTAACAGAAGCCCAGATCGGGGGTCGCCGCGCACGATCCGTACACGCGCTCGATGGACTGCGTCAGCGCCACGATGTTGCCGTCCTTGTCCATCACCGACAGGTGCGTGGTGTCGCCCTTCGTCTTCACGCGCTTGACGATCTGGCGCGCCACGAGCTTCGCGTACTCGGGTTTGAGCATGCGGCCGCCGGACACCTGGGGGAAGTAATTCGGATCGAACGGGCGGTCTTGCCGGTCGAGGAAGGCGCGGCGAATCGTCTCGGCCAGGACGACGGCCCCTTCCGGCCGGTCCAGATCGCGCAGCGCGGGTGGAATCTGCTCGTAGATGTTGAGCATCTCGATCAGCGTCCGGCCGGCCCCCGGCGGAGGGAAGGTCAGGACACGCATCGCGCCGAGGCGGCCGCTCACCGGACGCCGCTCGATCGGGTAGGGAATCTGGGCCAGGTCCTCGCGACGTATCAGACCGTCATTGCGAAGCATGTCGTTGTGGATCTTGCGAGCGATGCTTCCGATATAGAAGTCTTCCATTCCACGACGTGAGAGGCGACGAAGGGTCTTCGCCAGAACCGGTTGCCGGAAGATCGTGCCGGGCGTGTAGGGTCGTTTGGCGTCCTTCAGGAAGAACGGGGCTGCCGATCCCGCTCGCAGTTTCTTCACGTCGCGGCGCGTCAGCGCGTGCTGCAACAGCGTGATCGGGTAGCCTTCCTCCGCGATGCGGATGGCCGGACCCATGACGCGCGCCAGCTCGAGCTTCCCATACCGACCGAGCGCATATCCCAGTACGGCGGGTGTGCTCGGAACCGTGGTCGCCTTGTACCCGTGGAGTCTGTCGGGTTCCCGAACGAGGCCCGGCATGGCGCCGTTCGGAGCCCGCGACGAGCCGTCGATGGCGAACGTGCGGCGCTGCTCCGCCAGATGCACCAGCATCATGGTCTGGCCGCCGAGCCCGGACGCGGCAGGCTCGCAGACCCCGAGGGCGAACGCCGCGGCAGCGGCCGCATCGACCGCGTTCCCGCCGGCCTTCAGGATCTCGGCGCCGGCCTCCGTCGCCCGGAAGTGCGCCGTCGCCACCATTCCCCCCGGCGACGCGGCGACTCTCTGAGGCCGCGGTAGCTTGCGATCCGTGAGGTGGATCAGGTCGGTGTCGAACCGCTCCCGAGGCAGGGTCTCCATGGTTCAGTCCTCGCGATCGCCGCCGAGGTAGTCGGCCAGGAGCAACGTACGCTGAACCAGACTGATCCGCTGGACCGCCTCTTGCGGCGTGCCCAGATCTCGCGCGACCGGGCCGAGCCCGCAGACGCAGGCGGCGCGGTCGCCCACCAGGCCCGCCACCGAGGGCCAGACCGATGATTCTCTCTTGAGCGGGATCTCCCAGCGGCTCGCCGCACGCTCGAGCACGCGCGCCAGCTGCGTGTTGGCACGACGCTCACCCATCGGGGGTCGGTCCGAGATCAACTCGAGCTGCCACCTGGGACCGCGCTTGCCCAGACGGCTTCGCATTCTGGCCTCGACCTCGTCGGCAACGCTCGCCTTGGGGTAGGTGACCAGAAGCTGGCAGGTCACTCTGTGCGGCAGGAGCATCGGAAGCGCCTCGGGCCGCACGTCGACGGCGGAGACGGAGATGCGCTTGGCGCGATCGCTCAACGCCGAGAACTCTTCCAGGCGGCCCCAGACCCAGCGGAGGATCTCGGGCGACTTGTAGAGCTTCCCGGGGCGGCGCGGCTCGCCGACCGCGAGGAAGCGGTACTTGCGCTGCCCTCTTCGTTGCGTGATCACCGCGTCGTGAAGGTTACCGGGTCGCAAGACGAGGACTCGCGCGGCCCGCGCCGCTGCGGCACGGATCCGCTCGGCGCTGTACCGGGCGTCCCGACCCTCGTCGGTGAACAGCAGCACGCCGATCGCGCGTTGCCGCAGCCGGCGCACGCTGCGCACGGCTCGAAGCGCCGTCTCGAGCATCACCAGGGGCGCACGTGCCGAACCGATCCCGTCGCCGTACAACCATTCCGGCTCCCTGCGAAAGACCGGTGCCGGACTCTCCCCGGCGACCGGAACATCGAGGTGGCTCACCAGCAGATCACCGGCTTCGAGGCCCCGCGGCGTCTCCCAGACCCAGGCCGAACGTTCGTCGGTCAGCTCGGGGACCGGCCTGAGGCCGATGTCGAGCAGCATCCGGTCGGCGCGCCGCACGGCCGCCTGCACGCCGATGGGATCGTTGGTGTGGCTCACGATCTCGCTCAGGTCGCGCAGCTTCTTCTCCATCAAATCGCGTCGTTGCGTCACATAGGAAAAAATCTGCGTCGATGCCGTCTTCGGCGTGTCGACCTGGGGCGGCTCGGGTGTCCCGAAGTAGCGGGCGCTGGCTTCCTCGACGAGTCGATTCACCACCGCTGGGAAGTCGAGTCCGATGTGCTTCGCGCCGACGAGATAGGATCCGTGTTCTCCCAGACTGGGCAGGCTGTTGACCTCGAGGATGTAGAGGTTGCCGTCGTCGTCGAGGCGCATGTCGACGCGGGCGCAGTCCGCGCAGCCGAGTACCGTGAAGGCGCGGATCGCCAGCTCACGGGCGCGTTCGTTCAGGGCCTCGCCGATTGCGGCCGGACAGCGATGCGAGATCTGGCGCCCGCTCGTTCCCGTCTTGTCCTCGTAGGTGTAGACGGCCGGTCCATCTCCGAACACGAGCTCGACCGGTGGGAGTGCCTCGGGAGGTCCGTTCCCCAGCAACCCGACGTTGACCTCACGACCCTGGATGTACCGCTCGACCAGAACGGGCTGGCCGAACTCGGCGAAGATGACCTCCGCCGCTCGGCGCAGCTCAGCATCGTCGTGAACGATCTTCAGCCCGAACGAGACGGCCTCGTTCTTGGGCTTGACGATCAGCGGATAGTCGAGCGCAGGAATCTCGCCATCCGGCGCGTCCAGCACGTGGAACTGCGGTGTCGGCAGGTCGTGCTGCTGGAGGATCATCTTGGTCACGACCTTGTCCAGCGAGAGCGAGTGTGCGAGCGGGCCCGAGCCGACGTAGGGCACGCCGACCATCTCGAGGATGCTGGGCACGTGCGTGTAGCGAGCCTGGCCCTGGATCCCGTACGAGACGTTGAAGACCATCCCCGGTCGCTCGCCCTTGACCACGCGGGGCATGAACTCTTCGAGTCGATCGACGAGATCCTTGTCGCCCTCGACGGCGATCACCTGATGCCCACCGCGACGCAGCGCGTCCGCGATGCGCTTGATGGTCTTGAGCCCGATCCTCTCCTTGTTCGGCATGCCGAAGAGGTTGATCACGCTGCGGCTTTCGCGGTTGTAGGCGATCGCGATCTTCATGATCTTCCCCGTCGCCGTGCCGGTGATCGGCTCGTCTCGAGCGATGACCGCTAGTTAGCACCGGATGGGCAGCGAGGCAAGCGAAAACAAGCGCTTCGACACCGCTCGATTTTTGACGGTCGGCTATTCGTCCGTCGCGAGCTCGACGAGCGGCTGGAACACGAACATGTCCCGAAGCCAGGGCGCCGTCTCGTAGACCTCGATGAACGCGGGCCTCATTCCCGGGTGGTTTTCGATGTGCCATGCCAGGCTGGACTGGTACAGCAGGATGTCATCGTCACCGAGCAGGCCGTTGTCATGCGCTTTCTGCGCGGACCAGAAAATGTTCGAGAAGTGCCAGGCAACACCGCTCATCATGGTTTTCTGGGTTTCGGTGAAGTCCGTATGATCAGGATCCGACATGGCTCCGGCGAGCTCGGCGACGTCCCGGTTCTTGTACATCGAGCCAACGAATTCATTCGCCTGCGTGGCGAGCTCCATGACCATCTGCGCTTTGGCGATGTTGTTCGCCTGGCGAATCTCCCAGGCGACCAGAATCAGTCCCGCAACGATGCTGACGATGCCGACGAGCTCGGCGACGTC